>Ga0315914_1007267_pt1 | contig 15404 bp, 6 predicted proteins | sample MpolenodulesMG_FD_203920 | JGI IMG/M metagenome (GOLD analysis project Ga0315914, IMG submission 203920) | Medicago polymorpha root nodule microbial communities from Los Angeles, California, United States - elongated nodules | ecosystem: Host-associated > Plants > Roots > Nodule | place: USA... | reverse complement strand
TTGTTACCTTTGTGCTGTGGAAACGGAGTTCACGCGTTCAGCTGCAAAGATAAATCGAGGGACAGAGGAAACAAGTCAATAGTGTCAAAACTCCCTCAAACATCTTATTTATATATTATTTCTCCTTCAAAATAAAAATTAATCTAATTATCTTGTTTAATCAAATTTTATTTTTAAGTTAAAAATGATAATTTATCTTTTGATTTTACTTCTGAAATTCGAAAAGATAATTCTGTAAAAAAAGAAATTAAAAAATCAAATTTTATATTTTTTCTTAAAATAAAATACTTCAAATTTTATCCACTTCTAAAAGTCTTATGTACATTCAACTATATTTTAAAACAAATCTTTTTATTTACTCTAGTTCTAAATATTCACTTTGAAACAAACTTTATTCTTTGACTAGCTGACGTGCACCGAACACCTATATGTTTTTTCTTTTTATTTTTTTTATTATATTTTGTTTATATATTATTGTAATTACGTGGATTAAATGGAAAATCACTTGTTTAAAAAAGGAGAATGAAAGATTGGGGATGAGACGAATAAGGGAGTTTAATTTGGCTTTACTTGATAAATGGTATTCGAGATTGAAGGAAGAATGCGTGAGTTTATGGTATAAGGTTTCAGTTACTCGGTATGGGAGGAGGGGGAAGGACTGATGATGGTGGGAGGATGAGTTCTGTTTGGTGGAATAATATGAAAGTAGTAGGAGATGACGTGGGTGAGGGGGTATGGAGATGGATTGAAGATAACATAGGTTGTAAGGTGGGGAATAGATCTTCTACGTTATTTTGAAAGGATGGACTTTAAAGGTAGGTTCAGTCGCCTATTTGCTTTAGCTAAGAATAAGTTGGTGACTGTGGAAGAGATGTATGTTTTAGGTTGGGGTGAGGGGGAAGAGACGTGGAAGTGGAGAGGGGGTGGGGGGCATTGGCTTGAGAGGAAGAACATATGGGAGAGTGTTGTAACTTGTTAAATTCTATTGTTTTGCAAGCTAACATGGAAGAGAGATGAACTTGGCATTAACATGCATCTAAAAAATATAAAGTTAGTAGTGCTTATTTCTACTTGCTCTCGGCGAGTTATGTTAATATTCTAGAGAACAATAGTATAATTTGACATATGGTAACTCCTCTGAAAGTGTGTCTTTATGCATAGTGAATGTTTCATAATCGTATTCCTACAACATATAATTTAGTAAGGAGAGTGGTTTTTTAGAATGAAGAGCAACTCTGCGTGGGAGGTTGTGGTTAAGAGGAGGATGAGAATCATTTGTTTTTAAAGTATGTTTTTTTTGGAAAAGTTTGGTCTTATATTTCTCGTTGGCCAGATTTTCTCACGATTTCTTCAACATGTCTTTTGGATCATTTACTTCAATTCAAATGCTTAGGTGGGTTCTAAAAATATTTACCTCAGTTCCATAGTTAATTTGGCTGTCAACCGTATTGGTTATATAGAAAGAAAGTCTAGAATTTTCAAGCATAAAGAGGAAACATTACAATATTTACTTGACAAAATTAATTATCTTTTGATGGATGAAAACGAAATATACCACCTTTGCTTTAGGCTAACACATTTGATGGCTTAATCACCTAACGTGCTTGGCTTATTTTTAATGACCAACTTGTTTCCTTGTTTCTTTTGGTTTGTGATTTTTTTTCAAATTTTTTGTTGTAATTGCTACTATTGTCCATAGTATTTTTCGGACACTTCTTATGCTTGGTGGTTTGTGTTAATATATTCTATTTTAATTTCTTAAAAAAACATATTATCATATAATATCTAATTTAACTTGTTTATTTATGTTTTACAATATATATCATCCAAATTTATTGAAACTTCACCTCACTTAAATTTATCGGTTTGTAAATTTAAGTTTGATTTTTTTTGTTTGTTACAATTTAAGTTTCAATTTGAAAGAAAAATATTCTAACTCTAATATTACATATAAGCACCGTAATGTATAGAGCCCTCCAAATGAGAATGTAAAATATTAAACCTCCTGAGAGAGATTTTTGTCATCTATTGTGGTTTTACTCTGTTCAAGAAATTAGTCTTTATAATTGTGTGTAGATGATACTCTGTTCACACAAAAAAAAAATTGTAAAAGAAAAACTATATAAGCAAAAGGTCAAGGGTATTTGGTCTAACTTTAAACTTAATACATTAACATTTCAAGTGTTAGTTCAATGGTAAAAGTTTGACTATGCAACATTACAGTACAAGTGTACATAGTTCAAATTACATAGTTCATTAGTATCACTTTAAAAAATAAAATTTTCCTTTCCATGATTTAAAAAATAAATAAACTTAATACATTTGAGTTTTTGCTTGTATTTAAAATTGGAAGGACAAGTTTGTAATAGATAAATGTTCAATTAAAAATAGAAGAATTAGGTTTTGAGTTCCCAATAATTATGGTTTAGGTTTATATTAAAATTGTAAAATGAATTGAGTCAATAAGGGTAATTTTTGAAAGAAAAAGTTGGACAAAAAAATAGTTACCAATAACTAACTTTGGAATTGCTTATTGTATAATGGTATATATAGAAAGAAAAAAAAAAACTTTATCCAACTATTAGTCCCATATCCCTTTCTCGGTAGACTATGAAATGTCATAGAGGAGTGCTTCTAGGAAACTTTTTGATGATCCTTGCATTCGTATTTTCCTAGAAGCACTCCTCTATGACATTTCATAATCTTTCGAGAAAGGGATATGAGGCTTATATCGGTTGGGTTCTGTCCTTATTGTGCCACCCCATCATCAAGAAGTCTTCAAGCATCTAGCTCTTCAGCTTGGTGATATTTCAAGGATCATGACTGTGCTGCCTATAGTCATACCCATATGCGGTGTGATCTTTATAAGTGTATCATCTTTCATTTTTAGGCCATTTATAGTGTCACGTTTAACTTACTTTAACACACTGGTCATTAAATATGCCAATGGATAACAACCAGTGACCTTTGTTTGAAGAATTTTTTTAGTGTGATTAAAAATGAAAAATAAAATATTCATAGTGATCAAAAACTTTATTTAACCTTCTTTGTAAAAAAAAGACTTATTTTACCTCCTTTAAAAAAAAAACTTATTTAAGTTTAAAATTAAATCGTAAACATGAAAAAGAAACCCATAACATCATATAGTACTTAATGAGAGAGACATAGACACCACATATATACTCTCTTCTTATCAAAATGATTGTTAATATAAGTTATTGGAAGAAAAAAATCAATGAAATGAATCACTACTTTAAAATAATATTTTTTTACAAAATGGATTATTTATTGTAGGATAGAGGGGGCAATTTTTTTTATTTTTTTATAAAAGAAATAACTGTTAATCTGAGTTTGGTGACGCAAATTCGTGACCTAAATATGTGTATTAAGATGTTGGAATGTCTTTGACGTGTGGAAAAAAAAAAAAACTCTTAAAATGGTATCCGACTTTAAATTCTTTTGAGGGCCAGTTTAACCTAAGGCTTCAACGATACAAGCGAATCGTAATATATAGGTCACTTTTTATTAAAAGGTTACTGCTTGAATGTTGGGGTCCAGCATGATGATATCCATTTGTCAATTCATACATGGACAACTCAAACCTGACATTTTTAGAGCTGAAAACTTCTAAACAGGGGTCCAAGGTATCTCTGCTACTTCATGCATTTTATACTCATTCGAGTAAACTTTCCAAAGAGCCTTAGAAAAGACAGAGAATCCATCAATAATCAAGCAGAAAAAAAGTTCTTAAAAAATATGCCTCTATGAGTGAAGTATTCCACCGCCAATAAATTCCTACAAGTAATTGCAATCCACGCAAAAAAGAGTATTTAAAAAATATCGATAAACAGAATAGACATAATAAATATACTATCAATTTTCAAAAAATATAAATAAAAATGAAAAAGTGGCTTATAAAAACTCCCTTCATTCCATATCGAACTTGTATGTTGCTTCTAATATGGACTTTTCAAAAGAATAACTTTTACCATGTTTAATAAAAAACATTTTTTTAATACTAAAAATTCGGGAGCAAAAACAATATTTTACTAAAATTTACTAAATACGGTAATATCAATTTTTGAGTTTCTTAAAAAAAAATCAATTTTTGAGTTGGATCCACCATAGTAGACAAACCTCACTCTTTAATATATTAAGATTGAAGGCTTATGTTTATTGTCCGCCAGTGTAATGTTTTTTACACTATCGGTGTTTATGAATTAATCGTATTAAAATTACTAAAGATTTAGAATGGAGCGGGTCATTGATAGATATGGTGATCATATAATATATTCTTGGACTATATATGTAAGCATCAAGTTGCCAAGTAATGAATGAATTGGTTCCCACATGATTAGACAAAATCAAGGAAAGGGTCCTAGGTAAACTATTACCAAGTGATCACAAATTCACAATAATGCCTATTGAGAAAAATGATGATTGGTGTGATTGCATTTTTATTATTCTTCGTCCTATCATATTGCTCTCTTTGTTCCTATATTATTTATAAGACACAAAAAGTTCCCTAAAAAAAATTAGATTATAAAAACCAAAGAAATTCATTCTAAATTCTGTCAAAAAATAAAATAAAACATTCAAAATACAGTAGTACATGCTGTATCTAAAATTAACCTCTCAGTAATTATTCAAAGGTGAGTTTTTACCACTTTTAGTAAAAAAAAGAATTTCATAAGTAAGAAGTAAAGATTAAAAACAATATTTTATTAAAATTTACTTAAAGAGAAATAATATTCGTACAATTGTGGCAACTATTAAGACAACTCTATCCTTCATACTCACATTGTGTTTTTACTTTCTTTTTATCTTCCTCTCTATTGTTTTCATTTCAAAAGAAGAGGAAAGAAATGATTGTACACGTATATGTTTCTTACGATACGATAAATGGTAACATTTTATGAATTTTTAAGAAAATTTACAGCAGTATTAATTTTGTTAGTTATTGATATTATTTCTTCAAGTTTACCTACTAAATAGAGAGTTAAATTGAGCTTTGGCCCTCTTTTGTAAGGAAATAAAAGAGAGTTAAATTATCTTCTTAGTGTAGTATTTGAGTTGATGTATACAAAATACACAAAATAATTGGATCAATGATTGCAAAAAAAATTTCACTATTAAATCAATAAGCCAACCATTTGTTATCTAAGTTCTCTCTTTCATTTTCTTCATTGAAGGATGTGGGTTTAGGTTAATTTTTGACCCAAAATCTTTCATTTTCATCATTTTTTTTCTTTCTCTATTTCAATCTAAATAGGTGGTTTCTGATTCTAGATTTTTTCTTCGTCTGAGTGCATTATATTATTCGTCGTTTTGTGCGGTATTGTTTGATTTATTGTTTGTTATGCTGTGTTCATTTGATTTATATGGAAAGATCAATTATTCAATCAATGATTTGAGTGTTAACGTTGAATATTCGGAGACATGAATATCACAGTTACTTTAATTTTATCATATTATTTGTAGGCATTTTGTTGTTGTATACTATAAACTTAAATGTTATGAGTTTGTTCGTAGATTTATATTTCTTTACATTTTTAGCGATGTAGTACGACACTAGGATGCACTCTATCATTTGAATGAATGGATATCGTTTTATTTATAAAAAAAAATATACAAAATAATTATAAATATTTTTGTTGAAAAACGGTTAATGCGTTTAAGAATTTGAAAGGAACTTATAAAAAGAATTATTCATTTAAGATCGTCATATATTGTGAAACCTAAGTCAATTTTCATATTAATTTTTAAGATTCAAATCTAAGATCGCCATATGAATTTTATATTTGAAGATCTCTCTATATAACGAAAAAAATAACGTGAAAAAATAGCAAAATTGTTGTTATATGAAATCTAGTTAAGAGTGTAATTTTGCCAAAAAATTTAATAATATACGCTAATACATGCATAGTAATATATTCAAGTAAAAGGTAGAAATACAAATCCGCTAATGTAGGCTAATTTAATTGATAAAAAATCATCCCAAACCTTACAAGATATATATTTTTGAAGGAAGACCTTCACAAACATTTTTCTTACCCTAAACCCAAGATAGATATATTTTTTTATGAAGAGGCACCCAAGATAGATATTAAATTTTCTTTTATAAATTAAACTATCAATTTAGTTTATAAACTTTTTTGTTTAAGGAATTTAGTTCATAAACGATTTCTCTTTTCACATAAATTATGTAAATTTAATAAATCATGTTTAATCCATAAAAATTCGTCAATTTTAATTTCTAAAAAAATAAATAGAAATAAAGATACGATAGAAGAAAAGCACTTAGACATAGGCCCCACGTTAGGTCCTTTCAAAAGACCACAAGTCGTGATTTTCATCTTTGTTTCTCCACTGCACCAACACCAATACATTCATTCTTTCACTTCATCTTACCCTGTCAAGCACAAAACATGTCTTCTTCCTCTTCCCAAATCGAAAATTCTTCTCACCACGCATCTTCTTCCAAATCCAATCACCATGATCATCAGCAACAACAACCACTAAGCAGGTATGAATCTCAAAAACGTAGAGATTGGAACACCTTTAATCAATATCTCAAGACTCAAAATCCACTTGTTCCACTATCACACTGTAACTTCAACCACGTTCTTGATTTTCTTCGTTACCTTGATCAATTTGGAAAGACTAAGGTTCACTTTCAAGGTTGCATCTTCTTTGGACAACCTACCCCACCTGCACCTTGTGCTTGTCCTCTCAAGCAAGCTTGGGGAAGTCTTGATGCACTCATCGGACGCCTTCGAGCTGCCTACGAAGAGAACGGTGGATCATCGGAGACTAACCCCTTTGCCGGAGGAGCTATTCGGGTTTACCTTCGTGAGGTGAAGGATAGTCAACAAAAGGCAAGAGGGATCCCATATAAGAAGAAGAAAAAGAAGAAGAAAAGTTACCAAATTAAGGGGACTACTCAAGCAGATCAAGGTGCTTGTGTCAAGCAACAAGATTCTTATAATTGAGATATATATCACCCTATATATTGATGGTAAGCTTTTTTGTTTTTTTATAAGAAAAAAATTATTAAGATATGGATGGTTTTAAGTTTGTCATATATATAATATTGATGCCTATAATTAAATGTTTTTTTTATGTATTTTGATTTATCAATTATATAGCTTCAATTCTTTTAGTAGAATCTAAACTAACTAATTAATTAGCAACTTGTATATATATATATATATATATATATATAACTGTAAGATAAAATTACATTTGAATTATTGGATAGCATCCGGTGGGAGAAGCAGAAAAGGATTAGATAACTAATTAAAGATCAGTATATTGGGAAATTGAAAGTCTTGATAAATGAAAATAGGAAAAAAGAGGTCATCGATGGGGATAGAGCAACAGCAACGTTTGTGGTATTTGAAACCCTAGAAGCAGGACAGAAACCCTAAGTTTGCAATATTGTTGCAGTTTGGACATGGTTTGCCTGGAGGATTATTTTACTAGCTGCTATATATAATAAGACTATTAGAGTAATGATTAGATAGTGTTTTCTGTTTGTTTGTTTCTCTCTCCTATAATTCAAAATACAATTACTGCACTGCAGTTTTCATAATTAAATATGCTAATCACTTGCTTTAAGCTAATTGTGTTGGAACTTTTTCTGATTCTCCGAGATTTCTTTTGCTCCCCATGGATGTGTTGTGCGTGATCAGCTTTGCATGACACACACAACTTGAAGCTATGAGGTGGTCACAAATTTTATTTTATTTTTTTTAAAACTAACAGTATTTTTAACCAATGAGAAGAAAAAAAATCTCCATGAATATTACTTATATGAAATGTACTTAATAAAATTCCTTTTTTTGGTGCCGGACGACCTTGCATATATTATATTGTCGCCATCAAGTGAGTTAAACTCACAAGGACACTTCATAAAATACACTTAAAACAAAGAAGAACAAATTAAACCAAAAAACAATAATAACTGATTGTACCAAAAAGGAAACTTGGTAATTCGGAGTTCGGCTGAGACGTAAGTAAAGTTTAGTTAATAATTGTTCTATTTGAGAATCAAACTCCGGTTCTCCTGAATAATCCGTCCATAATAGAGCTCATAAACCACTAGAACTCAATTGCTTGGTTGAAAATTTAATCAAGTTTAAAGAAATGACCTGACAAGAAATAAATATAGTTGTAGTGAATTAGAAATTGGAATATATTTGATAACCTTATAAAAACAAAAATATTAAATATAGTAAACATGATTTCATGAAAATTTATATTATTTTATGTCTCGGAAAAATAGTGTATAAATACAACCAAAATGTGTTTATAACATTAATATTGAATCCTGTTAAAAAATTAATATTGTAAGACACTTACCATGTATTACGGTGACTTAATTATGAGGAAGAGTTTTTCTACATATTGCGATTTTAGGTACATTTGGACTGGCTCATTTTTGAGCTTATGCAAAACAGTTTATGCAAATAAATGAGTTTTATGTGTGTTTCGTAAGCTTGTTATAATGGTTTATGAAAAAACAGCTTATGAAGATATAACTTTCGTTAGTAAGAACTTATGAATGAATTAAAAGAACTTACGAATATACAAAGTTTATTTATTTTTATAAGCTATTTTTAATAAACTCAAAAATAAGTCAATTCAAACAAATCATTTATCCAACTCAAAATTAGTCTCTGTAGTTACATTTATAAATATCGAGTTCGCACACAAAAAATATAATCATATCATATAGAGAAATAATATTTGTACAACCACTTTTTAACAACTTTTAGACAACTTTCTCTCTCATACTCACATTATATTCTTACTATCTCTCTTCCTTTTCTTCTCTCCATTGTTTTTGACCAATGAAAAGAGAGAAAAACGAGGTTGTCATAAAAGTTGTTAACAAATGGTTGTTCAAATATCATTGCTCTATCATATATTATTTACGGTGCAGAGTGTAGACCAAGCAAGGTTGGGTGGAATTTCGATCTCAACCTATAAATTTAAGACTTGTTTTTTTTTTACCACTATAGCAATTCTTATAGAGTTTAAGAAGTTGCTTTCTCTAAAAACAATTATTGAGATATCAATAATCATAATTATTTATTTGATTTGATTGGACATAATGTTAATGATATTTTCTCTCAGGTTGTCATTCCTTTCCATACATATATTTCGAGCACTAATAGCCAAACCTAAAATTAATGAATTTGTTTTAATAGAGTAATAAATGTAAAATCGTTTTTTTAACAAAAACTTATTTCAAATTGAATATTTTCACTTTTTCGAAAGAAGTTAATTTAAAATTATTAGAAATAGTCAATTTATAGTATTTACTACTAGAAAAACATTTGGCAATAGGTCATTATTTCCCTTAAAGTAAAATTATGGAAAATGCTACAATGCACGACAAATTATGTCGTCAAATATGCACGAATCACTATATAATTATTGTTTGATGTTTATCTTAATTTTAATTTGAGTCAAGGTGGCCAAATATGTCTCTAAAGTGTAAAAACACGTTTCTATGTTGCGTGTTTTCCAAATCATGCATGTTTTTGCATCACCTTACCATTGACATGTGGAAAGGTGGATATTATTAGATGTGTATGATATCTCTTTGTTAACATTAATTTTTTTTTACTATATGTTATATATAAGAACACAAAAACACCAATAAGTTAGCCAATAAGTCTAATAATAAAGTAAATTGTACGTAGTTTAACAGATCGTGCGGCTTTGTGCATTGAGGACCTTGTGCCATTTAGCATCGCTCTAAAATTATAATACACTTTTTCTTAATAGACAAAATTACCATAACCACTTAAGAACTCATACATGCAAGGTGAGGAGTTCTAACTTTATCACAACGTACAAACTAATAATTTTACCATTTTTATCAATTGAGCTATAACTTCAAAACTACCAATCTTTAATATTTAAAAGAAAATACTAACTAGTGTCATGTGACACTAATTAAAAAAAAGTTAATATAGAATTATTTAATTTTCTCTCCAAAAAAAATCTCATTTGATTCATTCATTTATTTCAGATAGAATTAGTAATTAATGTATAATATTTAAAATTAAAATAACTAATAGGACACACTTTTTTTTTGAACAAACTAAAATGAGATAGCAGATTAATAAGTCCCTCACCGTGAACCACCATTGGCAGTCATCAGATTAATAAGTTATAGCAGATCTTACGATGGACCACTCACACATAATTATTTTTTCTTTCTTATCTCTTTTACTAGTGCGCTCCAAAAATCCACAATCTGCTACCAAATCATCATCTTCTCCCAAATCACAAAATTCTAAATTCTACTCTTTTTTTTTTTCTTCTTGAAATTCTTGTCTCATGCTTTTGTTATTGATTATAATAAATCTTAAAAAATGTGATTCAAAATTTGGACTGAAAAAATTGGGGCACTACAAAATTCCCCAACTGCAAATTAAAAATTTTAATAACATTTTCGCTCCTAATGAAGCATTGAAAGTAGAATTTCAATGCAATGGGTAGATCATTATTATTAGATTGGAAATGGACATCTCATTAAGAAAAGTAATGTTTCTAAACACAATTGTCTTCTCCTGATACATTTATGGAATTATGGATGTATCAATTGGGAATAGTGCTATGTGCATAATGGCAGGAACATGGTGGCGGTGGGACACAGAGATAACAATAGATGATACTGTACAGCGACAGAGAGAATGAGATCTACCGCGGGAGAGAGAAAGAATGCGGAAGCAAAGAGGAGATACAGAATCCAGTGTGGCAATAACATATGAGATCATATAGACTTATTTGATCCTATGGTTAATTTTAGTGGTCCACCAGTGAGGGACTTAATTGGTCCCTCACCCTAGAATCCACCATACTTATCAAAGTAAAAGTTAATTATATTCTATGGAAGTAAACATATGAAACAAAACATGTTTTAGAAGGCATCGAACTAAAAATAAAAACCGGAGCAAGACGAAAATTCAATGATAACAAGAAAAAAAACATAAACATAAACAACACCTCTCGGAGATGCCAGAATATTAACATTCTAAAAAACAAAGCTATCTAAAACCAAAGCCACCACAACACAGACCACAAAAGAACCACTCAACCTCGTAAAACCTGAATGATTAGGATGTGGCGCCGGAGCAACCCTGTGGTGACCACTTGGTACCAGAGCAATCTCGTCGTGCGCACTTGATGTCGGAGCATTTGCTGGTATCGGAGATAATGATGGTCCATGATGTTCATTGTGGTATGAAGACAAAACCACAAGGCTCAACTTTTCACCCTTTACGCAATGTTTAACATTTCCACTAATGAAGTAAAATTGACCCGGTTTGTCCAACAGAAAAGTTGAATCTCCACCATGCATTTTACGAATTGGGTTCGTAACGTTACATGAATCATAGTCTTGTTTGTTTACCACCAATACTGAATCGACTAGTTTGTTATACTTGAAATCTGTATGCCAAAACACATCATCGTTATAAATAAAACAAAAATTTGCAATTTTTTCTTAGAGTAATTTTTCAATTGAATATAGATTTTAATAATCCAAACAAATTTTTTTTTTGTTTTTAGTTATTGATCTAAATTTTAGTATATTCAAATTATAAACTAAATCGCTAAAGAAAGCCTCAATAGATGCTGTCTAGTAAATAATGATAATCTATAATATATTGCACTCAAAAGTGGATACATAACCAAAAAATAAAATCCGATGTTTTTTTTATGAAAAGATCTAATGTCAGATTAAAAATACATTTAACCCATATGTTTTTTTCTGCTAAGTTTTTATTTTGATATTGATTATACATAAAATTTGGCTGATTCATCCCCGTGAGCTTAGCTCATGGTTGGTAGGGATATTGCATGTTATATCCAGTGGTCGGGGTTCGAACCCCGGCCACCCACTTCTCCACAATTAAATTGTGTGAGCTCTAACCACTAGGCTACTTGACAAAAAAATTTTTTTGGCTGATTCATAGGGAAAAAAAATCAATAGAATTATTTATTATGATGTAAATAAAGTTTTGATATTTAGAGATGAAAAAATAAGATAAAAAAATCAGATTGTTCTTACTAAGTGTGTCGTTGACTAGAAACTTGATTCTACTAGCCCAGACATCATAGCGTCCCGAGGCTTTCACTGTCCAACCATCTTTACCACCGACCTCAAACTTATATGCAGATGACAATGGAGTACTGAGAATTAGCATTGATAGAATCAAAAGAAAACTTGATCTCATCATTATATCAAACTATTGAGAAGGAGATTCTAATTCTAGTTTTAACAATGATTGAATTGTAATTGAAAATGAGATATTAAGTGATGTACAAAAGTGAGGCTAGTAATTCTTATTTATAGTGCCGTGGCCGCGTTTAACGAGAGTCTAATTTGTTCTATTTGTTTATCCTCCATAATGATAAATTAATGAGACTTATTTTAATAAATGGACCATACTGGGTAGATTTTAGAGTGAGGGTTCAATTAAGTCCCTCACCGGTGAACCATATAAAATATATCATTAGATTAAATTGATGTTCCATATTTGATATTTTTTTTAGAACATCTATGTTTTGTCACATACAATACTATCCCTATTCTCTCTCTCATATATGTAACCACTTCATCCTCCGTGTCCGAAACATCTTCTCCAACGATTCATAGTTACACTCTTTTACTTTCTGATTACTGCTCCTTTTCTTCTCCTCATATTTTAGGTTTTTTTTTTTTTTAATTTTAATTTAGCAACAAGTTTGGAATAGTCATGGTTTGGTTGATGTTTGAATTGAGATTTTGAAGTAACGAGAATTTAATGGTTTGTTCTTCCCTTTTGTTTTGCCATGGCTACATTGAAACTAAAGGTTTGCCGTTAAATTTGAATCAATTGAACTGTAGCCAGAAATCTAAAAGTTGCGAAATACCACCATTGTAGTTGGAGAAGTAACGCAAATGGAGAAGAGAGGGAGAATATTGTGTGTAAAAATGTGTATATGTTCCCTTTTTTATTTTCATTAAATCTGAAACATTGATTTAATCTAATGGTGTATTTTATATCGTTCACCGGTGAGGGACTTAATTGAACCTCACCCTAGAATCCACCATACTAATGTGTCTCACTAATTTTTCTGTTTATCCCTCTTAAATAAATGTTGTTCTAGTGGCTCATTTGTCCTTAATTTTAAGACCGTTTATAAAAGAAAAGTTTTGTCTTTAAATAGAAGTCCGTCTATAAATTTGTAGATGTATTTATTCATTTATTTTTATAAATGGGTTTGTCTAACATGTGCAAAATTACACATGTTAAAACAACTAATAATAGTAACTTTTTCTTGAAAAAAAACAATTATTTATTCAAAAAATTTATATTTAATATTAAATGTACAAGTTACAATACAAAATTGCTATTTTAAACTTCTTAACATGTGTAAGTTTGCACATGATACAAAAATTCATTTCATAATAGTCACGCACACATTTAAAACAAATTATTGCTCAAACAATTTTTACTTAATGATTTTTGTTACAAGGTCTTGGAAAAAGGGACAAATGAAGTAGTAAAATTAAATGAAAGATAGATAAATAGAACAAACTCAAACTCATGAAATAACCTACAAAAGCTATAGGCAATTTTCAATGATTTTTTTTTTTTGAAAACTTGATATTCGATGAAAAGATCGACTAATATCTCATCCTCTATATAATTATAAGTATGATAATTCCAAATCACATTAATTGCTTTTACAAAAATACATCAGCATGCCTTTATGTCATTTTATTTGGATACTTACTCATCAAGATATCTTTTCTCACACACTTAATACCACACGCGTTTTGATTACTGTGTTTGTTTTTTTCTCTCTTTCTTTCTACTACTAATATCACGCGTTTTGAATTCTATGAAAACGCAGCCCGTTAGACCTAAATTAGTGTTCCGAATCCTAAGTATTCATTTAAAAAAAGTTTAATAATGTGATTCAATGAGATTTAAAATTTCCTCTATTATACTTTCTTTTTTCTTTCTACAATTACTTTCTCAAAATAGGATTAATCCCTCGATTAATCATTATTATTGGTAAACTTAAAGGATACTCCTCCCCACTGGTAAACTTAAAGGATACTCCTCCCCACGCTTATTGGTAAATTAAAAGTATACACCGCATGCGGTCGTGACTGATCCCTCGATTAATTGAGATCCACTCAGGAGTTTATCTCTTTCAACAAATGTTTTATATATAAGCACAACAACTCATAACCAAATGATCAAGTGACTCAACTATCTACCATTTTGTCACAATGTATTGGTTTTTATTTTTTATTTTTCAAAAGCATTATTATTGTTGTTATTGTTATTAGCATTATTATTATGAACACTAGAGGAAAGATAAGAACTAACATATTTGTCTGTGCATTTATCTATATACATAAATGCTTCTATAAAAGATTGTTAAAAGTATTAAAATGTCACGTAAGTATAGCTCAGTTGATAACGATTGAAGACCTTATTTGCATAGATGAGGGTTTGAACTTCAAATTTTGCACTTCTCAACAACTAAAGTGTATGAATCTAACAACTAAGTTAATCAACTCCTTAAAAAAAAACTAATTGTCAAAAAAAGCTTTTTTGAGTGGGACAAAAAAAGTTGAATGATTTGATTGTGCAAAATAATCATTATAGTTTCCATCAATGTTTTAAAACCCAGACCGGTGATCGACCCGGTCAAGGCACTGGGTCATTGGGTCACTGGTCGAACCAGTGGGTCACTGGTTGAACCAGTGGGTCACTGGTCGGACCGCATGACTATTGACTCGGTCTATATAAAAATATTTATGACCAAAAATTACATCATGAATGAAATTTTGATAAAAAAAAATCCTGTAATTTTTTTTCTATTTAAAGTTCGTACATTAAAAAAATTATATTCACAGCTGCAAGTTTGCTAGTTAATTTCTTAACTGCAGCACGATTCAAGTTAATTTCAATCCAAATTCAAATTAGCTCATACATTAAACAATAGTACTACATAAAAAACCTCACAAATAAGTTCTAATTTAGATTTCATCTTTAAAACATAGTATGTACTAAACATTGTTGAAAATCAAATTATAACTGACTTACAAACCCAAGTAAGTTGCATAGTCAACAAAAAACATAAACTCAAATAAGTTATAACAATTCACTAATCAATAAACTATTTATGCCCATGGAGTCAAATTGTCATAGTCTTGATATCTTTTCAACAACTTTTTGTTCTTGTATTTCATTCAGAGTAGGAAATTACAAACTTTCAATATTTTTTGGTGAATTGAAGAATATTTTTCATTTGTCCCCGTGAGTTTCAATACCATACTTCTCACTTATTCATTTTAAAAGATTTTTTTTTTTTTTTTT
>Ga0315914_1007258_pt1 | contig 15421 bp, 8 predicted proteins | sample MpolenodulesMG_FD_203920 | JGI IMG/M metagenome (GOLD analysis project Ga0315914, IMG submission 203920) | Medicago polymorpha root nodule microbial communities from Los Angeles, California, United States - elongated nodules | ecosystem: Host-associated > Plants > Roots > Nodule | place: USA... | reverse complement strand
ACCGGCTTATCGAATTATCTTAGAAGATGACCGCGAACGCATTTTCTTATTAAAAGAAGGTGGGCTTTCGGTTAGACAAATAATGCGGGTTATAGAACTAGAGAAAAATGTGAAGCATGGTTATCTTCCATATACTGAAAAGGACATTCGCAAAACTGAAGGAAGTGATGTCATGGATCTTTTGAAGTATTGTGAGGATGCAAAAACAATTATTGTTTCCCTTTGAAAATTATATTCATAATTTTGTTGTGTGAAAATTTTAAGAATATTCCTTACTCTTATTTGACACTTATGAGAAATCTGACTCACTCTCTCAAACTTGAGATTGATGTGTCAATGAGGAATTTTATATCCTTAATTAACTAGTAAATATTATATTATTTGAGGTAAAATTTTAATTCTCTTGTACCCAAAATACTTGGAAGATTTGATCTATTCTATACCTTTAATATTTGGGATTTGTTGATACCCTCAATATTATTTATTAAGAAGATTAAATTTACTATTGTAGTATATATATTATGGGATTCAAAACCTTGTCAAATCTTGAAAAGATCATATCAATTAAACTGAGAATAATTTCTTTCATTTTGTGAAAAGATCTTGAAAATCTTGCGACATAAATAAATCTGGACATTTTCTCTAATTTTGACCTCTAATTTATTATCCTAAACTTTGTGACAAACACTATTAACTATCTAATCATGTGTCTTGTCGCAATTAAATATTCGAATCACAATTATATTAATTATATAGGGAATAAAGCATTGTTGCATTTTATGCTAAAATTCTAATTTGAATTAAAATTTGTGCGCTTCTTGTTGTTTATCTGCTAAATATTATCTAAACAACTTATTAAGAATTGGCACAATTTAAAATCACTTATCATTGATACAACTAAATACTTATATATAAATCTTATTGATTTATAATTAGAGTGTCTCCTATATGTTAAGTTATAATGGCTTATTCTTTATTTATTTTTAGATGATGATATTAATAAAAAAATAAAATATTCTAATTAAGTTCTGTAATTATTTTATATTGTTTTCTTACTATAATACTTCATATTTGTATTTATATTCTTTCTAATCTACGGTGGTAGTATTTTAAACTTAATTCTAAGAGTTCTATTCTAGATAAAAAACTAAACTACTTAACACGTTTTTATTTTTGAATAATAACTCTTGTTATTATACTATTTCATATAAATAAATTCTAAAGTCATATTTATGATATGCTAATTTAACATATTAGGCATGTCTTTCCATTATTTGAATACGATCGATGTTGATTAAATTAAGTACAATTGTTTATGCATGATATTTTATTATATTCTCTATAGCATAAACATTATTGATTTGTATAGTTGTAATCTCACCTATCATGGATACAATTATGCAAATTTAGCATTATATTGGTGACAATCATACCCTATCGGTGTGTTGTTATTAATATAATTTTGCTATTACTCAATGTACCTTAACTTTTTTTATATACTTATGTCAAATATAATTAGAGTATCCTATCAATATTAAAAAAAAATAAAAAAATTGAGACATAAGAATTGTACATTGTGATGATATAATTCTTACTTATTATCCTTAAGGTCCTCGAATGAGACTACAATAAGTAAATTACTCTATTAAAAGACATGTAACAAACCATATAAATTTTGCAATCCAATATTATTCTAATTTTGAATTAAATTTCCGCTTAAATGTTATTTTTGTATATATATACATTTTTGAATTTTTGCAATCCAATGTTAAAACTTCTGCTTAAATGTTATTTTTGTATATATATACATTTTGGATTGCTATTATCCCTATGTTATGTGAGTGGCGGACATACCCTATCGGTGTGACGTTATTTAACTTGATCATTATGTGATAGAGAAATAGTTGAATATTTATTTAAAGTATATTTTCAAACTTTTTAATTCAACTATCATTATCTATTCTCTATCAAGTGGGAGAATCTTTGCTATATATTGTGTAACGTGATGGACATGCCCTATCAGTATGACATTACGTAACATAATCATCATTTTATAGGTAAGAAAAATCTTTTATTAGTTTAACTATCATTCTCCACCAAGTGGAGAAAAATATCATACTTTAACAAACGAGGAAAATTATACATGTCAATTAACTATATCTTATAAACAAATATATTTATTTGTTTCATAACTCTAGATATAAAATTATTGTAGAGACTTATATTGAGGATATTAATTATATTCATTTATCATAAATTATTACACACTTCCATATCCTATTATATTATTGTAAACTTATTTAGTAAAAAGCAATATGTCAAAATTCCAAAATTCTTAACAACTCCATTGAGAAAAATTTATTTATACATTATTCTAAATAATTATAAATGGTATATTTGGGATTCCTTAATTTATTGCTATTCTTTAATACTTCTGGAAGTTTATGACTATTTTCTTTTATATCCTCAGTAATAATAAAATATAAGTCTCGTGTATTTCTGTTGCGTGTAACCTAATCTTTTCTCAAATGTATGTAAGTATAATTTTAGCATTTGAGTTTTGAGTGAGTTATTAAAATTGTGAATAGAGTCTCATATTCTATTTTATAATACTATAGACTTATCTCACTCAGTCTTGTTTATATATATGTGGGATCAGTGGAAGTGTGTACACAACACTATATACTATGAGCTCAAATGAGAAATCTCACTCTTGTTTATATATATGTGAGATAAAGAGAAATGTGTACACAATATTATATAAATACACTTTAAAATTCTCGTCATTGCCATTTACTTTTGTGCACACTAAAAAATATGGCATAACTTAGGAGACTTTAAACTTTAGTCTCATTCTATTATATTGAAATATATATTAAAATTCTTTTAATCTCAATAAGCATCACAATTTGATGCTTATGTCAATTTTATTGGAATATGCACAATAACCTCTTAGCATGCAAATATATGTTGTGCTTATCTTTTGCCAACAATTCACATTTCATGAGGTCTTAAATAATAAGTACAATGTATAAAATCAATACTCTTATAGAGTATGATATTGTGTTCTTGAAGTACTTATAAACTGATATAATCATAAATGTTCTTTCATTGTTGACATTCTAGTGGCCACATTAATCTACATTTTTTTTTCTTTTTCTTTAAACTGAGTGTCTATGTTAATCCAATTTGGAGATTTTTGAATTTCCTATTTATTTATGGATTTTTATAGTCACAATTTTACTAAAACTTGGATTAATTGAATGTCGTAGAACATTTATTGATTTTGACTAAATGTAATTACACTCTCTTAATAGGCTATCCCTATAAGTAATTATTGTTCTTATACCTACGTGGATATATGACTTCTATAATATTGAAAACTCATTGGCAGAATTACTAACCACAGACTTGTATATGTGAGTATTGTAACTCATATATGATATTTTGGGTTTGTGGGAGTTTATTATAGCATTTTATAATGAATGAACTTTTTGTTGGATTACAAATTCTCAATTTATAAGGTTTTTTTTAAGAGGCTGAAATGGAATATATTACTCAAAACCAAATAGTTCTTCCTAGCACAAGGTGTACCAGGAAAAGGACTAGAGTCACAAACATATTACAGAGAAAGGGAAACAATTAAACAGTAACTAACAAACAGAGAAAGAAATAGCATTATCCGATGCCCAACATAGTGAAAGGATTAAGCCACCAACCATGATAGTTGAAAGAAAGATTAAGGATTTTCGCCTTCAACCATAAATAAGAAAGAGACTTAATCTTTTCAACAACCTGGTATGTTGAACAATCTTTACCATTGAATAACCTGTTATTTCTTTCTTTCCATATTTCCCACGCAGTAGCCTACCAAATGAGATGCAAAATCGAATGCCGCACCTTAGAACAATTGCCACGAACAAAACCAAACTGATTGAGGTGATTCGCAGGTGCATTTGGGAGCACCGAGCAGACATCGAACCAGCGGTGAATTAAGTGCCAAACTTTCCCAAAAACATTACAGTGTAAAAATAAATGAGAAGAAACTTCCTAAATTTATAATGTTAATCCATACTCTTTATTCTATGTGAAATGTAAGGTGTAACATGTATGATTTTGTTTGCCCTATCGGATTCAATTTCTGCATTGTTGAATTTTGTGTTTCTTATACTACCTTGATGACAAGTACTATTATAAATATTTGATATACTTTTACTACCATTCTTATATTACCTTTATAATATTTAATTAAAGTAATCCAAGTGGGAGATTGTTGAATATTTTGGATTTACTTTAATTAATTATTAAAATATAAATGAATTATATAGTATTAAATATTTAATGTTATTGTATTTGGTATTGTGCTTATTGTGAACGGACTGTGATGGGTTGGACCGTTCGTATTAGTCAATCCATTTGAGAGGTCCATGACTCCACTGATGAGTATATAAACTAATTATCTCATTAGGTTAGCTACACTGAAAACAGAAGAACGCTCTATTAGTTAGGCGGCAGAAACATCTCTCAAAACTTAATTCTCTAAAGACTATGGATTCTTCAACTATTCAAAGTACACGGTTATGATGTCAATTAATACTGCTTAATAACATACTATATTTTATATCAACGATTTTGATCCCCTAAATATCTTTCACTAAAAACACATATTAACATGATAAAAAAACTGCTGTCGCTATACATGCAAAGAATGAACTACTGATGCAACACGAAGCTTTCCTTTTTTTGACAATAATGCAACACGTAGCTAGTTTATTAAACTCTATCAAATAATTGAAGCTGCTGAGCCTGATACTAATGGTGGTAGGTGAAATTTGTCAGCATTAATGGTAGTTGGTACTAATGCAAGGGAAATAGCAGCAGTAGTGGTAGTTGCCAATCAATGCAATTATATAATAGCAGTCGCCATACACGTCAATATTAATGTAATAATTCTCTCTTTTTTAATTATGATTAGGGTTAGGCTAAGTGAATGTGCTCAAAGGATATTGTTTAAAAACATTATAAAAATTTAATTTTGTAAACATAAGTTAATCAAATGTAAAAGTAATAATATCTACACAAATTTTTATGTAAATATTATTATTTTTAGTTGTTTAAACAATATTCTAAAAACACTTGTTATCATTTTTCTACAATTTGGATCATGCTAACAAGTGTCCTTTGATACTTGTTAGTTAAGTATTAAATTTGGAACTAATTTATGAATTTTATGTAAAAAAATTACTTATTGTTGTTTCATTATGTTGAGCGCAATTTTTAAGATAAAACTTTTACTTTAAACTTTTTAACAAATATTTTTAGAGTATTTGTTAATATTTTTCTTATAAATCTCCTTCGTTAGAAAATTGTCTTTAAATATAAGTGGTATACTATTTTTTGATCAAGCTCCTCAATGATTAGATTCACATATTTTAATTGTAAAGAAGTATGCAATTTGACATTCAAACCACAACCCCAACACGGAATGCTTTTGGTATTTATCAATTCAATTACACTCAGGAGACAAGATAAGTTCTATGCAATTTTTTGGATGCATTTATTTATTTATTTTTCTCATATATATCTCTTATTAATAAGAATGAATTGTACTATATGTAATTTACACATGAGAGGATAAAATGCGTTCTTTCACCATTCATCAAGAGAGAAACACATTAGAAATTTAGACACAGTAGATTCAATTTAAATGGTGAGAGATCACCGGGACCGGACTTTGGAGTGTGCAAACTGCTCAATGGAACTGGGCCTCCCCAAAGTATGAGCCTAAAAAAAAAATACAGCCTAATAGTACTACTAAGTGTTAGGTGGGTGTTTTTTTGGGAGTGTGGTTTGAGGTTCCTCGTGTATACGATAGTAATTTTCACCTTTTGGTGTACTGCATTTATACGACACTTTGTATTTATCTTTTAAAAAATTTAAATAGAACATTGTTCTTTAAAAAAAACACATTTTTATTTATTACAGGCCTCTTTTCATTTACTGAATCGAATCTTCAAATTCGTAGGAACCGCGCTGGAGATCACACTTTAGCTTCTCATATATAATTCATCTTGGAAGGTTAACCTACAAAATAGACATATATAATTCACTAACCACTGCAACTATATATTTAAGAAAATAATATACGACGTAAATTCACATTCCTTATTTTTTCTTTTTACTATTTATAATATATTTTTTATTTAAAGAAACTAGTTTTCTTTTTTACTTCTCTTTCTTGTTCTCTATTTATACAACTTCATTTTTAGACTTTTATTCGTTTATTTTTTATTCTATTTTCTTTTACTTTTATATGAAAATATGATTTTTAATGTTTATCATTAATGCATACAAAATTTGACAACGTGCGAAATAATGATAATAAACTAGATAAGCAAAAAAATATTGGCCGCCGATTCATAGAAAAATACACAAGACAAACGATTGTCACTTATACATACTAAAAACAGGACAAATAGTTGTAATTCATTTTTTTACAAAAATTAACAATATTCATTCATTTAAATTGATTATGTACATCGATACAAGACAAAATCAAAGTCGTTAAAAACAAAAAAGAATGAATCTGCGAACAAACTCACATCATCCATGTTAAAAATATAAAACGGCAAAGTATATATGCCTACAAATACGAATATATTCAAGCCACCAAAATATTCATGTTACCGGATCTGCAACGTTGACGACACAAAAGTCATTGATTGAATCTGGACTTGATCAAAGTTAATCTTTCAACTTGAATCAAATAAACATTGAACTAAGACGAGAAATAAAAAAAAATATATCGCACAAAGACGGAAAATCAAAATAAACAAAGTCGTGTGAGACGATGAATTAAACAAACGAAAGAAAACATAAAATATGTGAGAAACACTTATTTAACTAAAAGAAAAAGAACAACAGTTCGAATGAGTGATTTCAGGTCAAATTTAACCCTAAATCATCCATCTTTAGTAGAAAAAGAAAAGTTGTAACGGTTAGGGGTTGAGAAAGAGAAAAGAGCAGTTCCAAATAACTGTTACTGATGTATACAGGAAAGGAAACAAAAGGCAAATGTTTGTCACTGATTAGTAAGTTAAATTTATTAATTTTTTACTATCTTCTAAATAAAATGAGAAATTACAATATAACAATCATAAAATAAATTTTAAACGAAATTGCACAATAATTTTAAATATAGCTTGATAATATTTAATAAATAAATTATAAAAATTTTGTTCTATATTCTCTATCTTAATATAAGGTCGAACTGTCCTCGTGAGCTTAACTCAGTTGATATAGACAGTGCATAAAATATGTAAAGGTCCGGGGTTCAAACCCCGACCACCACCAAAAAAAATATAAGGTCGAACTCAACTATCAATCCAAAATCAGTGGATCACGTGCATTTTTCTAGTTTATTATAAAAGTCATAAATGGGATAAAAAAATGTTAAAGGTTTCACTGAGAATGATAATTTATTATAAAAATAATACAAGAGATAAATGATTGTCACCGCTCAATAAGTTAAATTATTATAAAAATTATACACGAGATACATGAAATTAAATAATGACGCTAGTATGAGAATGACTCTATAAATTGTTGCTCGCAAGAATGAACTAATGCAACAAGAAGCTAAACTCTCATAACAAATAATTGTAGCAAGATCTTTCTTTCAATCAAGCAATGACTTACGTTAAGCACGCTCCTTTGGCTTTGGCTGTGTTCTTGCTTGCTACGTTGAGTATGTATTTTAACCATCTTTCTCACCATTACCATACATTTCCAATCACATATTTCAGAACTTAGTCATAATCTACTACCAATAAATGGACTATCAAACTTTGATTATACACTACCTCCCTGTCATTGATAACCAATAAAATAGATAGTCTTAAGATCCAACTTGCAACATGAACTATGACTCTTCTTTTAACTATAACTCTCCTTTTAACTTGACTTGCGAAAATACATTGAAATATAAAATGATTTGGGCCTAAACCCTTGTTTTAGTGGCAACCCTCTTGAACTGGCCATGTTGATAACCATTTTTGTGAAACAAAAATATGAAATCTCTCTTATCCTATTACTAAATTTAGGTAGGAGAGTGATAAATATAAATTATCCAATCTAAAATTGATCTCTAAGCTTATTTTTTCTAATAATAGCATGTGCTGGTGTTCCATCTTTAATTGGCTTCTTTTATTTGCAGTAATGTTCCCAATGAAGAAGGTAGAAGCACACCATTGTTCCATAGGTCCTTGTTCGACACCATGGGCAACATGCGGTAGTGAATATTGTGTTTGTGTCCCTATGGGATCTAGTAATATATGCCAACCTTCAACATATAAAGATGTTGTGAAGATTACTGGAAAAAATCATAACTTTTGTCAATCTCATATGGAATGCAAGGAGAAGGGACTTGGGAGCTTCTGCGCTCGTTATCCTAGTCCTAAAGTCGATTATGGTAGGTGTGTTGCCTCTATATCTGAGGCAGAAGACTTCTTGAGGATGCCAGTGATAGCCTAATAATTGATATGTCCAAAAAATCTACATCCATGATATGATGCATCTTCTACTTAAATAAACAATCTTTGTTTCCAATCGGTGAGTTGGATTTCTTAGATCTATACCCATCCAGATTTCAATAACTGATGCATGTAAATGGGTGGGGTGGAACTTTAATATATATTGTTACATTCCTAGTAATATTATGAATGAATCATCCATTACTTGTTTTTAATTCTTTCCATATATAATTGTTGGCTTTAATTCTTTCATTTATAAAATTTATTATGATGTGTTACAAAATATTGAAACAGTTACATGCAATGTCAATTTGTACCAATTGAACTTAGATCAGCGAGTAAGGACAATGCAATGCATAATATATGTAAGGTCCGCGGTTCGAACCCCAACCACCACAAAAAAAAAAAAATTATACCATTACAAAGCATCACATATGTCATGGATATTAGAATGATTCGAATGTGTTGCAGCACCCTAACTTGTTTTGGGGGTGTATGCCCTCTGGTGGCTGTACTTCTTGTGTAGGATGTCGCAATTCAATAATTATTTTCCAATTAAAAAAATCAGAATGATTCGAATGAAAATTAAAAGAGCACAAGAGTGTTTAAGTGTTTATATATCTAGATATTTTTTTAACATCAAAATTTAATAAAAATATGAGAGATGTACAAAGACAATTTAACCCACAACCAAAAAAAGTAGAAGGGGTATTTGACCCACAAAAAACAAACACCCAATCGACCATCAAGGCAAAGTAGAGAGTTTGAAAACTATTAAAAGTATAAACAAGGCCTCCATTTTTTTCCCATCGAAAACCCACCTCCAAGAAATATGTGATGGCCTCTACGATCTCTTCCAAATTTGGGACTAAAATCGAAGATAAAATAACCCCATTTCGGACATCCCCTATCTAACGATTTACTAAAAATATCTAGACAATGATTTGTGTCATCAGGCTTTGCAGAGTACATCATTGCGACAATAGCAACTGGTATGCTCAACCGTCACAGGTTTATTTTAAGACTGTTTTTCAGGTGCACGTTCACATAAAGCTTTTGGCACATATGTTTCGTCACTCCGGCTTTCTCAATCTCAACCTCCTTCCCAAATTTTCAAAACCCTAAATCCCAATTTCATTCCTCAATCTAAAACCTAAATATCCATCACTCTCACCCTCAATCTCCACCGTCTACCACCTTCAGGTTCCATTACTCTATCTTTTTGTAACTCTCACCGTCAAACTCGCAATCACCGACGTTCAGTCTCGAACCCTTCAAACTCATTGGCGTTCACCCTCAATCTCACGTCCCGATGACTAAATTTGGCAAGTGCACCAAATTGTTTTCAAGTAATAAAGTAGTAGATAAAATCATCACCACATGGATTGCCGATTAAACTAGAAAACTAGCTAAACTTATTAAAACAGAAAATAAAAAGCAATTAAAGTAAAGAAAAGAGAATAAATTTGGGGGGGGGGGTGTTGCAAGTTTGATTTAATTGCGCAAAACAGTTCAACTTGATTGCAGAAAAGTAAAGGTTTTTTATTGTAAAACTTAGTGGTGCTTAAGATTCTTCGAATCCCTTCTATTTCCTTATTGGATTAAAGACAAGTAATTATCAGTTATGAGATAAGAGTTCTATTTAAGTGATGAGTTCTTGAGATTGTTACGTCCTTCATAGTTGTCAAGTTGTATCTGTTGATCATAATAAGGTTATACGCGCTTTACGAGTCTAGGGTCGTCAATCCTACACAGACCTGATGCCTACATAATGTTGTTAGAGTGAGGTCTTCTCAAAGGTAATTGTAACATAAAAGAATTAGGAATCTTAAATTGATATCTAAAGGCTCCAACTTCATTTATGAATCTTACAAGTACATTGCATACCATTTCTGGCCTTAGTTGTAACAACCCGTTTTTCGCTAGGATTATTTTATTTATTTATTTATTATATGTGTTTAATTGCTTGTTGTGTATTTGATTTGGGATTAGTGGATTTTTAGCTTAGAATAGTACTTTACTAATTTTTAAGACTAAGGGTATTTTGGTCATTTGAATAGTAAGGGTAAATTAATAATTTTTGTAGGAAGGTTGTTTTTAGTACTTTGGTGAGAATGACTATTTTTACTAAGTTACTAGTGAGGTTGAGGTAGTTATTTTGAGGTGGTAAAATAATTAGATGTTTTAACTAGTTTGGGAGTAGTAACTTTTTAGAATTTATTAGTAAGAGTTTAAGCCCATTATGAATTGTTTTAAGCTAAGCCCAAATGAGTGGTGACTATATATAGATAATCATGAGAGAAACTAGGTTAGAACTCATTAATTTTTCACATAACACAAAGAGAGACTAGAGAAATAGAGAAAGGGTTAGAGAGAAGAGCTAAGAGGAGGTGACCCAAAGAGAGATTCGAAGAGGGTTCAAGCTCGGAGCAAGGAGGAGTGAAGATTAGCTTAATTTTGTGAAGACAAGAGGTGAGGGGGTTAGGTTTGAGTGTATAATCAATTATGGTTAAGTTCTTAGCTTATGAGTCATAAGTGCTTTTGTGTGAATTATGATTTTGATGATTTTAAATGTTGATTTTTGTCGCTCCTAATTAAGTAATGATTTTGAATATGTGAAATTTGTTAGAAACTTGTTGTGGGTACTTAAATTTCATTGTTGAAAATGATGATGTTGTTGTTACTTGATGTTGAATTCATGATGAATATGTGATAATTGTTGTTGGGTATATGTTGTTGATGTGAATTCATGAATTGGAAGATCATAAATGTGAAGTTTGAATAAGTTGTGGTGTTTTGATGATTTTTTTTGAGAAAATGGGTCAAGAATGGAGAAGTTTGATTTTGATGAATTGGAGTGAATTGATGATGTTGTTGTGTTGAGTTAGGGTGAATAGAATTTTTGTTTTTGAACTATAAGTTTTGGGTGTAGGGTTGTTTGGAAGAAAATTGGGTTTTGAAGTAAAAGTTGTTTTAAGTGTTTTTGAGAAATAAGTGATTTTGCAAGAATTGGAGTAAGTTATTTTGAGATATGAAAACATGATTTTTACGGTAGAATATGATAGGTTTAAGTGATTGGAACGCGTAGGAGAAAACAAAATTGAAAAAGGATAGACGATCAGAATTTTGCGAAATTGCGAAAAACGAAAAATCGGAAATCCTATGCTGTCAAGCACACACGACCGTGATCCCTGTAGGCACAGACCGTGTGTGTGGTTCGTTGTTGACACACACGACCGTGTGTCCAACAAGCACGACCGTGCGGCCTGTGCAGGCACCCAGAAACTCCATTTTTCACATTTTTAAGGATCCAAATGCATTCCTATGCGTCTTCAGATTCCTTAACAACAAGGATGAAAAAAACTTTAGTTCTCTCTCCCTCGTCTCCAAGCAGTTCCTCTCCATCACCAATCGTCTTCGATTTTCAATCACTTTTAAAAAGGAAGCACTCCTTTTCCTCCCTCTTCTCTTCAAAAGGTTCACAAACCTTAACACCCTCAACCTCAAACACTTTCGTGATCACCGCAACCTCGACAATCTTCTCAACCAACTCACAAATTTCTCATTGAAACTCACATCACTCAAACTCCCAGATGGATGCTACTTTCCCGCAGATGGCCTCTCTCAACTTGTTACCGTGCTTATTTTTGCAAGAACAATCTAACACGCATTGTTGATTGTTTCTCTTTGCTCAAAAAATTCAACATCCATTACCCTTTGGTCACCAATGACAATCAGACTATCTTCGTTAATACAATTCACCTTCTGATATCCAAGCATCCTTGTATACAACATTTGGAACTTTGTCACACTCCTCTAAATGATCAACATGTTGCTGATTTCTCTTTGTTTCTTGGTAATTTTGTGTCTATAAACCTTAGTGGTTGTGATCTCACATAAACAACTTTGTTTTCACTCTTTAGAAGAAATTGTCCTTCGCTTAGCGAGATTAAAATGGAACACACGTATATTGGGAAAAAGACTGTTGGGCATTCTGGTGTGTACCCTCAATTAAAGTTTCTCTATTTGGGTAGAAATTACTCGTCTAAATGATCAACATGTTGTTGATTTCTCTTTGGTAAAACTATTGATGCAAAATCTGATTTTTTTTCTCGCACATCATATGGTTTTCACAAGTTTGCTCATTGAGAGATTCTAATTAATAACATATTGAGACTCTCATTATAAGAATATCATCCAAAGTCAATATGTTGCCATCATCGAAGTTCTGGTATCTAGCTGTTGAGTCTTTACTTTTCCGGTTGTGATTGATAATTGGGTGTGGGCTTCTCAACCAATTGAGTAAAATTTAAAAAAGGGGAAACTATGTTGATTCATTTTGTGTCTGATACAGGTTACTGGACATTCAGGGGAGATGGTTGGAGATTAGGCATGGCAATGGGGCGGGGTGAGGACGGGTTTTACCTTCCCCTTCCCCATACCCTATTCTCACATACTTACCCATTACCCTACCCATACCCAACGGGGATGAGAAATTGAATCCCATCCCCATTCCCGACGGGTTCGGGGATCCCATCCCCGTACCCGTAGTGGGTCATTTTTTATTAATTTTTTTTCAAACCCCAATGGCAATATTGTAAAGCATTATGTTCCCTTTAACATTTCCAGAAAAATGTCGTCTGGCAATGAGATCTGTCGTTTGAACTGGAGTGAATTGATCTAGGGTTGTGTTTCTATTTATATAAAAGGGGTAAAAAAAAAAGTAATTTTTTACATTTGGGACGGGTATGGGTATGGGTTCGGGGTGGGTACATATAACTCTGTTACCCATCCCATACCCGTGTTTTGAAATCGAGAAAAACCCATACCCATACCCAAACCCAGTCAAAGCGGGAAAAACCCGTCAAATCGGGGTGGGTATGAGCGGGTACCCACGGGGACGGGTATTGTTGCCATGTCTATTGGAGATGGAAAGGTTCCAAAGCTGAATTGAATACCTAAGATTTTTTTTGTACACTTTCTCATAATAAAGTTAGAGATTAATGTAAGAATGACTTACACAAGCATCAATTCAATGGTTTACTCAAATATTATTACATTTTCTTTATAAAAAAATACTTATCGATTTGGACGGGAAACCAATCAAGTACATAGTTTAAAATAATTTTATACGATTTGATCTAGGGCGGGAATCATCACCGATGATTGTTTTCTTATGTTTCTTTACTAGTGTGTTAACCCGTGCAATGTACGGGTAACAGGTTATTATTTTTTTCCTCAAAAAAAATACTCTACAGTTCAAAATATACGTCGTATTTTTGCAATGTGAACTATTTACATGATCTACTTTGACCATACTTTTTAACTAATATATAAATACAAATGTTAGAATATAAGATGTTGTTCGATTTGTCTCGATCAATATTTTCAAGTTATTAAATTTTTATAAGTTTTTACTTTAGATGATTAAAGATATTATTAGTCAAAGTTGTGCATTGACATCTGTGAAGTAGTTGACTGCGATGTGTATTTTGAGACAGAAAAAGTGTAATTTTTTTTTGTTGTCAAGTACCGTTGGGCTAGATTCACACACATTATGTATGCATAAACCGGAAATCTGGGTTTTAAATTCTAGCCTCAAAATCCTGGTAGCTAACAACTGAGTTACACTTACATGGCTAATTATTTTTATTTATTGATAAAAATTATTTATCACGTGTTTTTTCAAGTATGTCCATGTTTTTTTTTTTTTGCTACAATAACAAAAATATGTTCCAAAGTTTGTAGGTTTATTAGTGTTCGACACGTGTCCCATATTTTTTGGGTACAAATGTCTCGTGTTTTATGCATAAAAGAAAAATATGTTTTCATTATTTTTTTTATATTTATCAACGAATGTTTGACTTTTTTTATATATCAAGTAAAAATATTTCTATCAGTGTAAAATATCTGACCCATAATTTGTTATGTATCAATAATAAATATTTGTCCTATGTTTTTTTTTATATTTATAGTGACAAATATATATATTATGTGTTTATTATTGAAAACTATTTGTCTCATTTTTTTTATATTTATTGGTGATAAATACTTGTCTCGTACTCTGTATGTATCCGTTACAAATATTTTCTCTGTATTTTTTAATTTTTGTCCATTGTTTACTTAATATCTATCAATTATTTAGTGAGAAGAGAACTCATGTGATTATAGTTTAACACTAACATTGGTTTAACGCTTTATTCTTTTGTTAGTTCCCTTCTCTTCCTAATATCATTAATCTAATTACATAAGAAATAAGTTAGGCTTGCATAACTTTAAATTTATGTTTTTTTTATTAAAGTGTTGATCTAGTTCCCATTTTCTTTCATTCTATTTCTATTTTTTTTTTTAATGAATTTGGATAAAGCATCCAGCATTACTATAGTTGAAAAAAATAATAATACTTATCAATGACCAATATTTTACCTGTGTTTTTTTTATGCTTAATAGTTGTGTCATATTTGTTTTAATATTTGTCATGGACAAATATTTGTCCCTTGTTTTTCATCTATCAACGAAAAATAATAGTGTCGTATTTTTTTAGTGATATGTATTGTTCTATACTTTGAAGGTGAGAAAAACCACAAGAAGGAGGGGTTGAATTGTGTTTTTGGAAACTTCTTCTTTTACGTTCTAGATAACTGTCCTCAAGTACAGAGTCTGAAGTAGTTCAGAGTCTGAGTGAGTTCAGAGTCTATGTGCAGCGGATAATGTAAAGAACAGAAGAAGAAAGAACACAAGCAATTATACAGGTTCCTTCCATAAACCGGAAGTAGTCCTGTCCTCCTTGCACTTCCAAGGAGAGTTCCACTAAAATGTAATCTCAAATTACAAGTTGCTCAATCACATAAGAAAGAGACTTATCTTTGCTCAAGGACACCTCCAAGAGA
>Ga0315914_1007257_pt1 | contig 15422 bp, 5 predicted proteins | sample MpolenodulesMG_FD_203920 | JGI IMG/M metagenome (GOLD analysis project Ga0315914, IMG submission 203920) | Medicago polymorpha root nodule microbial communities from Los Angeles, California, United States - elongated nodules | ecosystem: Host-associated > Plants > Roots > Nodule | place: USA... | reverse complement strand
AGGATACAAGACCTGTTTTTTTAGAGATTTAAGACCACTTTTGCACAAAAACAGGTTTGAAATCTTTAAAAATCAGGTCTTGTATCCCTGATTTGCACTAGTGTTAGTACACCATATATGGTGCTGCTTGGGACATATCATATCATAGGTGCTTTTAGTGTTGTTTGCCACACAAAAAATATAAATATGAATATAGAAAACTAAGGCAAATTATGATAGTTATGAACAGGGGTGGCCATGAGGGTGGGTGGGAGGGGCGCCAGTCCAAGACACCATTTTTTTAGGGGCACTGATATTATTGTTTTTACTTACTAGTTAGTATTATATAAATATATTTCTTTTTAATTCGCTTTGATTAATTCTATTGAAAATATATTTTTAGATAACTTTGATTATAAATGAATATTTTACAATAAAAAATGCAAGAAGAAAAATATTGGAATAATTAAAAGGGCACAATTTATTGTTTCTCCCAGGACACCAAAAATCTTAAGACCGACTCTGGTTATAAGACTTTTTACCGAAGAGTGGTACACATGCAAACACTTCTAGTTAGGGTGGAGAAATGTCTCATAAATTATGGTGAACTAATAAATAAAAATTGTTCAAAACCCTAGAAATGACTGTGTTGCTCTCTGTAAATTGAAGTTTATATATCAATTTTATTGTAAAATGATCTTGAACTTCTGTTTAAATAAAAAAGTCGTAACTTAAATCATGGCGAAATTCGTAAATCACATGTGACTAAACTTTCTCACCTTAATAATTGTCCTTTTAGATAAGTTTTGTCCTCATATTTATAGCATAACTCCTGACTTTTTCGGTAGTGATATATTAACATTATTAACTATAATTTTCCCCTATAATGGTACAATTATTGGTCGCTTTATTTGTCAACATACACATTAACTTATCACCTTATTGTGATGCCTATTTACTATTATTGCCCTAACCAAATCAATAATCCAAAAGATAGCTAGGTCTAGCTTCTAACTACCACTTTCAAATCCTTCAAAAAAAAAAAAAACTACCACTTTCAATGTTGTAAACCTGGTTGGTTGAAGTACATATTTGAACAAATTAACAGATCAAAAGGGTTTGAGAACTTCTATTTGGTTGGGGGGCCGAGGGAGACAAGGGCTAGGAGATGTGTATATATATCAAGAGTCTATTTTTTGGTATTAGTGAATTAAAGGGGGTCTAGTTTAGCATTGGTATGACATTTTGCAGTATAGCATATTTAAAAATTAACATGTAATATTTTTAGTGCTCTCTAGTATCTTGTGCGCGATTGGTTAAGTTTGTTATTGGTTGATCCCCTTGATATATTTAGATCAATTTCTTTAGTTTGCTCAATTAGTAGATAGATGGTTCTCGAGCGCATAGATCTTAATGCATTTAATTTGATTTTTCGTGTGCTTGAGTGCTTTGGAAAGCAAGGAATAACGAAATATTTAATAACAAGGAAAATTTAATTTCTCATTTTCTCGACAAAGTTAAGCTGCTTTCTTTTTGGTCGTTGAAGACAAGATCTGCAAACTTTGTTGCATGTTATCATAGTTGGTGGATCTGCCCTTTTATTTGTATGGACATTGGTTGATTTTCCTTGTTGTTATTTTTATTTCTTCTAGATTGTTTTTGTTGTAAACTTTGGTGTTTCGTTCTGGCATGTCTTGTGCTAGGGAGAACGCTTGTTTGATGTTAATATATTTTATTATGGTTTGTTAATTTTTTTCTTGAGAATTGTTGTATTATTTTATCCTAATGTTTCTCGAACACAAAATTCGACATCTACATCTACATCGTATATGTAAACAGTTTTTGAAATTTATAGTCCTTTTTTCATCTTCGGATCGATAGACACCACATATATTCAAATTGTATTTTATACAAACTTTTTAAATTGAGTGCTACGTATTCTTGTCTTGAAAATGTTCCCAGGGAGATTGGAGTCTACCCCTACCTTTTATATGAATGATTTGAAAATTTGTATAAGATGGTTTTTGCTAGGGTCGTCCCAACACATATTGAGGTATAAGGTAAAATCTAAAATGAAACCTTTTAAGTTATCACTAATCTTTTTGTTACAAAAATAATAGTTTTATTTAAAATTTTACTTTTTGAGATACAAAACCATTTATTAAATTATCATAATTGATCTCATTTGACAATTCTTTTTCAATCGATAATAAAACTTATTCATTTAATCTTTTTCAATCAATAATATAGTATATAAAAAATCAATATTATAATACTAATAAAAAGAAGTATATAATAAGTTTTATTCAACTTAAAACAAAAAAGGCACAAATCATTGAGAAATAATGCTAGGTGCAAGTTTTTCTTTTATTTACAGGGAAATGATAACAAGTGAGTATAAGACATAACATATACATTTTCCCTCAAAAAAGAAATAACATACATTTCGGTTGGCTGAAGCGTTATACTTTATGGGAAAGATATAAAAGAGTAGCGGTCACATGCATGGTATTTGGATAAAAATTTTGGAGATTAAAACAAAAAATTTAGAGGGATTAAAATGAAAATTTTATATATTTATAGGGACGAAAAACATATTTAACCTAAAATAAAAAGAGAAGCATGATTTGTAAAAAAAGAGACGCATGAACCATCTTTTCGGATCATTCATTCCATTACAGGCTCATTCCATTTGCTTAATTAGGTTACAACAAATGAGATCTTTATATGCTCATGGTTAAAAACATTAATCATGTTTTGGTTCAGTTTGCTTCAGCTTCCTGTCAACAACTTTGGCTTCATTTAATTTTGTCCTCTAAGTATGGTAAAATGTGAATCCCTCATAACATGGTTAGTATTATATATATATATTTTAGGTTGAAAAGCTAGTCTATATCATGTAAAAGTGATATGATCTTGTAATTTAAGCTCACTGGTATGGTTGGTGTCGTGTGTATCATTGTCAAAATAAGTGTCAGAATATCACATGATGTATAAACCCTAGAAAATTATAAAACAATAATTAATGATAGAAAAATACTAACCAGTGTCTTTAAGGCACAAGTTAATGCGGATTTGGATCCTTTTCATTGAAAATTTTCTCAAGTTTTCTCCATTTTGAATCTCCACCATTAAAATATAACAACCACTTTTCATTATAATTTAATTTTCACTTTCTCTCTCATGATTGATGGTTGAGATTCCACATGAGAAAACTTGAGAGAATTTTCAATGGAGAGGATCTTAATCCAATTAATGCACAAGTTAATGTATCAAAAGTAAAAATATTTTGTTATAATTAATGCAATTGAATTGAATTTTTTATTAGTTGAATGCATAAAATTTAAGAACAAATTTTTACTTTTAGGTTGTACAACATGTGCCTTTGAGAAATAAGTTAGCATGACTCTTAATGATATTATTACATCTATTTTTTTTACTACATTCACAACACCTAATTAATCATTTCCAAAAAAAAAAACCTAATTAATCATGTTAAAAAATATTGTTAATTTAATTAAATAAATGGTTAATTCAATTCACGATCAAATCAATGGTTACTCACCGCAGACAGAAAGATAAAGTCAATTATAAACACAAAATTTATGTTATAATATAATAGGAAATATAACCAAGGGGTATTAAACTCTCCCAATTATTATGAAAATGAAAAAGTGGACTAAGCCTAAGGCCTACAAAAACCGCAACTAAAAACCACCTGGTATAAAGAGATACAATACAACTTGTCTCATGCAAAAACAAACAAAACTTCATTTCATGCAAACAGGAAAATACTATTAATTTCTATCGATTCTTCTGGTCCATTAAACTTGTTGGGTACAAAAGTGATAAACATGGAGTACTTATTTTGCTGTATATATGATTCAAGACATGGTACAATCAAAGCCTAAAAGCCCTAAAACTAGGGAGAACTGTCTGAAAGCATATGTAGCAAATAACAAGCATCTTTTGGACTTAAACTAATTCCAAATTTCAGGCAACTGGAACCGATCAGGGCTATTGATGATAGCTCAATGGATTTGAACTAAGTAAGAAATAAGAAGTTGAAGGTCTTGTATTCAAATTCAGACAAAAGGATATATATTAATCTAACATTTATAAGTAGTAATTACTAACATTTATCATAATTAAAAAAAATTGATTCAATCCTATTTTAAAATTTATGTTAATTTTAAATTTTTAGTAATGAGGTGAAAGATTCATGCAATGAATAACTATGATTGAGAGAAATAAAAGAATAGCTAGCAAAAATGTGTTTTGAAAACACTGAAACAATCTTAAGAGTTTTTTTTTTTACGAAAAACAATCTTAAGAGTTAAAATGTTCTTTTCAAATATTATAAAGAAACCAAGTTGTTTACGCTCCAGTGGCAAGGAGCTCCTTCCAAGGACGTACTTGGGGAATACCGGATTCGATTTCCAGGGAAACAACGCTTGACCAGTGCGCATGCCTCTACGCACGAGCTGGATTAGTCGCTCACATTTGGTGATTTGAAAACCGGCGCGAAAAAATAATATATATATCAAAGAAGATGGTGATAGAATCTTTTATTTCCGATAGATCCAGTCCTCTATATTATTATTAGGTTATTTTATTTGTTGACTTTTCGGAAATTAAATCTGGATACCTCTTCAACCTGAAATTCATATTTTGGCTTGCTAGTTACGAAAATCTAGCCCCCTTACATTAAATACAACTCAAGTTGGTGTATTAAATCTATATTTTATCGTATTTATTATTTGAAAATGAAACGTGAAATATAAAAGTAAACTGCGACTAAATTCCCAATTTAGCAAACATATTCCGGACTCTTTCAACAAAGTTATATTTGTTGATTTATCTTTTGTTTTTGGAATAAAAGTTCACCTTTATTTTATAAAAAAATAAAAAAAAATTGTTGATTTATGAGAATAAAATGATAGAAATATATATGTCTATGTTTGTTACAAGTTTACTATTTTTTTTTCCCGGGTATAAAATGTTTATGGGAATAGAAAAATTTTCCCAAAAAAAAGGGTGGGAATAAAGTTCCCATAGAGATGAGAATAAATTTATATGTAGTTACCTATTATAATCCCTATTTTTATGGTTCCTATGAATATTATAAAGTTAACCAAACATATTTTTTCTAAATACCTTGGAATAAAATTTCAATCTCTATATTTCAAGAAATGTTATTCCTAGGAATAAATTTGGTAAACTTGAAACAAACACACCTCAAACAACTAGTTTAGTAAATAACTTTCTTCTATTTGCGATGTTTGCATTAGAGATGTTCTCAATGCGGTTCGGACTGGTTTTAAAGAAAAAACCATGCAATCCAAAGACTATAACATTCACGGTTCGATTCAATTTGAATTTCTCCCTTACAAAACCCTAATTCGGTCTGATTCAATTTAATTCAATTTAAATTGGATCGATTTTCAGTTATCCAAATTACAAATTTTAAAAAATTATTTTAATACCTATACAATAACTACTTCTGTCCAAAAAAAAAAAAACTATATTTTATGCAAAATTAAAATGCCTTAATTTAAGGATACGATAAGTATATATACTTATTATTAAGTAAACACTTAATTGACACTATGACAGTTTCATTAACATTCTAACACACAAACACAAGTTATGTCCGCAAAAATTGTAAAGTAAGTGAACTGGTTCAACATTGAATTCGTTACTCCTTTCATGTCTAGTTGTCTACCATTTTAAAGATTTCTATGTAAATATGTTCCACATGATCTTGGTGGAAATTGTTTACTTTACGGAAAATAAAGATCAGTTTTGACATTAAAAAAAAGTAGTAATTTTAAGGGAAGACGAAATGAAATTATTGAAGCCTCGCAATGTTAAGGGACATGTAAATTATTGAGTTTACCTAGATGCGGTTTGGTTCGGTTCGATTTTTGAGTGGGGTCAAAAAACCGAACCAATCGGTTATTGTTCAATGGGGTGCCAACACATCCAAGATATAGTGGTTTTGAGCAGTTTTCAATTATTTTAAATCGATTTACATGTTTTATTTATCAATTTGAATTTGAACACCCATAATTTACACTACCTTTTGAGAATATTTTCTCTTGGCTTCAAGTGCGTAAGGCGATTTGAGACACTTAACAAGTTAACCCCACAAATCTTTTTCCCTTTATATTGACAGTGAAAACAACAATATTTGGACCCCTCCCCACCTTACAAATGCAGACATTCACCCTTTTTGATATTTTATACACATAATTGGACCTATTGATGTTGTGATGACATGCCATGTTTCTCTCTCAGATGCGTAATGAACATGTCAACATTGCACCTAGCCCCTTTTTTCTTCTGTTTATTGCACTAGCTAGCTAGGGACAATTTTAAAGTTGTTTATCATTTATTTTTGACAGGTAAAGTTGTGTATCATGTAAGCTTAATTATTTGAGAAATTAAATTGAAAGATTTGTTGTGCCTTCCAACAAGCGGCACTTGTGACGTGATTACATTAACTGTTGTACATTCAAAAATAACTGTTGTATCAAAAACTTTATGCTTAATTGTTGTACATTAACCCGAAAGGGTGTGGTTCCGTTGTGACTCAAAAATCCGAAAGGGTCTGGCTCGTTTAACTCGAAAGAGTCTGGTTACTGACGTATTGGACTCATCCCTCGATTTGAGTTCTTACGCGTTGCTTTGCTCGAAAGAGCTTTATACTTGTTGTTTATCAGGGAGCTGACACTTGGATTCTAATACCGTGTTGGCGGTCGATCCATTCGCCATAGTTTACACTCTAATCGTTCTATGCAATGTTCACTCTTCATGTTTTTTTTAACTTGGTTTCGCGCCCGTACGCAGTTTCGCTGGGTTGCGTCTGTGTTTAGTGAATTTTTGTTAGGATAGATTAGAGCTGATCCACTTGACTGATTTTACACGATGTATTCCTCTTTTGGTTATTCTTGGATCAGGTCTAATGTCCCCCCAGTTTGTGTATCTCTTTCTTTTTGTTTATTATATTCTCTATTTGGCCAAAAAAAAAATGTTGTATCATATAAAATGTTAATATAACTTCAATCTAACTATTGAAATATACTATTTTTTTTTTATTAATCCATAACTTGAATAGATGTTTAAAGTTTTTTAAGTATATTTTACATTTATTTAATATAAAAATATGTAACTTTTTGGGATAATTGAGTTAGTTTTGAAAATCGTATATGAAGTAGAGAATAGTGTGAATTCGAACTTGCACTCTAGAATATCAAATGTCACAATAGCAACCATATGAGTTGTACCAACGGTGAGTTGTACCAACGGGATATTAAGGAGAAGTTTCTTCCACCAATATAATTGATTTGGATGTGCACCTGAAAATGAAATTTAAATTTTACATTGTTTAAGAGTTTACTTTTTTTAAGAAGTCAAACTAACCTGGCAAAATTGACATTGAGGAACATACTTTAAGGTTACAAACCAACACAAGTTTAATATAAGTGGGTGTACTTCTAAATAAAATGTATATGCATTTTTTTTACAAATGTAAGGGGTTTGAAAAGTAAGTAGCCTCACATATTAAGAGGACCAACATGCATAGATCCACGTTAAAGGAACCCCGTTTTACCCAAATTTTGGCCCACACAATTTGTGGATGGGATTTACTTTTCCTACCTATCCATTTTTTATGCGTCCTATTTTGTTCCAAATATGTATTTGGGATTTTCGGATTATAGAATTTGAAATGAGTTTTCCCCCTATGTTTGGGTGGAAAATGAGTTTTTCACCTATTCGGATTATACAATCTGAACACAATATGTAGTTTGGATTGTAGGGCACGTTCCTTGTTTTTTCGGATTATAAAATCCGAACACCTCATATACTCCCTCTTGTGCCATAAATTCAGGAGAAAACCAATTGAAATTATATAATCTAAAATGTAACATCACAAAGACCGAGCATGTGATTCCACCCCTCAAAATCAGTTTAAGAATCATCATAACCCTTATTCTTGTGTTTTAGATGATTGCTAATTGTTTCTGTCGTGTCCTAGTCGAAAATTTCGTTTTCAGACTACTTGATCAAATTGTTTCGAAACTTGGCCAAAAAATCAAGGATCAAGACTCCCGTAGAAGGGAGATCATAATTGATTCCACCCCTCAAAATCTAAAATTCTTTCGTTTAGACTCACTTTTCATTTTTCATGTTCTTAGAAAAATCCAATTTTTTTATTAGTTTTATTTGATTTTTAGAATTTTGAGGTAGTATTTTTTTATTTCGTTTGACAGGTTTTATCATTTTATACTTTGTTTTTTTCTTAAAGCAAAATTTGGGACCGCTAAAAAATAAGCATATTTCATTTATATAATCCGAATCGTGCTCGTATTATACAATTCGAGCAAATGATATTTTGGGAAAAATATGGCGCGTGAGAAACACATAGGATGGAAAAAGTAAAACCCTTTGTGGATTTAAGTTTGATTTGCAGACCTCGTTACCCATCCTTGATAGTGGGCTTCTTCTAACTAACATTAAAAGCTCGTAAAAAGGTTATAAATCTGAATTTGACTCTGGTCCATATAAACTTGGAAGATGTTGCTTGCTCTGATCTTTGATGGTTGTTCAAAATTACTCACTTGGTTGAAAAAGTTGGTCATAAGTTACGGCTTGATCGAATTTTACTTGAGAGTTACGATTCGATCAGGAGGAAGAGTGAAATGACCATTCAACAACTTTCCTAATATTTTGTCTCAATAGTTTGTACTAGTCATGTTTTATATCCTAGAGGTGTGTTGTTTGGCTATGTTTTTGGCCAGTTTTCACCTCCAACCAAATTTGTTTTCACTTTCATCTTTGGCTAAACTTGTGTTGACTTTAAGAAGTATTGTAAGATTTGTTTACACACTCATTCCATCAAGAGTCTGTTTAATAACACCAAACTACTAGTTTGTTGAAGATAAGTTTATAGGTGTAAAGTATAGTAGAGTTTTTTTTTTTTTTTTAAAGAATAAAGTAGAGTAGAGTAGAGTTGTTTATGACTTTTCACGCTAGTTTATACCAATTTTATTTTGTGATGATTTTCTTTCTCTTTCTTTTATTGGTAAAAAACAATGGAGAGAAAAAAGAAGAGATAAAGAGAGTAAAAACACAATGTAAGTATATAAGAGAATTATTCAAAAGTTGTCACAAAATGGTTGTATAAATATCATTTTTTAATAGTTTTTAGTCTTTTTTAGGAGCTAAGTAGTATTTGAGTGTTGAACATATGTTTTTTATCTAGCATTTTTATCCTTATTATTTTAATTGAAAAAGATTATATTTGAAAAAATTCGGCCAAAATGGCATAATTAATATTTGGATTAAAGTATTAAGTAAAAATATTTTTCGTGTTATTTTATATTTATTTGTTAATTTCATGCTAATTATATCAAAAACTACGAATTCGATTTGTTAGCTCATCAGCTAATAGTTAAGTATTTTTTTTTAAAAAAAACTAATAGTTAAGTAGTTAGTTTATTAATTATCAGCTAAATTGTCCTACTTAAAAAAAATTATCAACCAATTTATCTACCACACACTATAAATCCGAATGAGATTCTCAATTTTTCTGCAGTCCGTATGTTCACAGTTTCTTTTTTATAAGTCAAGAGCACAATGACATAAAAAAAAGAATAGAAGACATCTCAACTAAGTTGAGATGTCTTGCAGATTCCAATCCTTGTCAGTGCTCATATATATTATTAAAAAAAAATATATACAAAAATATTGGAGGGACATAATCCTAACCCAGTGAATCCACAAAAACTGTATGTCAACCCAATCAGATGATACGAAAATATAAAACAACACTAGTGGATGTCTAAAATGTGGTGTATGGACCAACCGTCAACACAGAATAAATCAAAGAACCAACAACTCCTTCCAACAGCAACAAGCATAACGTCTTTTTCGAGCCAAACAGTCCAACATCAAACAGGTAGAATGATGAGGATTTTGAAACCTCCCCTAAGTTATATAGTACCAAACTTCGTGAAGGTGAGAGATTCGACCGCCAATACAGATACATAACCCCACGTTACAACCCATTGTGCTATGACAGTAAGCTTCACAGCCATTTCTAGTCAAATCCAACAGAAAGCAACTCAAAACCAATTGAAAGCCAGATCGAGGGACGGTCAATCAAAGGATCTGAGCACCACGAGCACCGCCAACACGGTAACACCCAAACCCACCACTCGCAGCATCAACGTGGATTTGTGCGAGTCTTCATTTCTCAATACGGAGAATGAGTCCACCGCCAACACAGTCAAATTCATGTTCCAACAACCCCTATTAACAACAATCACAACAGACATCAATGCTCTTCCAAGCCAAACAAATCCATAAGCACGCATAATAGCGAGAAACCCAGCAAAGCGGCGATGAGTCGTGAAACAAAACGAAATAACCCTACAGTCTGCATAAGGCGCGTGAAACAACCAGGACGAATATCAACAACTCCAAACCTCAAACATGGAGGGGCAAATATGGAAAGAAACACCACTAACCCCTCCAGAAACCTAGATGCAGCACCACAACATGTTCCTTTACGGACCCTAGATCGACAACGACACAAGGACGACCGGAGAAGGTTGGGAGGCGAGTTGAAGCTTGAACCATCGGAGGGTAAGAGTTAACCAACTAGAAACGCAACCAAACCTACCGTAGCTGCCGCCGCTGAAAGATCTGGCGGAGGGGTGATGCGGAGGGCCTCGCCGCTCGTCGCACCACTGCACGAACACACTACATCGTGACAAAATAGCTTTGGATTCAAGAGGGAGGTATAGGGCGACGATTGTTGTTTTGTAGAGAGAGGCGAGAGGTCTTGTAGGGCGTTCAATGTCTTACACTATCATTTATGGTGTTTTTAGTCTTTTTTCCAATACCATATCTCACTTTATTGTCTTTTTCTAAAATTTACACTTAATATTATAGAGAAATGATATTTGTACAACCATTGTAGATAACTTCTCATACTCACATTATGTTCTTATTTTTTCTCTTCCTTTTTCTTTCTCTATTGTTTTTGACCAATAAAAAGAAAGAAAAAAAGTTGTCATAAAAGTTATCTCAAATGGTTGTTCAAATATAGCGGTTAAAGTTGTAAAGTGTAAGCATATTGTACCTGATTCAATTCCTTGCAAACTCTTTTAGTAATAAAAAAAAAATGGTTGTTGAAATATCAATACTCATATTATAACATAGGAACATGCCGTTGATATATACTAGTACCAAAAAAAAAAACAGTCACTTATAAATCAGAAATGGAATATTGTTCAAGAAAGATAACAAGTATATTATCGGAATATCTTCTCATAGAAGATGCCATATATGGATATTATTTCGAATATCATATATAATTCGTACGTATCAACAATGTACAACTTATCTTCTTTTCAAAATTGATCCAACTCGTGTTAATTTTTTTTGAAGGAAATCCAGCTCGTGTTAATTAGATGGAATATTGTTGATTCCCTTCTTTATTTTGTACATTTTCATTTGCTCTCGTTTCCCTTTCTCTACCAACTTTTTATTTCATGTCTCCCACTGCTAATTTGCATATATGCTATCCATACTAAACATTACTTGTATTTTATGGCTGCAGTGAGCAAGGAACAAATGAAACCAGGGGTACTTGGGGTCATATTACAATTTTAGGTATAACTCAACTCATATATGAGACACCAAAATTATATACAAAGATAAGTAAAACAAGATTTGTTTGTCGAAAAAAAAAAGTAAAACAAGATTTGTATAGCAAATAAAACTAATTATTTTAACTCCTTAAAAAAAAACTAATTAGTTTAACCAACTAGTTAGCCAGGCAATTTGCTATATAAATCTTGTCGTGTTTGATTCTAAATTTAGATTTGTTTATTGAATTATGCTCTTCTCCCAACAAGTTTTGCTTGCGCCCAACTGAATTGTCGAAAATACCCCTGCGTTAGTTAAGTAACGCAAGTGTTAAATTCTGCGCTACTTAACTAACGCCGCGTGAGTAAACTCACGCTACGTGCAGTTTTAAAGACAGGCAAAACACCTCATTTCTCATCTAAAATCTCAAAAATCTCTCTCAAATCACCCAAATTCAAAATTCCTTCAAGTTCAAATCAAACAACACTCCATTCAAAAGATTAAATTCTTGTTAGGCTGGTTTAGATGAAGGTATTGAAGTGTCAAGGAATGCACCTCATTCTTTTGACACTTGAATACCATCATTTAACCCAAGTCTAACAAGAATTTAATCTTTTGAATGGAATAATAAAACTTCCGGGTGAATGCTTAAGAGCTGTTGTTTAGCCAGTTTGAATTTACCATTTCAGAAGTAAGACAATTGTTATAGTTTGAAGGTGCAACCCGAATGTAATATAATGTAATGATATGCCATATTTAGGAACATGTATTATTGAGAATCAGCTATATAAGTTATGATATCGAATTCCTTCATATAAGATGAGTATCACGGAATGCACCTCATTATTTATGTGATGACTCGTCTTATATGAAGGAATTTGATGTGATAACATATATAGTTGATATACATGTTGTTTGTGTAATGTAATGTAACTTTTATTCGATTTTATTCAATACGCAACTTTATTCGAATTCACGTTGAGTTTAAATAGTCTTTTTTTGATTTTTTTAATACGTTATTCGAATTTATTTAATACGCAATTTTTATTCGAATTCACACTGAGTTTATTCTAATTTATTTATGTTATTCTAATTTATTTATTTATTTACTTTATTCCAATTTATTTGTTCACTTTATTCTAATTTATTTATACAATACGCAATCATAAAATAAATGCAAAAATTAACAAAAATATAGAAACAAAAATAATAGATATAAATTATCATTTTATTAATATAATTCTTATTACATTTACAATGAGGTAAAACTAAATCTGCAGAAAAAAAACTACCAGAAAATCTACCTTACGGTGGTAAAACTAAAAAAAAGATACCAGAAAACCTAGCTTCCGGTGGTAAAACTAAAAGAAATCTACAAGAAAACCAGCATTCTTGTGGTAAAACTAAATCTAATCCACAAGAAAACCAGCCTTCCTGGGGTAAAACTAAATCTACACATTTAGTTTTACCCAATTTGCTTCTTTTTTTCTAAGAAAGCTGCTCACTAATCATCTTTTTATCCCCAGAATTGATCTCTTTATCTTTTTACACCAAAATAAAGAAGGAAAAAAGAAGGAAAAGAAGGAGATTCATAGGGGGAGAGAGTGAGGAGGAGAGTGAGAATGTGAGATGGTGTGAGGAAATGAGAAAGTTTCGAGATGTATTTATAGTGGGAGATTGTAACATAGATTATATCTACCATAAATATAGTCAAAAAACGTGTAAAAGATAGTAAAAAAAACGTGCAAAACCAATTGAATTCACTTGACCAAAGTCCAAAAAACGTGTGTTCTTGAGCTCTGACCAACCGGTCAACCAACGTGAGTTAACTCGCGCACAGGCCAGTGGTGCGTGACTTAACTCACATAAGGGTATAATTGGCAAACCAGTTGGGCGCGGGCAAAATGTGCGGGGAGAAGAGGAGAACAAATGTGACCAAGATTTACATCTAATAGGTCATTTCATACTTCATAATTTTTATAATTTGGTTGGTTTTCACCGGTGGGTTTGCTGGATTGTGCACGTGATGTGTGCGTGTCTGATTCTAAATTTAGATTTGTTTATTTTTTGTTTATTTATCCGATGGGTTGTCTGGAATACCCCATTTGGGGTTAGGTTTTTGTTTCACTGGGCCAAACTCTATGTACCCCGATCGTTTGTACTCTTTCTTTATTTAATTTGATTAGGGTGCTGCAGATTATCAGCAACCCATTTGCTGGACAAAAGTCTATAATTTACAATTTTATCATGTTTTTTTCTTTTAGTCTAGTAGCCTAGTGACTGGAGCTCCCACAATTAATGTAAAGGAGTGGGGTGTCTGGGGTTCGAACCCCGACCCCTGCATGAATTATGCAATGTCTCTACCAACTGAGCTAAGGGACCAATTTTATCATGCTTTATCTAATCAAGTAATTGAATTCAATCATAATTTAAATTTTTTATTTTTATAAAAAATATTTAATCAAATTTAATATAAATCTAAATTTAAATTTAAAATCAAATTGTTATACCAATCTTAAGTATCAACCTATAACCATACAAAGTTTGTATTTAACATTTTGTAAAAAAGAAAATTTGTATTTAACATATAAATTTGAATCTATACTACTAATAGGGGATATACACATTTTTTTTCGATGTAGCCTAATATCAATATACATAAATTACCCTTAAATAGTTTTACTCTTTTTTTTTTTTGAAGGATTAAATAGTTTTACTCTTAAATTCATTAAATTTTGATTTGGTTGATATAAATATGTCGTTGTTTAATCTTTAAATTAAATAGCAACAATAAGAACTAAATTTGGTATGGTATTTTTCTGAACAAATTTACCCTTAACAATTCAATTATTTTTCAATTTTAAATTATAAAATTACAAGTTTTAATCAATTTTTCCAAAATAATTTTTAATGAGCAGTAAATATATATAAAATTAAAATAAACGTATTAAATTATAACATATATAGCACAAATAGAAAATGTGAATAGACAAGTTCATTAGTATCCTTCGTTTCGCTATTAAAAAAATAAATTTAAAATAATAATTGAATTCAATCCTAATTTCAAATTTGAATCAAAACAAAGTTTATCTAATCCTACTTTAAATATTAAATTAAATTAATAAGCTCCTTCATTTAATCTTGATAAAAATAATCCTAATTTTAATTTAATAAAAAAATATAGTAATTAAACTTAATTTTTACCATGATGATGGCATTGATGGGGATCATTAACTACGGCATTCGGTCTCCATGCAAGTATCAATAAAAATAATCTATACACCCAAAGAATGAGAGTGATTCTAGTAAGGTCACAAGAGTTTAGACACACACAAAAAAAAAAATAACGAATATTTTCTCTTTCTATCAAAACAGCCACCATCATCCTGCAATCCTCCCATCGACCACGGTCGTTCACATAACCACCTTCGTCTTTACCACCGACCACGGTCCTCCTTCTCGCCACCCACCGTCTTTGGTCATCTCCATCATTGTCTTCGTCCTCAACACAAACTACCCTTCAAATTTGTAAACTATTCAGATTCATCTTCTCTGGCGACAACCACTGTTCTGGCCTCTACGACCACCACTTTCTGAAACACACAAATCCTTTGCCGAAAAACAGATCTAAGTGGTCACGCAAGAACACAGTGAGAGAAAGTGTTGGAACAAGGGTGTTTCACAAGTCACCTATTGAGTTTTGACAATAACAAGGTATTAAAAATAATCAATTGGATATGCTAAACAATTTGTTCAAGTGTGCAGGATCCATAATCAAAGTA
>Ga0315914_1007255_pt1 | contig 15423 bp, 8 predicted proteins | sample MpolenodulesMG_FD_203920 | JGI IMG/M metagenome (GOLD analysis project Ga0315914, IMG submission 203920) | Medicago polymorpha root nodule microbial communities from Los Angeles, California, United States - elongated nodules | ecosystem: Host-associated > Plants > Roots > Nodule | place: USA... | reverse complement strand
ATGAAAGATGGTGAAACCATCTCTTCCATGCAAATGAGATTCACTCATATTGTAAACAAATTGCAAAACCTTGGTAAGACAATTTCAAACCAAGATTGCACTAATAAAATTTTGAGATGTATGACAAAGGAATGGCAGCCCAAAGTTACCGCTATCAAGGAATCACAAAATCTCAATGCTCTAAGTATGATTACACTCTTTGGCAAATTAAAGGAACATGAGCATGAGATCAATCGCTTCAAGTTAAGTGAAGTCGACTCAAAGAAGAAGGAGAGGAAGTTAATTGCTTTAAACACCACCTCGTCCATCTCTACCTCTTCGGCCAAAAATGATGATGAATCCGATGATGACGGTATAAATGAAGAGGAAATGAGTATGTTTGTTAGGCGGTACAACCGCTACATCAAAAGGAATGGGTTAAAGCACAATGATAGAAACTTGGTCAACTTTAGAAAGGCATCAATGAAAGAAAGAGAATCGAATAATGATAAGAAAATGGTTAGTTGTTATGGTTGCGGTAAAGTAGGTCACTACAAGAATGTATGTCCGGAACTTGCAAAAGAAGGAGGAAGATCCGGAGCAAATCAAAACTCAAGAGGAAGAAAGGCCTGCATTGCTTGGGAGAAGATGAAGTTACCTCCAGTACTAGTGATGCTGAAAACAAGGATGAAGATGACCTATGCTTCATGGGTCAAACAAAGAAATCTCTCCCAAAAAAATTTAGAATTTTTTAATATTATAAGAATCTCTCACAAAAAAATTTAGAATTTTTTAACAAAACATGGATTTAATATGAATTTTTAAATTTTTGATGGTTAAAAATTCATATTAAATTTATGTTTTGTTAAAAAATTCTAATTTTTGTTGGGAAAGGTTTTTACAATATTCTACACATTTCTGCACAATTTCATTAAAAAAAAATACTAAAATTAACTTAAATACAGGGACCAAAAGTAGTGATTGGAAATTTTATAAGGAGTAAAAGTTGAAGGAAAATTTTAGAGGGACTAAAACGAAAAGTTAGTATATTTATAGTGACTGAAAACATATTTAACCCTAAATTTTTTTTGAAAAATTGTATCATTTTATTTTCAACTAGACTCTAACCCGTGCGATGCACGGATTTTGCAGAGTTTCATATCTAAAATATTAAATTGGCTATATTATTACTTGTAGAGTTGCATATAAACTCATAAAGAATCAAACTAAGTGATAATTGAGAGTGATCGACATGCACAATCTCAAAAAAACAAATTAACCACATTTAGATTGCATCAACAAAAATGAATATGGAATTAAAGTCATTACTTTGCCAAAACAAAGTCATTACGTTACCAAAACAAAGTAATGTTATAGTCTACTGTAGCGATTTTTGCAAATAAAAAGTCAAAATAAACAACTTCAAGTAATATAATATAGGAGAAACAAAGAGGCCGGCAAAATTACAGAAAAAAGTGAAGTTTTTAATGATAAAATTATCATCTGGGTCAGTCAAATTATCTACAATTTTAAAGATGCTACTTTAATATCGTAAAACGTAGTAAGCGTACACCAAAAAAATTGAAAAAAGAATTACTATCAATAAAGGTACCGCTAATAATAAAAAATAACTGCTATGAGAGAGGAAACTGCTAGGGCGGTTGGGGATTTAAAAAAAATGTTTTAGTCATGTATTTCATTTTTGGAAGCAACAATATTTCAACAAAAGTAGAAGTGGCATAGTGGTTATAGTTGTAAAGTGAAAGCATATGGTACCTAGTTCAATTCCTTGCAAACTCTTTTTTTTCATAAAAATTACTCAGATCCACCAAAAAAGACGGGATTAATTAGGGCAAACTGTTTAACATTTATATATATTAAGATTACTACATCCATAAATTAAGGGAATACTTTTTTTGATTGCTTGATACATGTTGACTATAAATACTGTGTTTCACAACATTTTGAGTTACAACTCACAAATTTCACATCTTTTTGCTATAAATTGTGCTTTTTAGTTTCAACATTTTCACACAATTTCAAGATTCATGATAAAATTTTGAAAAACTTCCGAATATCACTCTTTCATTTTATTCATTTTTTCTTCTTACTCTCATTTTTTTTCATAGATCTAATTCTTAAAAATGGTTCGATTTCTGATATTTTTCCAATTGGAAAAACAATTAAACGAACTTCTCTTTATTTTTCCTACGTTCAATTCATCTTGATCTTTATTCACGAGATCTTCAATTGTTGCAGAAGTGGATTTCAAACGACGAATCTGATGAAAGAATTAGATTAAACATTTTGATTAGAATGAATGAATTTTATTAGTTTTTAAGTGATGATTATTCTTTTGCACAACTATTCATGTAATTAGTTTTAGAGATACAATTTGTGTTGTAACTTATAAATTAGGCTTAAATAAGATACAATATGTTAGGCTTACAATTTGTGTTGTAACAATTAGGCTTACAATGTATGTTGTAACTTATTAGAATGAATGAATTTTATTAGTTTTAGATTAAACATTTTTTGTGTTCTTTTGCACAACTCTCCAATAATATATCTGTTAGAATTCCTAATAAGGTACAATTTTCGTTAATTTGAACTTATAAATTAGGCTTAAATGCTCAATTGATCCCTTAACTTGATTTCAAGTATCAATTTGGTTTCATAAGTAATAAAAGATCTGTTTAGGTCCCTTAACTTTATTTGCATAAACTCTTTTTCATAAGCTTAAAATAAACTCAATTCTCAAAAATTGATAGATTTTGATGGATTCTTTTATGTAATGGATTTTGTGAGACTTTTTAGTTAAAAATGTGAACAAAATGCTTATTCAACAATCTCACAAAAATCTGTGAAACTTTGCGAGACTCTCACAATTTTCTTGTTTGTGCTGTCCAAGGAGATTCATTTTCTCATTAGTTTCCAGGGGCACAGAACATTATTCCAGGTGAACTTTCAATCACCGGAATACATACGTACGACAAACTAAAGTTATTTGTTAATTTCATTCTCGTAAAATAAGCTATTTGTTCAATTTATTAGTTCTACTTCAAACTGACTTTGTTTTGCCTCTGCCTCTCCATTGTGGACTTCCAACAAACTCATGGCCCATGACAGCTATTCGTAAAATAAGCTATTTCTTTTAATATGTCTGTGTCTAGAACTATTTAATGAGTCTGGGTATGCTCCATTTAACACTTGCTCCATTTAGTCCATTTAACATTTGGATACAAGACATGTGGGAAAAAAATAATTAAGGGCTGAGATTTATTAAAAAAAATGCAATTTCTCTTCTCTCATTCACCTTCCCTCTGCCCCTGTTAGTGCGATATCTTCTTCTCCCCAGTCCTCTCATCGCTGCCCACCACCATCCCCACCGCCGTCCGTCGCCGCCCTCTCCCAAATCTCTTTCAAATCGGCTTTTTTTATCTTGTTGAAGCTTCTGCAATTTTATTCTGCTTTAGATTTTATTGAATCTTGAAAATCCTGTCTTTTGTTGACTTGAATTGAATAAATAAAACCAAATCTAGGCTTTTTTTTCTTTATAGAAATGCATCTTATTTCATTTATGTTGATGATAATCCATGAGATTGAGAAATTAATCAGGCTAATTGCAGAGAAAGAGAGGAACGGGAACCATGTTTCCTCTATTTCCTTTTCTTTTTTAATTAAAAAACCTTTAGTTTTCACATTTTGATCCGAACCCTTGATTATTTTTTTGCCACATGTCTTGCATCCAAACACTAAATGGATTAAATGGAGCATACCCAAGCCCCTATTCACTATGTAAGACGGCTTCAAAGTTTGTTCTAAGTTAGAAATGAATATCATGGTGTAATACACAATGTTGGAAAAAATCAAAAAACATCTCATAAGCATCTAGAAAAAACGCAATTGGCTTGTTGATATAAATCCTTTGAAATCCTAGTAGTCTTTTAAAATCTTAGGATATAAATCCCTTGAAATCCAAATTACAAATCTTGAGAATCTTTTAAAATCTTAAAAGTCTTACAAATCTTACATAATCTTTTAAAATCCGCTAGACTTTTTTATGCAAAATTGTCTTTTAAAATCCTAATCCATTACACCCGCTTAGATTTGCATCAACACCTGAGTTATTCTTAGAATACTCTTTCCCTCATTCAACTGTTTATTAAACTTGTATATTAACAAAATTAAAAACAAATAAAAAGATCAATAAAATTGACAATAAAAAAAAACGATATTATACCGGACTGCATAATATGAATTCATGATGCCTTGATAAAAAACATGATTTACATGTAGCAAAAAAAAATACACGATTTACATAATAATCAATTGCTTATTGCGTATGGATGACTTTAATATTTTTGACATTATTTTCACATTACTAAATTAAATAAAACAAAAAAAAAAAAAAGTACCGATGCATGCCTAATAACCGTATATATAGGGAGAAACGATGGTGCCGTTTACGGTAGGAGACTTGAATAGGTCTCCTACGGTAGGAGATTATATAAAAGGCTGATTATTTTTTTTTGAGGTAAATTGTATTTAAGTAATCCATTTAAATGCAGGGCAATTTTGGCATTTCCTCTAAAATGAAATTTTATTTTCCTGGATTACACCATTACTGCTCTTCTTGAACACCATCATTTTCTCTCTCTATTTAGATGCTTTCAACTCACCATCACGATCTTACTCTCACCACCGCCACCGACCGCCGTTTTCATCAATCACTGTCACCATCGACCGTCGTTCTCCTCCGTCACCACCGGCCTCCGTCTTAACATAACCTAGCTCCACATAATCACCACCCTAACTCCAAAAATATAGCACGCGTTTCCGCTTCTCACCACCACGCCGTCGTCCGTCGTCAGCCGTAATCACCATCATCAGTAAAATTAATTAATTAATAAAATTAAAAATGGTTTTATTTATTTTTATATTAATTTCCTTTTCTTATTCTTCTTCTGCATTTATTTAGCTTCTTCCTATATTTTTTGTTTAACATCAATATTCACAACAACATAACAATCACATAACAACATGGTTTCATTCTCTTCTTTGTTGTGTAGCAGCATGATTAGTGATTTGGAGATTGATTCACCCTCTTCTTTGTTGTGACAGAAAATCAATCAGATATGTGTTGGATTGTATTGTGTTCATGGTAGTGATTCAGAAATTCGGATTTGTGACAGAAATTAAGAACTTAAACTTAATTTTACTTCTACACCCTTTCTTGTATATGTGTTTGCTTTGTAGGTTGTGAGGCAAAACTTGATGACAATTCTGTGTTTGCTCTGATCTGGTTTGATTGAGGATTTTTACTGTGTGTGTTGCTGGATATTTGGTGAAGATGATTGCTTCTATGAGCTTGCTTTCAATTTTACCAACAATGCCAAAAACACCTTTTTTTTTAATGAATATAGATATTTAAATAATACAATTTTAGCGGATCATATGGCCTATAAATCCTAGCCATTCAAAAAATTTCAACTACATCCGATGATTGATATCCATTTTGCAAACAACAAACAAAAAAAAACTCAAGTCTCCTACGGTAGGAGACCTAAAGAGGTCTCCCACCATAGCCTTTGCCAGAAAGGATGTGTGTCTCAATTTATATCATGGACAAACCATACACATGATTATTCTCCATGATTCTTTGATGCAATATCATAGATGTTTTTGGATTTTGGTGTAATGGAAAACGAATTTCGAATGAAGAAATAGTCATAAAATTTGTATGGGATGAAGAGGCAGATGAAAGTTATGAGAAAAGGATTATCTATTTATAGGGTAAAAATCATGTATAATTTACAAATCTCTCCTTAATGTCGCATTCAAGAAATTAATGTAGTAATTTTTTCTTCATTTTGATTGGCTGATAATAAAGGTAAATGATTCATGCTTCATTTTAATTGGTTGATTATTAAGTAAAATGAGTCATATTTCAATTTGATTGATTGATATGAAAATCATTTTCATCATAGTCAATCAATTTACTTATTCAAGTTTTTAAAGCTTCTTAATACGCAATACAAAGATAACTTTTTTTGTGGGTACACAAAGATAGCTTTTTTATTCCATTAAAATTAATAGTTGTTATTATTTCATTTCTTATTTTGGAATTCATAACCGCAAATTAATTACTACATTATTTGGTTATTAAGACAAATAAGTTATTCTTCGTTTTGATTGGTCGATTATTAAGACAAATGTGTCTATGTTTATTTTGATTGGTTGATACAATAACTGTATGCATCATAAACAATCATATTTGAACTTGAATTATTCATATTATATTTAAAAAATAAAATAAATCGAAAATAACCGCAAAAAAAAAAGGAAAAAACCTCAAATTAATAAATCGAAAATAACATTGACTAAAAAAAATTCATTTTAACGATTTAATGTTAATTAATAAATCTTTTGGAATATTTATATCTATTTGAATTTAAAAAACATTAAAATAATTAATTTCATCAAAAATTAAAATTTAAAAAATCTTTTAGTAATTAAGCTTGATTTCTCTTTTCTTGCTGCTGGAGGCCTGTTTGTGCTGGTAGCAACATCATATTGTATCATTTCTTGAGATGCAAGTCCATTCCAAGGTTAATCCTCTTCATGGACATTCTCCTACAATAAGAGGTAAAATAAATCAGAATAAAATCTTACATCGTATATTTAAATTCATATTAAGAAATGTATCGATGTATCTTATAATAATACAATCAAATCTTTCTTTATATTTTGTCCTAAACTTGTCAAGGAACTTTCTTCATCCGATATGTCTTCTCCTACACATCATTTAACTCTACTTTCAACATGTAAGATTTCTCAACCATATCAAGGATTTCTTTAGAAACACACGACACATCATTTTCCTCGAAAATACCTTGGTGTCACATCAGAAACAAAGTCAATAGGTGTTATATTTGATTTAACCAAAAAAATTATAAAATAAAAAAATAGATGAACAAAAATCAAACAAACCATCTACTATATAAAAAAAATCCTTTGTAAATAAAATAATATAAAAAACCGAAAAACATAACAAAACAAATAAATAACCTTTATTCGTTGTAACAAAAAAAAAACAACATTGTTCATATCTCTCACAAACCACAACCAAAAGATTCAAACCTGATATTTCAATTTTTTTCAAAGGGGAAACATTAGAAACGGAATCGATTTTCGGTGTCATTTAAATTGTGAAGAGATGAGAAGAAAAAACAATAGAAAAAGAAAAAACTAAACAAATAAAATAGAAAGACATGAGAGGCTATGATGTGAACAAATTGTTAAGCCACAAGTCTAATTTATATAATTTCTTACAGAGTAATTTGGTAAATTAACATGATCTAATTTGGGATGAGAGTAATTACACACGGCCTGTGTTTTGCAATCACATTTTCTTCAGTTGCAACTATTCCGTAAAAATAAGTTTAATTCCTTTTTCTCTTTTTTTTCTTCTTTTCATTCCATATTTAATTTGATTTCTTTTTTTTTGGTTGACTTCCATGTAAATTAATGGTCCTTGGTTACAACTATTATCTTACATATGATTTTTCCCTATTCATAAGGAAATCAAATAATATTGTATTCAAGTGTTTTAATGTCACTTGAATTAAATATCTTTTACATGATTTCAACCAAATAAATTGTTTCACGTATTTTTTTGTCAAAAAACATTGTCTCACATTGTTAAAAAAAACATTGTCTCACATCATCATTATTATATTATTACTAAAATAAAAATACAAATAAAATTAAGAAATTAATTTTTTTCATAATTGTTTGGCATTCAATAAAATATATGTTATTAAATTGTCTCACAATTCACAAAATTATTATTATTAAAATAAAAATAAAAATTAGTTTCTTTTATGAAATCATTAATTTCATAAATTCATTAGTTCATATTTACATTTCAATAAAATATATTTGACATTTTTTTGAAAGAGAAATAAATTTGAAATAGTCTTAACCAAACAAATAGGTTCACATTACTCACCCATTGCGGTTTAAATTCCCTCGTTTGTTTGATTTGACCGTCGATAAGGAGTGCAAGGTGGAGGAGATGTGGCGGTTGGGGTGGGGCGATGATGGAAGGGCGTGGGTGTGGAGGCGCCGTTTGTTTGCGTGGGAGGAGGATAGTGTGAGGGAGTGTGATGTTCTTTTAAATAACATTGTTTTGCAAGATAATGTCCATGATTCCTGGAGGTGGTTGTTAAATCCGGCTCACGGGTACTCGGTGAAAGCAGCATACCATTATATTACAGCAACAAGAGAAAATACAGACAGGTCACAGGTTGCTGATGTTTGGATCAAACACATCCCGTCAAAGGTGTCGATAATGGTGTGACGTCTTCTCCGTAACCGGCTTCCTACAAGAGATAATCTGGTCCAACGGGGTATTCTTCTTCCAACGGATGGCACGTGTGTGGCTAGTTGTGACGTTCTTGAATCAGCTGCTCACCTCTTTTTGCATTGTGATACTTTTAGCGAGCTATGGTCTAATGTGAGGTCTTGGTTGGGAATCTATTCGGCGCCTTCTGGTGAGCTTCGAAATCATTTTACTCAGTTTACCAAGATGGCGGGTATGCCAAGATCTTCTCATTTATTCTTAACTGTAATTTGGTTTGCAACTGTTTGGGTGATTTGGAAGGAGCGGAACAATCGTGTGTTCCAAAACGCGACCGCTACTACATATCTTCTCCTTGAAAAAGTCAAACTGACTTCTTTTTTATGGCTGAAATCAAAACAGGCAGTTTTAGTTTATGCTTATACCGACTGGTGGAAACACACGTTGCTTTGTATGGGTTTGTTTTAGTTTCTTTCTTGGCTGGTCCGTTAAAGGACATCTCGACATTGTAACTATGTAACATTTTGGTGTGTTTCCTCCTTGCACACCTTGTGCGGTTGGAAGCACCTTTGAGTATTTATATCATTTTGATTTCTTCAAAAAAAATAGGTTCACATTACTATAATTATTATGAAATAAAAATAAAGATAATAATTAGTTCATTTCATTAATCCAATATTCCTTTATTATTCCTTTTTTCATTAATTGTCAAATGTATGAAAATGTTTGGTTTGGTTTATGATGCCACATGTCACTTTAAAAAAACAAATGTCTGGTTTGGTTTATGATGCCACATGTCAATACCAAGAGAAGAGAAGAGAAAATTACTTCCATATTAGGACTTGAAAAAAGGTCTCAAATTTATATAATATAGATATAAATATAAATATAGATTTTAGACAACTATAAGAACAGTTTGTGTGTTTGTTAAGAATTTGCTTAACTATTCCTCTCAAATATAAGAGTTGAGAAGATTTACAAAATGACCATGTTATCCTTTAAATTAATGAGATTAATTGAGGAAGTATTAGTAAAAATGGTGGACATTAATTTTATTAAATGGGTTTGTCTAATATTAATTGTAGATTTGTAATATACAATCAATTGTAGACGTTTTGTTTCAACGTTTAAGACTATAGATCCTACTAGTTAGGATTTGACTCGGCGTTAAATTAAATAATGAAATGGCAACAAGTTTTTGTCACATATCGAAGCTCTCTCAGAAAAACAAAAAAGTTTTTGATTGAGCAAGTAGCAATAAAAGAAACATGTCAAAAGAATTAGTAAAAGTAACAATATGAAATAAATATAACTTTAAATAAATTACAAAATAAAAATACAACACAAAACATATAGGAATTGAAAACAAAAATTATATTGAGAAGGAAGAACCTGATTCATGTGTCCCGTAAATTTTTCTATTAAACGATCTTGAAAACTTCATACTTAGTAACAACAGAAAATACAAAAAAGGCTTCACTTGATAAAGGAATCATTTATTTTTTTGGTAGTGGCCAGGGTTTGAACCCCGGACCTTACATATTTTATGAATTGTCCCAACCAACTGAATTAAGCTCACGAGGACAATAAAGGAATCATCTAAATAAACGCATCAGTTGATAAATTGTAAATGACAACCATATGCGTATCATTGTTTTCAATTACGAAATCCCTCCTTAATTAAATTTCCTAAATGAAATGCTAATGAATAATTACATGCGATAATTTCCTACATTATAGGAAGACTAATTGATTATACGATTAATTGATTGATATAGCTTTTATGAGAAAATTAAAATATGATACCATTTTTGAAAATATTATAATTTAAATGCGACTACTATGGTCCCAGAATTGCATCAACACTATCATCAATCAAAACTCTCTGTTCATTTTACCAAATTGCATCATGGCTGTTGTTCTTAATCGCATGATTTCTCTTGTAATATTTTTTTCTCTTATGTTAATTAACCCTTGTTATTGCCTGCACCGTAAATTGTTTAATGTTTCTGAAATTCAAAACGATAATGAACAATGGCAAACGGCAATAGCTACATGGGATGGAGCCCCAAATGGTGCTGGATCGGATGGTGAGTGATACATAATATACTCATGTTTTTTTAGTTACAAACTATCAAACACTAACGCTACTCAGATTAGGCGTGTCCGACACCATAATTACACTGAATTATGTGGTTTTCTTAAATTATTAGTGTCGGCGTGTCTATGTCATGTCCAGTGTCCATTACTGTGTTTCATTGGTTACAAATAATATTCATGTTCTACGTACATTGGTAAAGATTTATGTATATTCTTGTAAAACAAATTGATTTTTTTTAGGGTTGCAATAATTAGTTTAAATTTATTTTTATGGTGTAGGGGGTGCATGTGGATATGTTGATAGTGTAGAGAATCCTCCACTTTCTAGAATGATATCAGCTGGAGGTCCATCTATTTTCCTTGGCGGCAGAGGATGTGGTGCTTGTTATCAGGTGCATGCAACTCTTGTTTATGTGATTTTTTTTATATATAATATATCAGCAAATCCTTTTTATATGTATATTAAAATAAGGTTCTCATTTTAATACTTTTGGTAATTTTGATAATATTTCAAAAAATAAACCAAATAGTTGTGTATGGATTTGAAAAGGCCTAGTTTTTTTTAAGGGAATTAGGGAAACATACCTAGTTATACATCACAGATGAAAAAAAGAAGAAAAAAAAGATGATACTTATTTATAAAAATAAAGATGGTACTTATTTATAAAAATAGATAATCAGATTTATTTTATGAAACAGTTTTAAGAAATTAGTTTTTTTTAACAAGGGAAAATGAATTATATTAACAATAAAAGTGTTCCTCATAAACATAACACATTAACACAATTTCTTCAAAGCAATATAACATGATTATTTATATTAAGAAAAAATGATATGTTCACATATAAAATTTCTTAAAGGTCATTTAATAAATAGAATATATTGCAATAAATATAAATATGTTATTGAATGTTACATATTTTCAGGTGAAATGCACCGAAAATAGTGCATGCTCAGGAAGTCCATTGAATGTGGTGATAACAGATAATTGCCCTGAATGTGAATCTGCCCATTTTGATTTAAGTGGAACTGCCTTTGGTTCCCTTGCAAATCCAAACCAGGCTGATAATCTTCGCAATGCTGGGAAAATTAACATTCAGTACACAAGGTATTTCTTATTTAATTATATTAAAAGATCTCTTATTTAATTATATTCAAAGATCTTAATCATTAAAATATGAAAAGAAAGATTCATCCTATAAGTCCGTGTGAGCATAGCTCAGTTGTCAGGGACATACATATTATATGTAGGGGTCGAGGTTCGAACCTCAAACTTTTCACTTATTCACCTTAAAAAAGATGAATTCTAATCACTAAACTACATGACGAAAAAAAATATTCTTAGTATAAGCTTGAAAAAGTGGAAAATCCGGATTTTAACCTATCCTTTCTAGCACTCTCATATATATACGGGAAATTTAGGATTGAAACCCAACCCCTAGATATTGCAATCTTCCTACCAATTAAATTATGCTATTTTTCTTGTTTACGTGTGTTTCTTTTTAATTAGTATTATGACAAACGCTACACTTATAGTTCCTCCCATAATTTCAACTTGCAGGGTTGCATGCTCTTTTGGAAATTCAATAGTCTTCACAATTGATAATGGAGCCAACCCATACTATTTTGCAACAGAAATAGAATATGAAAATGGAAATGGCGACCTTGTTGCAGTTGAATTGAGCCAATCAAACACATGGCATCCAATGTGGCGTTCTTGGGGTTCAAGATGGGCTTTCAACACAGGATCACCGTTACAAACTCCATTTTCCATTAAGCTAACAGAAAGTGGAAATGGAAGTAACAACACCATTGTAGCAGAGAATGTGATTCCACAAAATTGGCAACCTGGCAAAGTTTATCGTTCACATGTTAATTTCTAGAATCATATAGAAGAAGATTAATAGGTGATATGATAGGGAAGAGTTATTGATTTTAAATAAAAATAGGTACCCTTCTAGTGACTTTTAATTCTAGAAGAAAATTCTAGTGACTTTCAAAAAAATTCTAGAAGAAATGGAGACAATACTTGATCTATAATAATCTATTGTGCATTATGTTAGAGAGCAATATTGATTATGTTACAGTATGGTTGTCTTATTTTGGTCTATATAAGCATTGTAAAATTTGATCTATTTCGATTCTTTTATCCCTAATTTCCTCTCAAGCAATGTTATTTCTCCCGAGAGATATTGTCCCGAATGGCTGGATAGCGACAATCAATTGTCCAATCAAATTTCTTTTTGGCCACAAACTAAGGGAGGGGGTGGGGCATAATTTAGAGGAAATATTGAGTACATGTTATCTTGTGAAACTCTCGAGACATAACTATCGAGATACATAGCAATTTCCTTTCCTCTCTTAATTATGAAGTTTGACTTCGTGAATTTGATCGCAAAATTTGGTGAGATATCATATCAATCTCATTCTTGTTACTAAATGTATACAACAATATGAGCGCGAGAGAGAGAGCGTGGTCCTGAGAGAGACGGTTACCATCGCCACCAAGGGCAACCGCGCCGGCATTCACCTTTGCCGGAAGTGAGGTACTATGGGGGGGATAGGGTTCCAAGCAGGGTGCCACCATATGGGGGGGATAGGGGAGTATGGACCGACGTGAGACCTAGAAGAGGGAAAGCGCGTGAACAGGTTGAAGACAGACGGGACAGATTTCGGGAGAAGCAGCGGTATGGAGGTCAGCAGCGTCAAGGGCGGTCTAGGGATGGGGCTCGGTACGGTTCGTCGAGGTGGGGAGATGGTTCAGAGGATTCAGATGGTTACGGTGCACACAATCTGTCATATGATGATCGCGTTTCTTACTGGCCTGGCACCAGACACGACAACGTTGCACGTAACAGCAGATTCCATGCGCACAGGGCAAGGCGCTCGTTCTCCAGAATGCAGCAACACAGCAGGCACGACTCGGTTCCACGTCCAACGGTTCTGGTGCACAGGCGCCTATCTAAACAGCCAGAAAGAGCAGTCCTGATAGATCAGCAACAGAAACAATTCGCAGGCGCAGTTCCAACGAAGGGTTTTCCACCACTCTCATCACATCAACAACAACAAGTTACAACAGTCTCAAATTCCGGTACAAATCACGTTAACTTTGTCTCCTTTTATTTTACAAATGTGCCAGAAGACATCTCTTATAGGTCGTTAAGGCAAGGTTTTGAAGTTTGCGGTATTATGGAGGATATTTATTTGGCAAAAAAACGGAATGTAAATGGTGCGGTGTTTGGCTTTGTTCGTTATAGTAATGTGAAAGATGTGGATAAATTGCTAAAAGCCGTGAATAACATCTGGTTTGGTGATTGTAAGGTGGTAGCTAAGGTGTCTGTTTATGATCGTTTTGGTCATAGGCGGGGTGAGGCTAGGGTGCGGGGAGAGGGAGAAAAAATTAACGAGGGAGAAAAGACAAAGAATGAGGAAGGAATTAATGTTGAGGGAGAAAAAAGAAACGTGGTGGGGTTATCTGTTGGGAGAAAAATTATGAGGGTTGTAGGTGGTGCAGGTATTCGTAAAGATCAGGGAGGTAGTGCTGTTCATGGTGTCAAACCAGTGGTACCGGAAAGGATGGTGGAGGAGGAGAAGGAGAGGGCAGTAGGTGGAAGAGTTATCGGACATGAGGGGGTTTCTAATCATGTGTTTGTACCCAAGTATGCATCTACTGCTAATGACTTGAATTGGGCGACTAAAGGAGTAGTGGTGTCTGTTTTAAATGGAGAGGTTATACCCGTTTTACAACGGAGGATTTTTTATGCTGGCTTTGATAATTTAGTTCTTATACCGTTGGGTGCAGACAAGGTGTTTATACGTTCTCTTGATGATTCGGAAGTGTCTAATCTTTTTTTGAAAGCGCCTGATTTTTTTGACAATTTCTTTTCGAAACCTGTAAGGTGGAGTAAAGATTTGTTAGTTCGTGAAAGAGGTGCCTAGGTACGTATATACGGGGTGCCGCTTCATGCGTGGAATTACGACTTTTTTAAGTTGTGTATATTGGATTGTGGCCGCCTGTTAAGAATTGACGACATAACATTGGAGTGTGATCGTTTCGATTATGCACGAATTCTTTTGTCTACTACTTCCTTGGAAATTATCAATACTCAGGCTCAAATTATGGTGGATGGGGTGTTATTCGATTTCCAGATTGTTGAGGAATGGGGTTTCTCTTTGGGTGAGGATGCTTGTTTGTTGGATGAAGAACAAGACGTCGATGAGGTTTCATCAGAAATACCGGAAGTACATGTCGAAGATGATGCACGTGGTGATGTCGATATTCTTGTGAATCAATTCTCGGAAAATTTGGAAGACGATACAGGACCTAAACAACGGCGGTACCCTTCTAATGTGGTCCTAGAGCCAATTTCTACGACTTCGGTAAATTCCCGACCTTTCGCTACTTCCAAACCGCAAGGTGTAGAGCCTTCGGTGTTGAGGACTTTTTTTTGAAGATAATAACGTTACAATTGGGGTGCACGCTCAAGATGGTCTTAATCCCCCCAAAGAGGTCGCTAGCGCCGGGGTTGGGTCCAAGTCAAGTCATTTTGTTACTTTTGAAAGAAGCGTGGCGAAGAGAGCTTCCTCTTGCCCACCGACAAGGGCGCGCTCAAAAGTGTCAGGTCCGTGGAGTTTGGAATGGGTCGATAGACACAAGCGTGCTGCATCCGAAGGTAAATTGAATTCAACATTGAAGGGCTCTGAAAAGTTAACATCAAAAAGGCCATCTCAGGTTCTGAAGAAGAAAGGTAGTGGTTATCTGCGTCACTGCGCGCAAAATTTAAAACGCATTGCAAGACTTTCTGACAAAGATCGACGAGAGGTTCTCCAGACTTTGCGGAGGACTATGAAATAGCGAAGGAAGGTTTCTAATGTTTCTAAGGCCAAGGTAATGTCTCATGAATCTAATAGTGCATCTCTATCGTCTGTTAATAATGATTGGAAACATTGGCTAGCGTTAAATGGTGATGACAAGACGG
>Ga0315914_1007253_pt1 | contig 15425 bp, 5 predicted proteins | sample MpolenodulesMG_FD_203920 | JGI IMG/M metagenome (GOLD analysis project Ga0315914, IMG submission 203920) | Medicago polymorpha root nodule microbial communities from Los Angeles, California, United States - elongated nodules | ecosystem: Host-associated > Plants > Roots > Nodule | place: USA... | reverse complement strand
TAACCCCTAACTTTTTCAAAGTTGCGATTTTGACTCCCTAAGAAAAAAACTTAAATCAGCCCCCTAAGTTTTGCAACTCTAGCAGTTTTGGCCCCCAAGGCAAAAAATAAATAAATAAAATAACACGTGACACCTCACTTAGGGTGTCACGTCAGCGTAGACCGAGTCAATATCAGCCTTGGGGCCAAAACTGGCACAGGTGCAAAACTTAGGGGGCTGTTTTGTATTTTTTTTCCTTAGGGGCCAAAATCAAAACTTTGAGAAAGTTAGGGGGCTAAAACTGCAATTAAGCCTTAATTTTATTGCGAAAGATTTTCGGAACCATTCGTCATTTGATATGTTATTTTTACTACTAACTCCGTCCCTAATTATAGGACCCTTTTGAAAAAATAACGGGAATTAAGAAAATAGATATTTGTATTAAAGTTTTTTGTAATCACTATTGTTTTTACAATTTTATCCTTAAGAGAGAGAGTTAGTTTATGTTTTCCATATGCTATTTATTTCTGATTGAAGAAAAAGATGTATAATAAATAGGGGCATGTATGTAAAGAAATAATTAATGTAGTTGAAAATAGCAAAGGGGTCTTATAAAAAGGGACAAAAAAACTCTCAAAAGGGTCTTATAATTAGGGACGAAGTAGTATTTGTTTGTCTTAAATTATTTGTTAATTTTAAAATATCAATATAATATTTATTGGTTTTTATTCATTAACATATTTTTATTTATTACATTTCAATCATCTATAACTACCGTACTAATTATAATTAATAAATGTGTTTTAGTAAATAACATATATTTTATCATTGAAATCGACATTATTAATCATTTACTTAATACTCGTGTAAAACTTAAATAGTACACCTAATATAAGTTTGAGGTAGTAACTACTTCAAACCAATCACTTGATTAATCTAACTTTATACATACACACGGGAGAAGATCGGTGTCTTTAGTTTCGGTGTCTTTGATGACTTTTGTTTCTATCTCTCTCTAAACCATTAATTTTCTCACATCTAATTAATTTATTTTAACCATTTATCCAACCTTCTCTCTCATCTAAAATAAACTAAAAAACACCGAACCCAAAAACACCAATCCTCTCACCATACACACAATATCTGTGTGTGTTATATTTATATCGTGAATTTCTACTATTGCTGTGGACTGAGCTGAATGCCTGATATTTTAGTGGATTGAGTTAGGCAGATATAGTGACAACAGTAGAGGCATAACATTAGCAACTTAGATTAGTGGTCAGATTCCCTGAGGCTTGACGTCACCATTGGGTCTCTAGTACCTGTGGTCCTCATCTCAAAGTAATGATCAACTTAGGATTTTCTTAATGTCTTATTCCCCTTTTTTTTTGAAAAATATGTCTTATTCCCCTTCTATTTGGAGTTATTTGTGTTTAAAAGATATAATAGCATGCTTGAAATTCTTTCAAAAAAAAACATGCTTCAAATTGCCGTGCTTACATTTGTATTATGCCAAATACTTGAGTTATGAGTATATGTCTGTTTTTCTTTTTTGGAGAAGGTATTTAAATGAAAATACACTCTAATTTTATGAAAAGGAGATCATGATCGAGATCTCAATCATTGTTTTTTAAAAAATAAAAATATACTCTCGTTGTTTAAATTTGAGATGTTACACATACTAACATTATTAAGTTTACATCAATCAACAATCTTGTGTTTAATCTAAAAGTAGAATAAATAATATGAGAACTTCTACGGTACACTCGTAAATTGAGGCGTACCGGTACTCTTGCTTCCTAAATTTATAAACTAATGATCAATTTTATGGAATAAATAGTTATTTGTCGGCATTTATATTTTATAAAATATGATTTCATAAGAGAAACACACACCATTAATTGTTTATTAGAATCATAGTAAATTTTTTAGATATTATCATATAAAATAATCAAAGTTCTCTATTACGAGCGATAAAAATTCAAAAAAATCAATTTTATTTTGTTTACGCTTTTGATGAATAAGATTTAATCATTATAATTATAAATGATAAAAAAAAAAAAATTTCTTCAAAATACAACTCATTTACCTATAAAATTAAAGGTCTGGTGTACCGGTACACTCAAATATGTTGGGTGTACCGTAGAATTTGCCAAATAATTTATCTATACAATTATATATTATCTTTATTTATTAAAATATCTAATTATATTTATGAAATGATGTCGTTTTCCATTGTTTTTACGAACGAACGACGATAACATACTTCTGTAATATAATAATACACATTTGAACTTGTCAAAGAAAAACAAATAATATTATGAGAAAAATTATAAGAGTACAAATATTATGATGTTCAAATATTATTATACACCTAAAAGTGACATAGAATTATTTTTCAACTTATTTGTTACTTTTATGCGCATTCACAAAAACCAACAACACACCACACAATTTGAGGAAGTTCACACATATCTTTCGGACATTGAGCGTGTGTTGTGCATGGAATAGAATCTATAATGTTGTATAAAAATAAAAGGAATGTTATTAAAAGGTGATGAAGTATTTTATATAAGAGAAATTAGATATTTGAAAATAGTGTTGAAATTGACTTACCACTTTTGGTTACGACAAAAAGTACAGAAAGAAAGATAGTAAAAGCATAAAACATATATGGAATTTGAGCCATATTTTTTCTCATTCACATGTAATAAGTTGAAAATTGTTTGAGAATATTATAAGAAAAGTTTTCATGCTATGTCAACTTCAGCTAAATAGTTTTTAGCACTTAGGATTTCCAAGAAACCATTCATAAAATAGGATTTATTATTAAATGTCCCTACAATACACCAATGTGTCGTGTTTCTAAAATAAAATAAAAAGAAATAAAATAAATATTTATTTACAAAGTAAAGCGATTTGCCTTGCTGAATTATCAACAATCTCCGACAACGACGTTAATAACTTGATGACGAATTTCGAAAGTGTACCAAACTCTTCCCAAATAATAAAGTAGTAGGTCATCGTGTCCACATGGATTTTCTTTTAACTAGTTAATTTGCTTAACTTGATTATAAAAAAAAAAATTGTAAAATTTTATGGTTTTTCAAGCTTGGTTTTTTTGAACAATGTGAGTATCTTGATTGCATAAAGTAAAAGGATTGATTCAAATGTTTGAAGGCGATTATGATTATTCGAATCTCCTCTATATTCTTTGTTGGATTAATGCAAGGTCCAATACCAATTAGGAATAAGTACTTGACAAACGATGGTTTTGATATGAAATTATGATGTATCTATAAAATTTTTATGGTAATTGTGCCTAGACGATGGCGGTACAAAGAAAGTTCTCAAATGATGAGTTTGATAATTGACAAATTACTATTATTTTCCATAGCACTTATCAAATTGTTTTATAAGTAATCTAATACACAATCCCCCAGTTATATGTAAATATAGTTTATAGTGCAAAACTATACCAAAAATCTATTATGTATGTTTCCCACACTTTTGTAGGTTTTGGACACTTTTGTTTCCCAATTATCTGCTACTTCTGTGAACTGCTTCAAGTGTAGACGAGGATCATCAGTGACTGCTTCTGAGAACTAGCCAATGGTATGCAGCAATTAAAATAAGTTTGAATTCAAACTAAACAGAAGTGATATATGGTCTCACTATACTTGTGTGTAAGGTGTTTGGATTAGACACTGCATATTATTTGACGAACCTCTTCTTGTCATTTGCCATATCAATTGGGTTATTGTTGTTGTTCGCCATATCTTCTAAATGACCCTCATTTGAACTAGTTTTGTTGGAGCTACTGTTCTGTGCAAAGTTGGGATCTACATGCTCTAGACATGGATTTGTCTTAGAATTTAACAACTTTTTTCTACTCTTGAAAATCTTTTCTATTTCAAAATCAATATGAAACTCATGTGATGATTGTGACCTTAGCATTCAAGTGACACCAGCTAAGACATAACCTCAAACTATTAGAAACAAAAACAAACAAGTTTATTACTTAATGGAAAACTTTAAAAACTAAAACACCATGCATTCCCAGACAATAGCGCCAAAAAAATTGGTAGCTTTGGAAAAACTATGTATTTTCAAGAGTCTTACTAGTTTAAGTATACATTGTCTTAATAATAATATTAAAAGATCTAACCCATATGAGAACTTGGGCGCTGCAACTTTCTTTAGCTTTCTAGCAATAAACTTATTTGTGAGAAAATAAAATAAATCATTTGGTGTCACAACAATAAAAGTATAGTATTAAAAACAATAACAATTCAGGAAAGCATTTTAAACACTTGGAATATTCTCAAGAATAAAAGTGTGGTTTAGAACATTGATTCAGTTATGACATAGTTTTGCAACGATATAAAGAGATAAATCTTTATATTGTTTCTTGGCAACTTCGTGGCATTACGGGCTTTCCATCTCAACCATTTTGTTATACATGAGAGGAAACACCATCCGAAGTTCTATCATAGCGTCTAACAAGCAACATTACTAGGTTAGGTCTCATTAGCTCTTCTCATGGAGTGGCTGAGCCATTTTCCTATGGCAAGAAATCTCGATAGATCATTTCTCTTTGCGCTGAAAGATTTATGTTCATATCAAACAACCTTTCAAGCTATCATATCCTTACAATCTCAGGGATGTAACTGGTGTTAAACAAAAATTTCCTTTCATATCTCCTTCCAATCCCAAGGAATTCGACAAATAATGTAAAAATGATCAAGTTTTATATTTAAAGATTGTCCTAAAATAATTTGCTTAAAAGAAGCTTGAAGATGTCCTAAAATAATTTTCTTAAAAGAAGCTTGAAGATGCATCTCTCTAATCTTATGCAAATATAATCATAACATCATCATGTATAAACCACTAAAGGCGTTCAACTCAAGATGAGCTTAACCACAAAAAAATAAAGTGCACAAGAAATGAATGAAAAAATAATAGCTATATTAATAAAGAAATAAAGAGTTAAAACAAGACTACACTCCAAAATGGAAAGAGGTGAGCTTTGTAAATCACATGAATAATCTTAACTCTAATTCATTAAGACTAGCACTCACACTCATCTATGGAGGAGATGAAATGGAGTGAGAACTTTGTGGCCGTTAACCCTAGCTGGACCTTGGCCGCTCAATTCAAACAATCAAATTTCAGACCGTTGACATCAACACGTAGTTTGTCTCTTATTGTAAAAGTCCAACCACTACATGTTGTGCCCTTTGATAATTTCTCCTATCATGTGTGTCCTTGTCTTATCCTCTTGGTACTTGGCATATTCTTATATTCCTCGTACTACAATCGTTGGGGGAAAAATCATCAAACTTCGTCCCTAACTAACGGTAGACAATGGGCCAAAGAGTTTATAAGATTATATGCCCCATATTTGACGTCTTTCAACGATAGAACTCTAGACTCCTTCCTAACTCTGCATCTTCCTACATCACCGGAAGTCTTTCCAACCATTGTTGTCAAAATCCCAACTTAAATCCTAAAATTCAGGATTTTGCGACTTTCTTCACCTTCAACGACTTAAATCCGTAGTAGAATCCCAAAATAGACAAAATCCATCGATTTTGATTGCGATTTTACGATTTTTTATAAACTAAGTTATTTATGACTATATACCATTTATAACATATATTTAGTATTAATTTCTTTTTGGTAAAATCCATCGATTTTGATTGCGATTTTACAATTTCCTATATCGATTCTACAAAAGTCCTTGAGTAAAATCCTTCGATTTTGAATGCGATTTTACGAGTCCCGATTTTGCTATTCCCTTTCGACCTGAAGTAAAGTCCTGATTTTGACAACATTGTTCCCAACACTATATCTTCTTGTATTCCCACGTCAGATATTCCATCTAATCCATAAAACCAACAGAAACAAATCATTACTAGTTCGAAACAACTAAATAACAATCAAAACTAATTAAATTCGTAAATAGTCACTTATTAGATGCTATAGGCTATACAATCACTCAATATCTCATAAAATTTGGGAGATAAGTGCATGATAATAATCAACACACTACTAAAATTCACGTCCATTACGGCGGCTAAAATTTGCTTATTGCGGTGGTTTTAGCTGCCGCTATACACAATAGTGGAAATTTCAAAACTACCGGAATTTTTACTGCCGCCAGGTGTAAAGTGGCAGTTAGTTGTTGACCTTCGGAACAACCACCGTAATAAGCATTGTTTAAAATGGCGGCTAAAGTTTTGTATCTAATTATGGCGGTTTAAACCGCCAGAATATTCCATGTTATGTTTTAAAAAAATGGGAATTATGGCAGCCTCAACCGCCACAATTGCCAAAAATTTTTATAAAAAAATTATTAATTGAAATAATAATTATTAGATAGATTGCAGACATTTTTATGGCCCAAAAGTAATAAAAAAATATTCTACATTAATAAAAAATGATAAGAAACATATACAAATACAGTAACTGGACAGCTAAATAAAAGGCCAAGACAATAACAACCAACTAAAGAATTCCAGTCAAGATCCACGCAAAGATAGATAGAGAAGAAATAAAGGGTATGTGTGTGAATACTTAGATAGATAGAGAAGAAATAAAGGGGGTTGCCAATAAGTGTCCTTAGAACGCTTACAAATACTTATTAATAATTTAAAAATGTAAAGAATTGATAACTTTTATATATAAAAAGTTACTTTTTTAATTAAGATCTTCTCCATTTATATGAATTTTTACTTTAAACTTTTTATAAGTGAACACTTGTTAGTATTTAAAAAATAAATAAAACATTTGGTATTAACGATTAATCACTAGTCATGGTTATTATTTTATCTCTAAAAACTACTACGTATTTGAACTGACTAAACAACCATTGGAAAGACTAGTTCATGGTCGAGGGCTTGGCATAAAGCAGGTCCATCAAAAGTTTCGTGTTTTGCTTGGAGAGTGTTTCAAAATAGAGTAGCTGCAAAAGATAATCTTTTTAAGAGTGGCGTTATTGATCAAGGGTCCATATGGTGAGTAATCATTTCATTGATTGATGTTGATAAATGATGAGTTTATGACTTGATTAGAGATTGAATATGCTTGCTATGCTATGTTAGAATTATGATAGCATGATGTGTATGGAATGAGGGAAATATTCATGTGATGTTAATATTCTAAGAGGGATGGTTATGTATATGTGTCATGCGATGTTAATGCTTTGATTATGATTGATGTGAACCTAACCTCCAGTGGTCTGTGGTGGACCGCCTACCTATTTGCATGAATGGGTAGACGACGTGCAGGATTGATCTTTTAGCTTGTTTGGTGAGTTGTTTGAGGATAGTGGGAGCTTCCTCTGTTTATCTGTTTAAAGTCTTAGATTAGGCTCTGATTATGATGTCAGTCTTTATGTTATCTTGGATTGGTTTATGTTGTTGAGATTTTACCCATATGTCGGGATTTGAAGATTTTATATGGTGATGTATGTATGAGTTTATGACATGTATATTTTGGAGATGTATGTTATATATCCGTTGCAACTTTTGAGAAATTTTTATATGCATGTTTTGAGGTTTATTGGAGACGTGACGTCTATTTCTTAAATATTTGTATTATTCGTGTGTTTTGTCGCTTTAATAGAAGTAGGGTGTTACAATCATCATCAATAACAATCAACTTATGGAAACAACAAAGTTCCAAAATCACATTTCGCATAAAAGACAGACAACTATCCACATCAAGGCATTCATCATATTAAACACCCAACCATCATTGATTCATTCTTATTCTATCATATTATCATGAATACAAAATCAATTACAAGTCATTCGATTATAAAACCACATTTTTACAAAGTTTGTCTATTTTCATAACTTTCAACATTTTCTAAGTAATTCAACAAAACAAGGTATACATGTTCAAACACCTCAACAAAGCATATACACTACTCATATATGATCACAGTAGCATGTGCATATACGCATCATAGGCCAATTCCGATTAATTCCAAAGTTTCACTAAGTTCGTCTCATTTTATCACTTTTCAAAAGAATTCAATTTTTCAAAGCAAAACCAAGTTATAGCTTAAGAATACCATTCAAAACCATTTTATAAATCAAAGTTACAGTAAACAACCTTAACCCCCACCCTTTTCCTTTGAGAAAAACGACTTTCGGAAAATTAGTGTTCTTGAACATTTTTCAAAAAGTTTGATGTTTCCAAAGATTTAGAAAGCATGCCAACATTTAAATACATCAAAAGAATCATTTTAGAAAAGTCTAGATCGACCCCAAGTACCCAGAACGACCTAAAACAAGGGTGCTAAGCCGAGCAACTCGCCACCAGCTAGCCACAAACTCGCTTGGCGAGTTGCACCGGAACAGGGAACCCTGTTCTTGGGATTCCTCTCAGGAACCCACCATTTTTCACCCCAAATTCCTGTTTTTGATCTACTTTGACCCAAATGCATCCCCCAAACTTGTTCATTAGTTACTAGACATCAAAAGGCAATCAACACAACAACAAACATGGAATCATAATATCAATTCTCATCAAAATCAACATTATGTTCATTTTTCACCTAAACTCACGTTTTCTCAATTTTCGTTCAAATTTCAGAAACAACCACACCAATTCAAACCCCAACAACATACAAACATGTATAAACATTTATGAAGTGAATTTAAACATGTTTCAACAATAATCACTCATCAATTCATGGCTCACACTTGAATAAGCAAAAATCATCAAAATAACTTATCAACAACAACTATGAATTTTAAGCACATAACATATCAATTTCATGAAGCTTATCATACCCATAAATTCACATGAATTAAGAGCACGACATTCATCCTCAAAAAGTCATAATTCACAATAATCACTTATGACCCATTGCTTCAAAGATCCTAGCTATTGCTTCAATTTAGCTTCTAGCTCTTCAACCCCCAAGCTTTCCCTCTAGCTTCCTCTTCTTTTCTCTTGTGATCTACTTTCTCTCTCTACCTCTTATGTTTTTGTGAAATGAAATAATGAAAGGCTTAACCTAATTTCTCACAAGAGTTATGTTTATATAACACCTTCTAATTGTGCTAGGTTTCTAATTGTCATAATTTTCTTAACATCCTTGTTAAGTAATTCTCAAAAGTTACTACTCACTTAAACCGTTAAAATACCGAATAATTACCATCTCTAAATAATTACCTCAACTCATTAGTAACTTAGTAAAAATAACCATTCTCACCAAAATGTCAAAAATAACCTTCTTAATAAAATGAATAATTTACCCTTACTCACCAAATGACAAAAATTCCCCTTAGTCAAAAAATGACTAAAATACCCTTTTTGGCCAAAGATCCACTGATCCCAAATTAAATACACACAGAGACAAATAATCACACATAAATACATATAAACATATATAATAAATAATAAAAAATAATTCTAGCTAAGAACGGGTTGTTACACTCGTCGCTTAAGTCAATTGTGTTGTCATCATCCCTCGGGCACCTGCTTTTGGTTGAGAACCAAAGAAGCAAGTCCTTCCGCTCCTCCTCGGCCTGGACTGATTGTACATCGGCACATTTGAATTGCTTTTTTTTACGGAACCATCGCATTCGATTTTGTGCCATGTCACAGTCGATTTTGCTTTATTCTTCTCACCCTCCTTTTTCAACTGAACATCACCCTGATTTTGAGACATATCTACACAATGCAAATATCAGAGATCAAAACTTATTCTAATCCTAAAATTTCTACCACAAATTCTTAACAATTCCTAAAAATGTCAACAACAATTCAATCAATTCAACTCTAATTAACAATTTCTACTCTAATCAACATCAAACAATTCAATCAAATCATAAACATCTAACTTCATAAAATCAAAAACAGAAAATCAACAAAACCTAAATACGTGACAATTTATCCAAAAAAATCTAACAATTCAATAAAAAAAGCCAATGAAATAATGGAGCTCAAAACCATCTCATGCTTGGAGAATGGCTTAAGCTTGGAGAAAATTTCACCTATGGAGCTCAAAACCACAACAATGGATCTTTTGAAATTCATATGGTTCTGTTATATTTTTATAACATAACCCAGCTTGAGTTAAATCACACTGTCTTAAGTCAGGTAGCGAGAGTTAACTCACGCGGGGGGTATTTTGGTTAATTTGGTTGGAAGTGAGCGAAACTTGTTGGAAGAAGAGCAATTTTCTTAATGTTGGCCCCTTTGATGAAATTGATTTGTTTGGCCCTAACCAACTAAATTAATTTTTTTTGTAGGCATAACGTTAAAGGCTTCAAGGCTCACTACTTATAATTATTATTTTTGAAGAAAAGAAAACACAATAAAACCATCTATGAAAAAACAAATATTTTCTATTTTTTATTAAATTAAAAATCACCGCCACCAACCACCACTGGAGCTCTGGCAGCCGTCGTGCCAACCACCACCAGAGCTCTGGTAGCCACCGCATCGTCCACCACCTGCTGATGTTCACCACCAGATTTTTGCCGGAATATTTTTGGTCCACCACCGTGCACCGTCGTGGGGTCGCCGGAGCTCCGTCGTGGGTTACCGGAGCTCCGACATTGACTCTAGCTGTTGACTGCAACAACTTTTCCAAAAAAAAAAATCTCATTAAAAATTGGGGCTTGTGGGTTTACTACTATTGAGGCCTATGTAAAAGTGGACCAATTTTCTCTTGTTCTTTTTAAACCTGCTTTACTTGTGAGTTGGGGCTGAAAATTCTAAGCCCCATATCATATTGACAGCTACCAAAGACCAGATACTTCAAAACATATAAAGTATACCCCTTCTTATTATCAATATTAATTATACTATTTTAGGAGAATATTAATTATATTTACTAGCGAAAAGACATACACTCAAGTGTCCGACTTTCCGTTTTTTTATTGCGCTAACGCATGTATATTATCAATGATATTTTAAAGAAATTTGCGTGTAAATTACAAACAATATTTTTTATAATTTTTTTGATAGAGATTAAAATTAAAAGTTTAGATATTGGTGACTTTCAAATGTAACAAACTCAACAAATTATATTGACAACAATAATATAACAAATATAATAAAAATTCTTATATCTTTTAATAACACAAACAATATAACATTATTATAGAAAAATTTATTTAAGGGTACATTGGAATAACAAAAAAGTCAGCCTAAAAGATTCAAAAAAATGCTATTTTCTTTATATATAGTATAAATATATTGTGCATTTAGATATTTTATTTTAAATTTTTTTTTTTATTAAAGTATCCTATCCGTATCGTATCTTGAAATTTGAAATTTTTCCATATTGTCGTATCGATGCCATATCATACTTGTATCGTATCAAGTGTAACACCCCAAATTTTATTTACTTAATTTAATAAGGTTAAATATGTAGTGTCTCAATTATTATTCTGGTGATAAGGCATTTTACTTGAAGTAATAGGCCATGGTAGAGAAAAATAGAGTTTTTGTGGCTATTACGATTTTATGTGAGTTAAAATAATGGGAAGAGGAATAAAATAATAAATATTAGAGGTGGGAGGTGAGAAACATAAATAATGAAATATGTGGTGGAGAAATGAGTAAATTGTGATAAGTGAGGGGATGAAAATAATAAATAATAATAGATAACCTAATTCTATGGTATGAAAGGAGAATAGAAAGTCAGAACAATAGAATACAAAACGTGAAAACCTAGGAGAATGGAGAAGAGGAGTAGAGAAGAGCACTAGCTAAGGGAAGCAAGCCAAAAACTGCAATATCGGTGAATTCGAGGTAGGGGGACCTTTCATCTTTAGGTCTTTAATTTTTGAAAAAGGGGGAATAGGGTTCCAAAACCCTCAACTTTTTGTGTCCTTTATTTCCAAGTTTTAGGGTTGTTCTGATTCTGTGAATTTGGTGTTGTTATCATAGAAAATATGGAGTGTAATTGATGATGAGAGATGTTGGTATGTTGGGGTTGTAAGGAGAAGTTTGAAAGTTGTGTAATTAATTGATTAGATAATTGATTTAGAGGATTAATCATGTGTGAAGTTGTTGTAATTAGGTGAATTGTGTGAAAGTTGGGGTTTGAATGTAAGGGTAGCCTTAGGGGTGGTATTTAGGGATGATTTGGGTGAGTTTGGGGTCAATCATAGTTTGGGGGAGCTCCCGTGGGAGAAAATCACAGAAAACTGCGATTCTTCACATCATAGTCAAAACACACGACCGTGCGTGTTAGACACACAACCCATGTGTTTTTCGCTGTCAAAATTTCTCCTTCATGTGTTGGAAAGCGCACGGTAGTGCACTCTGAGACGCATGGTCGCAGTGGTAAAGCTAGAAAATATATCTCTGGTGGGCCAGCAAAATTAACTCTAATATATAAACATAACATTTATGTTGTAATAAACGCTGTGCACAAAGTTGTTTATAAAAAAAAAAAATTAAACTACCTACCTTAAAATATTAAAAGAATTCTTTACGCGATCCAACTAACTTGAAATTATCAATACCTAACTTAAAACTAATACTTGCACTAATTTCCCTTTCGATATAAATTGTCATGCTATCATTTAAAAACTTGTTTCAACCTAGTCATGATAAGGCGGAGTTGTCTATCAATCAAGAACTAAATTTTATTTCTCTTAGTTACAACCAAACACGATCTTAATTCCTTGAAGTGTAGAAGTTATCACTTCTTCAATTCTTGAAACTTTAAGAGGTTGAGATGTATAAGTTATTCCTTGTTAATCTCTTTCACTCCCACAAACTTCCCTCTTAAAAATTAACAATTTTTCTACTCTTCGTTTTACTTTCCTATTCTTTAAAAGAATCAAATAATTCCATGAGTCAATAAAAATATAAATAAAAGAAATTAAGCATTTTTTTAAAGTTTATAAAAGGAAAAGAAAAAAAAACAAGCATAAAGAAAAGCCTTCGTAGTATAAACACAAACTACATTATGTATAAGTTGAAAAAAAAAGTCTTGTTATATGCACATGTTAAACACAAACATATACTACTTCTAAAAGGAAAAAATTTGAACAACAATATGCATAAATTGAAGAGAAAAAAACCTTCTTAGTTAAATTGGGTGGGCCAGTTGGGAAAAACAAATTAAGCTAAGGTATTTTAGTAATTTCTCTTTAGAAAAAATTTTAACTTTTAGGGTGGGCCATGGCCTACCTTAGCCCATGGTGTCCTCTGCCACTGCACTTTTTCCATCATCAGAAATTCATCTGTTTCTTCATAAAATTAGTCCCAAAAGTTAAAACTAAGATCCGAAACAATGTATTTAGGTGAGGGAATTGTGTTAGGTGTTTTAAAGGTAACTCTTTTAAAATAATAGTAAGTCTAAGGTTGGTTTTAGTTAAGGGAATATAAGGTTAATAAAAATTGAGGTGAAGATGTTGTTATTATAGTTGATGATGTTAAAGGTGTTGTTGATGATGAGTTAAAGCAATAAATTATTGTTGTGATTATTAGATGATGTAAATGGTGTTGTTATTTGGTGAGAGGAATAATGTTTATGGTGTTGATATTGGTGTGACTTATATATATACATTGTATAATTATGTTAAATATTGGTGAGACATATATTGTATAATGGTGTTGAATATTTGTGAGGTATATGTTTTACAATGGTGTTGACATGGTCATGATTCATTTTGTGTATTGTACTAGTGAGTCATTCCTCATGCATCATATCATTGTTAGGAAAATTGGTGAGATTGATGAGTGTATGTTCAGTAGCACATGCATATATGTGATATGAATGAAGTGCATATTGCATTTATATTTTGATGTTTGAAATGGTGAGTGTTCTGAATGAATATATGAATGATGATGTCTAAAATTGATGAGTATGGTGAATGTTATATAAATGTTGATAACTGAAATCCTGCTATTATCTAATGTAGGGATGGCAAAAATACCCATACCCACGGATACCCGCGAGTAAAATCCGACACGAGCACGGGGTTGGTAGCTAAACGGGTATAATAAACGAGTTTTTAACTACCCATTATTATACAGACACATACACATATTTGATTGTATCCATACCTACGGGTACCCATACCCGATAATAAAGATATCATTTTATTTCAGGAATTGGGAAGTCAAATGAAATTATTGAAATTTGGAATGCATATGAAATTTAGATGATTATTTGGATGTTTTTATGCTTTTATTTCACTTCGATAATTTGTATGGATTATGTAAGAATCATGAATTTTCTATGGATTATGTATGATTGATGAAATTTTGAATGGATTATGTATGGATGTTTAAAAGTTGAAGTTTTTTGGTAATTAAAGAAAAGTTATTCTTTGCACAAAAAAAATAGTCAAAAAGCCACGGATACCCACGAATACCCATGGATACCTCAATACCCGCGGGTACCCGTATAATGGATACCCACAAGGGTATGGGGAGGACACGGTTATCATATTTATCTAATGGGGTGGGAACGAGTATCATACTATCCGTACCCATGGATACCCAGACATCCCTCTAATGTTGTTTTGATGCACTAAATATATTTTGATGAATGTATTATCACCCTTGTCTGTTGTTGTGTGTGTCTCGGTGTCTGTACTCGTGGGGGTACAGATACTCAGATTGAGGAGCTCTAGCTGCGGGGTATCTGGAAGGTGACGTTGGAAGATTTTCTTTCGTCTTTAATTATTGTTAAGAACTATGTAGACGAATACGGGTTCTAATTCTGTAACACTAGGGTTGGGATATTCTGTCAACTATTTTTTTTATTGGAGTTGATTTTTGAAGTTATAATTTTATTTTGCTTGGATGATGTTAAACTTATTATATTTGGAGTTGACGAATTATCCCGTTGTTTTAATTATGGATTTTGATTTATGATGAAGTGAATGTGAGCATGTGTATCACATATTTAAATAATTATTATTTTTAATTAGTAATCAAAAGTCGGGGTTTTAGGGTGTTACATCAAGTATCTGGGGTGAGAATATTTATCAACCCTTAGATAAAAGTAAATGGTTGAGATTAAAAAGTGATCTAATTTAAAGAACATGTGTGACTCTTTCATTGTTGTTTATTTTTCAGGTTTAAGGCGCTCTCAAGTTGTCGGTACTGAATCATAAAGAGTCTAGTTTATGATTTCATTGGTATCTCTTAAAACTCTTTAACTATTTTCTAATTAATGTTAATATTTAAATTGAATTCAATTGTTTTGTATAGTTGAGTCCCAATATATACAAACTTTAATCATGAAATTTGAGTTTTGAATTCTGGTGTTAACAATGATTTTTTCAATAAAAAAAAAAAATTATACTATGGTAGTTTGAATTTCTAAATAAATGTTTTATCAATCACCTCCTCAACCTTTCAAAAAAAAAAAAAATCAACCACCTTTTCAGCGCATTATTTTTACAAATAGTTATTTATTTTTATCATTCATCAATATTATTTTTTTC
>Ga0315914_1007252_pt1 | contig 15431 bp, 5 predicted proteins | sample MpolenodulesMG_FD_203920 | JGI IMG/M metagenome (GOLD analysis project Ga0315914, IMG submission 203920) | Medicago polymorpha root nodule microbial communities from Los Angeles, California, United States - elongated nodules | ecosystem: Host-associated > Plants > Roots > Nodule | place: USA... | reverse complement strand
GGGCGCATGAGAATTTGGTAGGTGGACTGCAAATGGTACTTGAACTGATTGGATGGTTTTGAAGGTAACAAATAATGGTTGAGCTCTAGATCCATGTGTTGGGAAGGTCACACAGGTCTAGACTCTAGACAAAATACACTAGATGAAGCAGTGGTGACTTGATGGTTAAAACTACTGGAATGACTCGCAGACTTTATTGATATCTGCTATGTTTTGTTGTATCGACTGTTCACTCAAGGAATGCATATAATAAAACAAATTTTAGTGGGTGAATGCATTGCTTAGTGTGTCAATATGTCTGCTTTGATTTTTCCATCTTTTGAATTCCAAATAAAAGAATGCAGTGAGTTGTAGACTTGAATAATCCTTGTGAGATATTGCTTTTTCTATTTTCAGTTTTCTGTTGTGTGGGTGCCCTTGCTATAGCGGGGTCACTAGATCTTGTTGACAAGGACCTACTTGGTTGGTGGTTATGTGAGCGACAAGTTAAATCTGGAGGTCTGAACGGGCGTCCAGAGAAACTCCCTGATGTGAGTAAATCTTTTCAAGTTTAGGTCTATTGCTATAGATGCTATTATTGTTTTGTTCAGTTTCTCTTACCAGCTTTAGATCTTGTTAGGTATGCTACTCATGGTGGGTTCTTTCTAGCCTGATCATGATTGACAGGGTTCACTGGATCAGTAAGGAGAAGCTTATAAAATTTATCTTGGACTGTCAGGTTATTTAGTGGAATTTCTGTATACAAATCGACTATGTTTTTTTTCTTCTTTTGTGGTCTTAACTGTTATGAGGTTAGTATTTCTGAAATATTGTGTACGTTGAAACTGTTAGGACACAGAAAATGGTGGGATTTCAGATAGACCAGATGATGCTGTGGATGTCTTCCATACATACTTTGGAGTGGCTGGTAATGTTTTCCCTTTTTTGTATTTTCTCTTTTGTTCTTGTATTTATTTGTGCTAAAATCTTGTAATGTGGGTATTCCTTGGCTAATATGGGAACCTCACCACCTTTCTCTTTCTCATCCATTTAGATTATATTGATGTCGAAATGATAGTGCCTACTGACCAGTGAATTCATTTGGTCATGTAATTTCGAAAGATACGCAAAAAGGCATCTTCAAGAAACCTAGTGACTTTTTGTTGCCCACTTCATGTTTTGGTTCGTGTCATAAAATCAATTATCTCATAAGCCTAAGCTTGTGCTAAAGCGTGGAAAATGCATAGTGTAGTCAGGTTTGAGTTTTTAAGTAGGATCGGTAGGCTGGTGAAAGATCGTAAACATGAGGGTCGTAACACGCTTCGTAAGTAAGATCAGTAGGTTGTTGATAGAGTTGAGTGAAAAAACAAGAGAAAATAGAGGAAAAACAGAGGAAGCAAGCAAAAAAACAGAAAGTAGAGGAAAAACAGATGAAACAAACAAAAAAACAAAGAAAGCAGAGGAAACAGAAGAAAAACAGCGCAAACAGAGAAAAAATGAACCTGAGTAAAGTTGAAGCACGATTGAGGTGCTGTGGGACGTAGGATCATACGATCCTACGAACCAGCACTCGATCCTGACTACAATGGGACGAACTATGTCAAAAGGTTAATCTATTAAGTAAAATCACTTGAAAAATCATATTAGTTCAACAAACTTACATAATTTTACAATAGAATTTAGAACTAGATACATGTCATTCTATTTTTATTTTAGGTGTTTTGAAAGTTTGTAGTAGAAAGGGTATAATATGGAATGTAACTTTAGCAAAAGGCACTGGAATTTTAGCTTAACGTGGAAAATTGGAGAACATACCATAAATATTACAATTTACTTAGTTTAAGTTTAAGTGCTATATGAGGTACGTCATACAAATGACATGGAGATGGTGGATGATGACTAAGTTTCGAAAAACTTCTAGCTTATATGAGCTTCTCAATAGAGAGATGTGTTTGATTCGTATCTATAGAACAAGCCCTAATGCATTTATAGGTTGTCCTGGAGTTATAAGATAAATAAGTTTCTGAAATTGTCGAAATGTGGAAAGCTCATTTCAATTTATGCAAAAAGTTTCTGGTTATTAGTTATATACTCATAATCATTATTGTTGTATAATTTCAATCTTATTTTCCCGTAAATGCTTTTTGAAAAGTTTATCCAAACTGTTAAAATCTGGATATCAGTCATAGGATTCAAGCATGGTGGTGGAAATGGAGAAATGTTTCTAGTGTAATTTGTGATAGAAAAGTAACATTGAAGTTTAAAAGAAAATTTTACCACACAACTTTAAAACCCGCAGTTACATGATATTGAATGTTGGGCTTTAGAGCTAATTAGAAAGTAATTACACTGTTGCCTAAATGACAATGCTATGCTGGGCGTGTAGTCACATAAAACGAGATAGGATTAGGAATATAAATGTTAGCGAGAAAGTTGGGTGGTAGAGTTTCGTCTTATGTGGTTTTGCCTTCTGTTGAGTAGACTTGTAGAAGCACTGATAAGAAGCGTTGATCAGGAATGATTTGTCGTTAGAAATGTTTCTTGATGTATTGTTGTTTCAAAGGTTTAAAGTGAGTACGTATGTTAGTTATAAACTTAATGTTGTTCCTTTTTTTTTTTGAACAGAAAATCAATGTTGTTCTACACTTAATTATTGCATATTATAGCTTCTCTGCCTATCCCACTCTGCATTCTTATGCTTTTACCCCTTATAATGCTGGGTCATATAACATAATCACAAGTCCCAAATTCAGTTTGACATATAACATGATTTAACTCGGTAATCAGTAATTTATCCCTGTTAATTTTGTTAATGTGTTTCATATGAAGTTGTTTTATTTGTTGTTGCAGGACTTTCACTTCTTGAATATCCTGGAGTGAAACCGATAGACCCAGCTTATGCTTTACCCGTTGAAGTTGTAAATAGAATTTTCTTTAGCAAATAAGGACTTGGAGTTCAACAAACATTATCAAGTAATGAGAACCGTCTTGAGTTTAGATTCATTAGATCTTTAATTTTATTTTATTTTGAGGTGAAAGATTTTTAATTATTACTTTTAGCTGAATTAAATTTCCTGTATATAGCATCTTGTTTTTCTGATGTGTGACTGGGTGAGTGTGTCACAACCAGACTCTTCTTCAGAATTACGAATATTTTGTTTGCCTTTTTTTTTTTTTAATATCATTTTGTTCTATTTCTTACTTTCTTTTACAATTATTTATTACATTATTCTAGATGAATTCAATTCTACATTCAACTAGTCCATTAAGAGTGTAGAATAAACACACCCCACTGAAAAATCACAAACACCTTCCCTTTTCTGAAATGAGTTAATAGTAATGACAGAACCCGTGATTATGACATGGATGTGAAAAGCTAATACTAATACCACTCTCTTATTTTCAATAAAATGAAGTTACCTATTTAAGCTTCAACTTAATTAACACACATTCACCTTATACCATGTGAAAAGCTAAACTAGCTCAGTTAAATTGGGACGGAGGGAGTACATCTCTACTATTTGTGAATATCCATGTTCAGAAAGCAATAACAAAAAACAAATCCAACTCCTTCAAAAAAAAAAAAAAAATCCAATGATGATTGATGAATGAATACAAAGACTGTGTGCTGTACATTGTCAAATCAATCTAACAGAATCTTATGCACATGTGGTTACTTTCTAAGTTGTGTAATTACTAATTAACCACTGGATGAGCGGAATATCCGTTTGATAATGGCAACTTTAGGGGAAGGAGTTCTGTTTAATGGTGTAACTTTCTTTGAGATTACTTTACCAACAGTTGTTGTTGATATTCTAAATGTAAGTATCACCTTCTTTTCCAATACATTCACCACAATTGACTCTGTCTCCGCTGAAAAATTATAGATGGGGAACACTTGTATTAGAGCTAACAAGATAAATAATATAAATACCATCACAAAATTCATTACACTTTAGTATAAAACACTAAACTCACATCAGATATCTTATAAGTTATAAGATAACAACAATTGCAAAGTAATAACAGTACTTTTTTTTGCCAGAAAAGAATAAGTAATTTAAGTAATAGATATTAGCACCATGACCCTATAAAATTCCTCTAGCTTGCAGCCAAAAACACATGCAGGGTTTATAAATTATACAGTGGCAACAAAAACAGTAAGGACCACAGCTCTTTTCCTCTCTGTCTTCTCTAACCTCTTCTTGCAAAGCAAATAGAGGAATATTGAGATTTGAAGAAAGCAATTTTTACATAGAGCATTAAAATCAACCAACAATTTCACAATTATGTGCAACACATATAGCCATACATGATATCTCCTTATTTCAACAGAACAAAATGATACAGAAACAAGCTTACCATTCATTTTTGTAATAATGTCAGCAACTCTCTTCTGGCAGGTTTCACATTGCATATCTGCATAAAGTACAACCTCCTGCACCTGTTTTTAACAAAACAATCACACACACCATCAAACACTATTAATATACACACTAGAATTTCAAGCTAATTTCAAAACTCAAAATATAGTAAAAGCTTCAAAACTACATACCAGTGGCAGTGACAAAGACTCTAAAGATGCAAGACTAGTCCCAGATAGAGGAAAACTCTTGGACATTTTTATAGCAGCTGATTTCTGAAGATTCCTTTTATCATAATAACAATCTTCAAAAGCCATAGTTTTATTTAACAATCTCCAACAGACAGTGAGTGTTTATTAAGCTTGCAGTTGCAGATTGAGACTCATGTTCAGTTGATAGAACAATTTCATCTCTTGGGATGCTTATGGCTTCAGTTGTTGGTGGGGTTGGCAGAAAAATGAAAAATAGCCAAAAAGGTGAAAATGGTTTTTTTATTTTATGATGACTATGTTAAACATAGACAATTTGTTTCACTAATATACTGGAGCTAGCAGGTCCCACATAGTGACATAGTGCTTGATTGTTTTTTTCTTTACACGATTTATTCCTACAAGGTTGCTTATTTAACCGGGCACTAAATTAATTGAATTGAATGGGTCAACTACACTAATGGTGCTTATGGGGGCGCTTATTATTGGCTAGAACAGCTTAAGAGACAGCAAGCCAACCAAGTTGAGCATGTCAAAAACAAAACTGAAGTGGATGGTTTTTTTTCACTGTGACTTGGCTTAAGCCACTTGGGAGAGAAAAGCTGAGGCTCTTTTTTTTTTTGAAGGAAGAGAAAAGCTTAGGCTCTGTAGATGTTGATTAGTACTACTTTATATTATTGAAGTAAGCCAACATAGTTATTATTGTTATCGAGAAGATTAATAGCATTGGATCCACTTCGTAGGTCATTGGGTGTGTATGAGTAAAGTCAAACAATTGGCTCCAGCACTGACAGTGGTCCATTTCAGTGACAGCATACATTGAAATTCTTGTATTGTACTTCCTCCCTCCCTTAGTATCTGACATAGTTGACCTTATTACGTATATCAATGCATAATTTTGAGCTTAAATATCTTAAATAATATATTAGAAAAAATTATGAAAATACTCATCGAGACAAATCTAACGACATCTTATATGATATTATTTATCTTTGTATATTAGTAGAAAAACATTGTCAAAGTAAGTTAAGTCAAAATTACACATTTTCAAATGGGTCATCTATTGCAGGATGAAGGGAGTACCTTCGAATCGATAGTCAGCTAAGGCTGTCTTCAACACGGCAAAGTACAATGCCTTTTCTATGCATGAATACCAAACTCTCTTTGATTATGAATATTGAATAGGCATCTCTCTTGCACTTTATTATTTATAAATATAAAAAAAAAATTAAAAAAATTCATGAATTAACCAAAAAAAAAAACATAAAGCACAAGGTACATTAAGGACATTGGCAATGGAGTGGAATCAATTGGTTTGAAATCATCACAGTATTGTACCATGTAACTGGATGGTTCATTCATCTCATTTGATTCATAATTTTTGTTCACCCAAATGTTAGCAACACTGCATAAAACCACCCTCTGCACCTTTGAAGCTACCATGATCGTGGATTCATGGTAATATGGTAACCATGGCATGAAGTTTTATGTTCTACTATTTTACATTTCTTTCTATCTAAAACGAGTCTTTGTATTTCTTGTTTTCCAGAGTCTTTGTACTTCTTATCTGAACATCAACAAGTGGCATTTACCATGGGGAGGTCTAATCCTTTCCCACCATGGGAAAGTGGGAAAGTCACTTTTTACTGCCACATGTAAGTGAAACCGGTTTCCTTATTTTTTCAGTTTGTTTTTTAAATGGAAAAATAATACAATATTTAATAGTATAATTCGCAACGCCGTTCCTTGTCGTATTGACGTTTCTGCACGTCTACAACCACAAACCTGCCTTTGCAAGATCAACCTTCTCCAGACGCCATGTTGCAATCTTACACCTCACGATGTCTAGCTACACAGTTAAATCTTGGTTATTGCTTCTTTCATTTTTCAAAGAAATGCCCAATTACGACGTCAAATAAATTTGAGATCCAAGAATTTTTCAATTTTTTTATAAATCCTCAATACCATCAGTTAGTTCATTTTAGGATAATAGCTTGAACTCTGAGACTGAATTCTTCTACCCTTAATTAGAAACTAAAAAAATTAGAAAGTATTTTAAACCAGTCATGCGGTGACAAACAACAGAGGGAGAGCGGAAATAAACCAAGCGGGGCAGTGGTCGGCGGTGTGCTGGCGGCGGGAAAAGGGACTGTGGTGATGGGCACCAATAGCAAACCCCGTAGTTGAAAAAAAAATTGCTAGAAAACGAATATGGAATATGCCAACAATATGGGAATGATTACCAGTAAAGTTTCAAGGCTAACCCTTGAATTCAATAAAAAAGAATGAAACACAAAAAAGGAAGACTTTAACAGTAGTTAAAATGGTGTTCGTTTATTTTTTTTAATTAATTTTAGCAATTGATATTCAATGCTTTAATTAATTGTTATTGCAGAAATTTGAAAAGAAAAGAAAAAAGTGCTTAGCAGGTATCCCTTCTTTCATCTTAACCACTCAATATTATATAAATATATCAATGGTTAAAAAGGTGACTTTCCCATGGTGGGAAACGATTAGACATTCCCATGCTAAATGCCACCTTTTAATAGGCATTTGAATTAGTATACTTAGATTATGGTTTCTCAAAGTGCACAAATATTTATTAGTCACATGCAACTGACCCGTACATCACACGGATGATCAATCTAGTATAAATGTAAAATATAACAAAAAGAAAGTGCAAACAAAAAGTACAAAAGTTTTAGAAATTCATGGGTGAATGATCTAGTATAGTGAAACAAAAAGAAAGTGAAAAGAAAAAGTACAAAAGATTAAGAATTAAGACAAACAGCTTCTCAAGAAACAGTGCGCCTGGTAGAACTAAATTTATCTGAAAGTGAAGAATGACTATAACGTTAGGCTTTCTGGGTTTTCAATGATTTTAGAGAATGTCTGAAGGAAGGCAGCCAAGTCAGCTCCATAAATTATTCGGTGATCAGCTGTTACATTCACCTGAAAAGGGAAAGTTTAGACCCAATTAATTTGATCCTCGGAAATAAAAATAAAAACCTAAGATTTGATATGGTTCTTATCGAAAACTGGCAGAAGAGAACTATCTGAACCAGTATTTGACATGATGCTTCTTAAGACCACATTAACCAAAAGCCAAATACATCTATCATGATTCATGATATATGATGCATACAAGATAAAGACAAGATTTTTTTTCTTTCTACCCTTATACTTCAGAGTGAGGCATCATGCATCTGAGGTCATTAATTTATAAAATTTGAACACGGTAGTGAAACTGTGCATTTGAATAGGATAAAAAGGAATCACTGTTTTTTCTGGATTTTCGGTTGTGAAAAAAAAAAAAAAAACAATGAATGAATGTCCTAAAGACTCTACTGTCTTCTCTACAATGGAGGCTAGCCCAACTTTTTCTCCAATTATTGTATTTCTAATCCTATTTTGCCTCGCGTAACCAATCATGCATAATAATATTCTCATCTCGGCAACACTAAGTATACTTGTTAGCTTTTTACCACCAAACATTCAGTTGCATACACAACATTGAAAATCTTATAACTATGCAATGGATTTTTTTTTCTTTATGCTCGAGTGGTATTTTCTATTGCGTATAGTTCAATTTCATCCACCCTGTTTAGATTGTGATCAATATCTTCCTCTATCTCTCTGTTCCTTTGTATGATAGATCCGTGGCACTTAAAATCGAGAGACTTGTATTAAATGTTCACCTCTATGACAAAATTTGTTTTCCATTCCACATACTATTTTTTTACTTTAGCTTAGGTCGAAATTTTCTCCAAGGCTTTTTGAACTATCACTAACTTTTCAATTATTTACAAAATAACATGTGCTATGATACCATTTATTGGATATGTCGAGTAAGTATTTCGATAACCAAGATCAAAAGATACGGGACAGAATGCTTGAAAAATGAAACAAACATGTTCGAAATCTAGCAAACTGGATTTTGTGTTACTCTAAAATCTCTAATCAAAGGGCATACCCATTGTGACTATAAAGGCAATAACATTGCATTTGAAATGAAGATTAGCAGACATGCCCAATTTATGGTTTCTAGATGAACACCCCCCAACAGAGTCTTGGAATTTGTTTGCAGAGAATCAAGTGTATAGATTCTTCAAAAGGAAAAACAAAACAAAACAATAGAGAAAACTGTGGTTCCCAAGTGTCAATGCATATAATATAGGATGCTGAAATTTCACCGTGGATAAGAAATAAGTCCAATCGTTTACCGTGTCAAGGAACTTAGCAGAAGAAAGATGTTAAACTACAAAATCAGCCTATGTGGTATATTACGGCGCACTTATGAATTTTAAGATTATAAAAAAGCATTATGGTGAATATTTGGGACAACCAGAAAATTAACTCTGCAGAAAAATACTTGAGTTTATAATCCTGAACATTCCTGAAGCACAACACCTTGCAGATGTGATAAAAAATTTATGCTATTTATTAACCCTTGAGAAAAATGTACTCATGTGGCCCAGCACCACCCAGATATAATTTGAAATTCAGGCCATGATCCTATAGTCAACCCTTCAGAAAATTATATTGCCAGTGTGACACGATGCAAATGCAATCTAAGGTTCTGCCTCGTATGATGGCCGCAGGGTAATGACAGAAGGCCTTATTTCTATCAGAAAATGTTTGTTTATGTTCTCACCGGGGCTTCATCTATTGTTCTCAGCATGAATGCAGAAACAGCAAGGAAAGTATATATATCGTATAACTCACCAGCATTTTACTTTTCACTCTGAAGAATCCATCTGCATCAGCAAGAACAGTGGGCTTTGATGCTCCAACAGCCATGATAGCCCCCTGAAAATAAATGACAAAGGTTAACACTTCCCAAAAAAAGGTCCAAGAAAATAAGCCAGATAATCCCTCAAATTAACAATTCAAAATCTTATAAATAAGCACTAACCTGTCCTGGTGGAAGTATGGCATCAAATCTGTCAACTCCAAACATACCCAAATTGGAAAGCGTGAAAGTTCCTGCAGGCAAACAAACACAATTAATATCCGGTTAAAACGTTGAAGTAACAAAGAAACCAGATAGCCAACAACAACAATAAACAAACCTGAATTATACTCATTCGGTTGCAATTGCTTGGAACGAGCCTTTCCAACTAGTTCTTTCCACTTTTGAGACAACAGATACAAGTCCAACTACAACACAACAACAAAACAATCAACAAATGAAATTAAGAAAGAAAAAAAAAACATAAAACAAACTTAAATTCACATACCTTATCAGCATCCTGAAGAACTGGGGTTATCAAGCCACCGTTGATTGCCACAGCAACTGCAACGTTAATGTTACTGTTGTAATGAAAGTTCTTGCCATCTTTGCAGGTGGCATTGACAACTGGATGCTGAACAAGTGCCATTGCAACAGCTTTAGCCAAAATAGCAGTCATAGTCACACCCTTAGGTTTCACCTGAACAAAAAAATTTAACATCAAATTTCAAAACTCCAATACAACAATAATATTCAATCTCAACCATCCATCCATCCCCTAAATTTTCAAATCAAACAATGTCATCATCTATAAAGCATTGGCACAGACATAGACACCAGTCACACGTCAACACCGAGGTAATTTGAAAAAATGACATAATTGAATGTAATCACATGCGTCGGTGTCAAACACGCCTCAAATTAGAAGTGCCAGGGCTACAAATGTCATCATCATATATAATCATTTTCAAATTTCAAAACTTCAATACAACAATACTATTTAGTCTCAACAATCCATCACCAAAATTTTAAAATCAAACAATGTGATCATCATATATATCATATTTCAAATTAGAAAATGCACATTTATACCTTCTCATAGAAAGCATCAAGAGCATCGGTGATAACTGGATACCCAACACGGAAAGTAGGAACAGATAAACTCTCCATCATATTCTTAGCAACAGCAGATTGCATCGTTGTGAAAGCAACATTACTCGAACCCGGAATCGCAGCTGGTGCAGCAGTAGAAGAACCTCCTTTAGGCGCGGTCGGAGCAGGAGTCGCCACCGGAGCTACATTACTCTTCACCGGTGTAATCCCAGCAGCAGCCTCCACATCCGCCGGAGTAATCCTACCAAACGGACCAGTCCCGTTTACAGAAGCAATGTCAACCTTATGCTGCTTCGCAAGCTTCTTCGCCTGAGGTGTCGCCGTGATTTTCTTTGGACCATCGGAAACAGACTTAACCGCTGCCGGTGGAGGTGGTGGTGGAGGAGGAGACTGAGAAGTTTCCTGAGGAGTAGCCGGAGTAGGAGAGGAAGAAGAAGCGGATTTGACGGATTTAGCCTGGGCTTGAGCTTCAGCGATATCTTCAGCAGTTTCAGCGAGTAAACCAATAGGAGCACCAACGGGAGCGGTTTCGCCCTCGTCGACAACGATAGCGGCGAGGATACCGTCGTAGAAAGTTTCAACGTCCATATCAGCTTTATCAGATTCAACAACGACGACACTGTCACCTTTGGAGAGAGTGTCGCCTTCGGATTTGATCCAAGAGACGATTTTACCCTCGGTCATAGTGGAACTGAGTGCAGGCATGAAGATTTCGCGGATCTTGGCTTGGATTTTGAAGGAAAAGGATTTGCGGCGAGGGGAGGAGCGGTGGGGGAGGAGGAGAGTGGTGAATTGAGGGGTGCGAATAGAAGACATTGAGATCATCGAAGAAGAAGAAGAAGAGAGAGAATGTGTATTCATTTTGGAGCAATGAGAATTAATGAATGAGAAATGAGAAGAAATATGAAATGAAGAAGGAGGGACAGGTGAGAGGGGCGGAGAGGACGAGGGAGAGTTGCTAGCTAACTACTGTTCACTCTCTTTTCTTACTCCTTCCTTGTTGTCCAACGAACTTATCGAAGCAAATCTTTTGCTTCTTTTAGGTACAAATAGTCACTTTTGTCCACTCGCTCTCATGTAGGTCCCGAACTCATGATTAAATACAAATAATTTTTGACTTTGCTTTAGTCCCTAGCGTGTAAAAAATCTGTTAAGTGATGATGTGGTGGGCGCATGTGTTATGCTGACAATGAGTATGAGGTGTCACGAGGACCAAAGTGAAAGTAGAAAATGATCACTTTAGTGCCTGAATCAAAAATAAATATCCCCAAATTGAATATCAAATCCTAAATCCCAAATCCCTAAATGTCATCTAATTCTCTCTTTTGTTCAAAATCAATCTTCCATTAAACACAGCTTACTGTTAGGTCCCTGACTGTGCATACTTACTATCAGTTAAGTCTAAACACGAAATTTCACCAAGGTCCATGTTGTTCGTTTAACACTTGCCAAAATGTTATGTGTTAAATTCCAAAATATTATTATTACACTTGCTGATACCTTAATGGATAAAATCCGTCATGTTGATATTCGCGGATAAAATCCGCAAGAAGGCGTTGATACCATTGAATCAACGCCTTCTTATACAAATTTGAATGTCATTGTCTATGCACAATGTCTTAAACTATGCTAATAATAATAATAACAATCACAACAGGCAACTTCATGCCTGTATATTTTAGTAAGTGAATTTATGCATTAGTTATTCAAATCTCTCCACCAAAACTTGGATATCGTTGTTGAAAGGCACATCAAAAATCAAGTTCTTACTTTAAAATACTTACAAGGATTATAATTAAGCACTCCGTTCATAATTCATTTCTCTATATATGTAATCATGATGCCATTATATACTAAGGGGAAAAAGAGGTAACAGAGCCACAACACTATGGCACTACTATAAAAATCCAAACCTTAGCCCAGCATACCATTGCCTCAAGATCAGCTTTCAAGCCAAAAAGGTCTCTAACTGTCCGGGACTTTAGAGAAATTTTGTGTTTACTGTCGGTGACTAAAGTGATAACATAAGTGCAGAGTCAATGATTTATTTGTATTTAATCCTGAGTCAGGGACCTATGCGACAACGAGCTGCAGAATCATGAACTAAAGTGACTATTTACTCTTATTTTATTTTGGGTAGAGCTATGTTATTTGTATGGGTAGTCTTAACTTGGGCCCTCAGAGCACATGTTAAGAAATCTAAAAAAAGAAATATTCTCTTAAATTTTGTGCATTCAATTTCTTAAAACATTAAAGATTAAATTAAATACACGCATTCCAATAAAGTATTTATATATTTGAATCATTAACTCGTGTCTTAAGGACACAAGTTAACATTTCCCTATTTGTATTTGTACAACTAAAATTGGACAACCAATTCAACAACCTACAGCTTTGTGAGGAGTACAAGGAAAAAAGGACAAAATATATTTAAAAATAGCAAATAAGTTGTTGGATGTACAATTTGGTTGTTCACATATCATTACTCTTTGAGACAACAGACATTTTGATTCTAAATGTATAATGAGTAGCTATAATAATCTTTAATTTATAACCCACTTGGGTTGACTTAGTGGAACTGACTTGAGATCTGGGAGTGTGCTCCTCCTTGAGGTCTCAGGTTCGATTATCTCCAGTGTCAATTTAGGTGGGCTAATTTAGCTTCTTTAAAAAAAAAAAATCTTTAATTTATCAAAATTTTGAAATAGTATCTGATTATGCCTTTTTAGTCAAAATAGTCTTTGACATTAAAAAAAAACTTCGTTTAACATATTAGTCATTCAATATACATACTTATTATCATTTGAGTCCCTGTATGAAAGAGTTTTTGTGAGTATTAAGAGATTATTTTAGCGTCAGAGTCTATCTTGACTAACAAGGTGCACAATGAGGGACTATTTTGGAATTTTGATATATTGATGGACTATTATGACTGCTCTTTATATATTCGAGGATCAAAATGACTATTACCTCTTTTATTTTAGATTTGACGAATACAAGGACAACAGATTAAAGAGGGGTGTGGTGATGTAGAGAAGGTGCAAGTAACAAGGTGAAAAAGATAAGCGAAAAGATTTTTCTAAAGTCTTTAAAGATGATCGAAAAACATTGGAAATTTGAAAAACTCCCACCAATTTTACTTGAACTTTTAGTTCTAATTTTTTTTCCTATTCAAATTTAAAAACATTGAAGCTGAATATTAGAAGTGAAATTTAAATGTTCTTTAGATCATTTAAATTTCACTTCTAATAAAAAATATTTAAATGTTCTTAAATAATATAGATATTAAAAAAATTAAAGTATATGATCAAATATATATACAACGTAATACAATAAATATGAATTTTTATATTTTTGACGGTAAAAAATTATATTTAATTAATGTTCTGTAAAAAAATTCAAAAAAAAATTTGGAGTGATTTTTACAATATTCTACACAGTTCTACACAATTTCATTAAAAAATACAAAAATTTACTTAAAAATATAGATCAAAAGTAGTGATCGAAAATTTTATAGGGACTAAAAGTTGAAGGAAAATTTTAAAGGGACTAAAACTAAAAGTTAGTATGTTTATAAGGACCAAATACATATTTAACCCAAAAAACTACGTCTAAATTAAAACAAGACAATCTTTTTACATAAATTTAGATTTCAACCTTTGTTCAACGTATTACATTTGTATACGATATTGTGTGATTTAATTTGTAGTTTTTAAATATTATATTTGTATATGATATTGTGTGATTTAATTTGTAGTATTTCAAAACTCAAGAATTCATTGACAAAGGAATGTACGAAGAATTAACTAGAATTTTTATGTGGTACTAAACTATATTGCATTATTTTATATTGTACTTATTCGTTTATGCATAACTTGGTATTTTATCACTACTAACTTTACAAATTTACTTGCTCAAAAAAAAAAAAAACTTTATACCAATGTAATTAAATGCAGGGAAAGTAAAAATGTTCCAACCTCTGGTTCCATGTTCGGTCTTCCTATTAAGGAACAAGTGTGATAATTTGTAACGTATAAAGTATTTTAATTTCTTTACGATCACTAGTGTTTATATAGTTGAAGAATAAGTCTTCTGTATTTGCACAATCAAAAAAAGTCTTATGTATTTGCATTGCAACTTTTTATCTACGTGTTTTAAAGACTTACTTTATATCACAATATTTGTTTGCGAGTTAATCATATTAGGGCAGTAGAAAAAACAGATAGACGGACACAAGATGGTCTGTTTGCATATGCTTGATGCAAATTTTTTTTTTTTTAATAATTGTTATATTTGAACATTTCAAAATCTCATATACTCACTCAACACTTTATTTTATTTTTAACTCTCTTTTTCTATCAAATCACCGACATATCACATCTATAACATCACACTTTCTATTTACTTCTCTCAGGGTGTTAATTGGTTTTGGGTGTCCAAGAAACATTTGCCTTTTTTTAACTTAGGAGAGACCAAATAGAGCATCATGTCCAAAATGACTCATTATTTTGAACAATATTGAAGATTGATTTTTTTAAGAGCGAGCACGTGTCCAAAATTGGTTGATCAAGAACATTAAGAAAATTTTACATTATCGACTTATGAGTCTTGTATCTCGTGGAAACTCTCTAGGATAGCTCTACAATATCTTAGTCATTTTGTTTTCTAGAGCTAAAGTTTCTTTCATAGTATTTCCCACAACAATTGATAAACACTCGGGTGTGGAATACCATGAAAAAAACATACTCTAGATGAGAAACTCATGATGACCAGATAGAAAATGGATCCCAAATGACATTGCTAACAATCTCCTCTCATCCTATGCATCACTTGGACTTGAGTATAGATGTCCTCTCTCTCACACACATGTGCGTGTGTGCTCGCGCGCAAAAGTATAGGTGTATTGAGCGAAGAGAAAAAAATCTCACACATGATAGGTAAATAATAAAATGGAGAGGAAAAATTAGACATGGCAACGGGGCAGATCGGGGGCGGGTTTAAGCATCCCCGTCCCCGCCCCCCCCTCCCTACACC
>Ga0315914_1007250_pt1 | contig 15432 bp, 7 predicted proteins | sample MpolenodulesMG_FD_203920 | JGI IMG/M metagenome (GOLD analysis project Ga0315914, IMG submission 203920) | Medicago polymorpha root nodule microbial communities from Los Angeles, California, United States - elongated nodules | ecosystem: Host-associated > Plants > Roots > Nodule | place: USA... | reverse complement strand
TTTGTGTTGTATTCCACAACTGCAATTGTGTCAGTGTAAAAGTTTTAGATGTTTCTGCAACAACAATTGCGCAAGTATTTTTGTTAAACATACTATAAGAGGAATGTGCAATTACTTACACTGATAAATCCATTGCGCAAAGTCTGGTAATCGACCTTACGCACAGACCTATAAAACTGTCTAAAGAAGCAGCCCTGAAATCGAAATGCAAAAATATGGTTGGTCATTGATGCACGACATTTTTATGAGGTTATAACTCAAATAATGCTACTAAGTGCCATCTTTCTGTATGAGCTTAGAAACCCTAATCCAAAAACTTGTCCAAAAATGGATAAATAGTCCTAAAAAATTAAAAGAGGAAGAGAAACCAGATTAGTAAGACAGGACGCACAATATAAAAGGAGATAGAAACCCTAGTCCAAAAACTTGTATGAGCTCTAACAAATGATGTTTCATGAGTGAGCCTGAATTTTCCAGCATCTGCACACATAAATAGTAAATGGACAATATAAGCATATGAGGTTTCATAGAATCATTTCAAATTCAAAGAAAATGAAGAGAATAGTAATATTAGACTAGAAAATGAAAATTAAGCACATGCATTGTTGGAACTCATATATACCATTGGCAAACTCATAACCATGAGTTAAAGTCTCTTCCTCCCATTCCTTCCATCCACGTATCTGCAGAAACAAAACTTTCATCTAAGTTTCTATTTAGATTGACTTATTTGAGCTTATCTTTTGACATAAACACTTATTTGACGTAAAAGATGAAGCTGACCTTGAGTCTTCCAAGAAGCATTGTGACAGCACTGTAAAACACATGAAATACTGCTAGGAAGAATATGAGGATGTGTAACTGGTGCAGTCCATTCACAGATAAAAGTGGTTCATGTCCCTATAACCAGTTAACTTGGATAAGAAGCTACTAGAATTGATGGGAAATAAAATGAGAAATTCAGTCAGACAGTGTAATTCTGCTCCTCAAATATGTGTATGTTCAAACTAACAATCAATTTGTTAAAATCACAGTGGCACCGTGATTTTGCGAAGCTCCAAATTTAGTTTTTGCCGAAATTTCAGTGATTCAATGTGATTCTGGCAATTTAATGATTAATCCAAAATACACTTCTAGTATATGATTATACATCTATCTTCACCAACTACTTCTAGTAGTAACTTCAGCTTTGTGAAACAATTTAAGGAACTAAGAAATAAACAACTCAAGTTTCATTTTTAAATGAAAAAGGAAACATGGCTACCTTCCTGCTGCATTTGAAGGAGGGAGTATCAGCAGATAAATATCTACCTTCAAAAGACAATGGTCTCCTACTTTGTTCCACTTTACTATTTGATTTCTTATCACCACCTATATATTTATGTGGACATGGCAGCATTTTGTTTGCAATTTTTTCAGAAATACATATTCTGACAATGTAATTCTGTCCAATAGTTAATAACAGTGAAAGGAATCCTAAAATCATCAACTCTGTAAAATAAACAAATAGCATTATATTAGACTAAAGAAGAGAGAAAATTTATTTATCATAGACTTGTAGAGTTGGTTTCTATTCCAAAAATAGTAAATCCTTTGGTAAAAATTCTTACCTGCCTTGACCTTCTCTAGAGCTTCAAGCAGAGCCTTCTTCTCTCTTTTTCCTAACCACTAAAAGCAAATTTCAACTTGTGAGGAGTATTATCTAAGACTTAAAATACTTCAACTAAATTTTAATGATAATAAAAGTTGTAATAATAATAATAATTTTAATAATAAAGGTTAAATATGTTTTTGGTCCCTATAATTATACCAACTTTTCGTTTTAGTCACTCTAAAATTTTTCCTCAATTTTTAGTCCCAAAATGTTTTCTATCACCACTTTTGATCCTTCATATTAAGTGTTTGTTTGGATGTGCGGCTGCAACTCACGTTTTGTTAGAAATCATAGTGATGACATGCATTTCTAGTAGAGTCTAGATAATTTTGAGTGGTTTTGAAGCTGAAAAAGACAAAAAATGAGGAGACAAGGAAAAGAAGAATCGTATAACGATTTCTGTACACAGTGACATGATTTTGCATCCAATTTTAAGAGTTTCAAATCGACAAACATTGTGTAACAATTTATTCAAACCAGGACACAATTTGAGGAGCGGCAAGCCTGAAATTTGAATTTTACTGAAGGATCGTGGTACGATTTTACAAATCGTGACACGAGTTTCACGTTACAAAATGAAGATCTATAATAGCCAAGTTTATTTCGGTGCAAAGGGTTTGAAATTTTGGAGGAGAAAACACATTTTGGAGCTGAAGAATTGGAGACCGGGTGGGAGGCCATCAAAACTCATAGTTAGTCATCCAATTAATGTAATGAATTCTATTCTTGTATTAATTGTTTATGCTTCAGCCATGAGTTACTAATTCCTCTGTGATTAGATCCTAGATGACTTTGTTCTATCTTTTGACCATGTAATCTGTAAACTCTAATCCATGATAATTGCAATCAAATCTAGTTTATCCGGTATAATTTGTGCCTAATGGTTTTATGTTCCCATCAAATATAAATTGAACTCAGAGCCCTCTTTTCAAAATACGGCAAAGAAGCACTTTAACGCAGAAGCTACAATTCTCAGCTTCTTAAAATCATAGTAGGTTTACATTGAATATTGCGCAGATGTGTGTTTGCGTCACCAAACACCATTCTAAAGAGGCACTAAATCAACTCATGTGTAGCATTCAAATTTTATAATAAAATTTTGACGAAATGTGAAGAATACTATAACAATCTCTCCTAAAAAAAGATTTTTTTATCAAATGAATTAAATGTGAATTTTTATGTTTTTGATGCTTAAAAATTCATATTTATTCATTTTTTGTTTTAAATTTTTTTTTTGGATGAGGTTCTTGTAATATTCTTAACATTCATAAACAATTTCATAAAAAATGTGAGACTACACATGAGTTGACTTAAAAGTAGGGACTAAAAGTGGTGATGAGAAACTTTTGAGGAACTAAAAGTAGAAGAAAATTTTTAGAGGGGAAAAAACGAAAAGTTATTATATTTACAGGATAAAAAAATATACCAACTTTTCGTTTTAGTCCCTCTAAAAATTTTCTATGATTTTTTGTCCCACAAAAGTTTTCCATCATTAGTTTTGGTTCCTACTTTTAGACATCATATTAGGCCCCCACGTTAAATATATTTTCGGAAGTCAAATTTTTTATACATTTTTGTGCCTAACTCGATTGGTAGTTAAACAGAGAGTTGTTTAGTTGTAGTTCATGTTGAAGGTTTGATCTTAAAGGTAGCTATTTTACTTCAAATTCTATGATGTTAAGTGTTGGAAATATATTAAGACAGGTTGTGTGAAACCAAAATATGCAAAAGTAAAAAAAATAATTTACATTTGTGTTAGAATTCAATTTTACTTTACTATTCCAAGGTTTATCAATTGATTAATAATGTCTATTTGTTATTCACAGATGTTGATGTTTTGTAATTGACTATCAAGGGTTTAGGCCCTCTCCTGTTGGTTTAATGAATTTTGTTGCTTGATAAAAAAAAAAAAATTTAACAAAAATTTTGTTTAAAAAAGTTGTACTAATGAGGCTAAGTCTAACGGATGGAGTTAGACTCTCACAACATGCTTAGTTTTCAACAGGCCACAAATCAATTTCCAATATGCTTCAAATAAAATTACACATTTATCAATATTAGAACTATGATTGAAAACAATGCTTGTATTTAGTGTTTGACATGCCTGAAATAAAATTACACAATTATTGTTCTTAATATATACGTCTCTTTGTAAAAGGTCTCGATCTAAAATTCGCTTTAGGCCTACAAATGTATTGGACCTGCCCTCCCAAAATATTTAGAGGAACAACCATAATTATTATTATGAAATAAAGTAAGTATCAATTACTAGCATAATACAACGTCACAACACATTTTGTTATGCCATGGCAAGAGAAAACTTCAATTTGTAATTAAATGCTAGGAAGTTACTAGTAGTAAAACAACGTGGAAGGGAAGTTTATGTTAATTGAGAAACGCAAAAACATAGAGTTAGTGCCATTAACTACAACAAAAACAACAAGCAAAAAATAACAAAAGTTTGAATAGTCAATTAATTACATACCGTTCCTAATTTGTGAAGACTCTTCTCAAGGGCTATGGATATCAAGATGAAAACAGTGCAAACAGCAGCAACACCCCATGTTGGTGTTTGATCAAGTGTTCTTGAACTGTTCCTACTATCACTTGCAGCCATGGATAAACCTCCATAGAAGAGACACAAACAAGAAAACACCCTTTTGAACATGGATCACAAGTTTGAGCAAACCAAAACTCACAAAAGAAAAAGAAAAACTGGGTACTCTTGATTAGATTGCAAGTTTAAACAATGTGTATATGTGTTCCTTGTGAAAAAAGAAAACAAAAATATTATTGAATAACTAATGAAACTTGATAAGTGCTTTGATATGTTTGCACATGGTTTCCTATTGTTGTCAGAATTATTGGGAAAAAAGAATGAAAGGAAATGATTTTGTTTTCATTAGTTGAAAAATTACATTTCAAACTTTTTCATGACAAATTGTGGTTGTTATTATTAACAAAAAGAAAGGATAAGGTTTAAATAGGCATTGTTAAACGGATCAATTTTGTTAATAAAACTTAACTTCATCATACTAACTGTCACCAATTTTTGTCTTAAATATCAGTAGTATAAGTAAAACATTAAAAATTATATTGAAGTTTTTTCTTTTCATATGAGGAAATTCAAACTTCCTCGTCCCTTTTATAAGAGTAGTTTACAAAAAATCATAGGTATTAAAAAAAATTGTTGGTATAATAAAGTTGTCTCAAATGTATGTGACTATTACTATATTATTTTTAATTAAATATATATTTATTGTTAACTTTTCATATACTAAAACAAATTGATAGTATTAATAAGGGGTATATTTAAAAAAAGAGTAATCAATGCATATAAGAATTTCTATATGATATTATAATTAGGGACATTTTTTTTTTTTAAAACTACTCATATAAAAAGTCACTGAGAGAGTATTGAAGTTATATCATTTAAATATTAGCGTACTAGTACTACACTATATATCTCACATCAAGCAAACCAAATTATCCCTAAGGCATTGTGAATGAATGCCATTAGCTGTATAGAAGCGCAAATTTGTTAATGATGTTAGCAAATTTGTTAAACACACTTCGTGAACAATTCGCTATACGTAGCTTCGTTTGATATAGCAGTGTTCATATATTTTTTGAGCAATGCTATTTATCTAGATAATTTTTGTTTCGAACGGCTAATGAAAATTAATTGTCCAATAAAATTGTTTTCTGGCCACAAATCAAGGGGGTTGTGGGGTATAATTTAAGGAAAATTCAGAGCGCTTACTAACAATCAGGATAAAAACAGTCGCGATACATAGCAATTTCCATCTTTTTTTTAGGGGATTATACTGTATATCTTAAAATTTTAATTAATCGTGCCTGATAAAAACGTACTCATGCAATAATTATTTTTGTTTGACAATGCTCATGCAATAATTAGTATATTACTTTAACTTGGAGTGTTCATCAGAAAGATACCAATGGCATCTGTTGGCAATATAAATAGAAAGTCGTACACGTTCAATCATATGATATGATGTGTCTTTGAGATATTTTATCATAGTGAATGATGTAGGATAGTAATTTTTTTCCTCTAGTACTTAGATTTAGAGTACAGAACATCAAACTAGTTATAGAGAAATGTATTTTGAGACAGGCAAAATCTTATAAATTTTGATATGTGGAGGCCTGATCAGGAGCAGATCTAGACATGATGGTTTGATGTGGCAAAATTATAAAAGAAATTTTTTAGTGTACGTTTGATTGATTTATAATACGATATATATTAGTAATGCGAAAATTAAACAGAAAAATCACTATAGTGAAATGGTTAAAACAAGTTTGTTACATCCCTACCGTGGACGTGACTATAGATAAAAGAATATCTACCATTGGACCACACATTGAATTATGAAACAATCCAATTATGTGATATATATTATCTTTTCGGTCTACTATATTAATAAAAAAAAAAATTAGGCTGTAATCTGATGTGGTAGCTGTCACATCATGCCTAACACTAGATCCACCCCTGGGCCTGATTCAGGAAAAAATACACCCACATAAGTTTAAAAATTTGCACGTCACAATTTAGAAATACACCCCGCAAAGGTTAAATTTTTTGATAAAATACTCCCTCAATTTACAAACTCAGAGAATTTGCTCTATAAATTTAATGCTCAATGGAGACACTATCCTGAAATTTATAAATCATAATATATACATGTCATCAACAAGATGACTCGTGATGTCATTTAATGATATCTAAGCACTCTAACATAATTATTTGAAAGAGGAAGGATTCGAGTTTCGCTAGTGCAGTTGAAGACATGTAAATGTAAGTATCTTTTTAAGTGTTCTTTCAATCTGAAACTCTTTCCTACTTTGAGCTGAGCACCACTCCCTCGCCATAAATTTTTATTAGCAATAAGAAAATATTTACTTGAAGGAGAAAATGTTTTGGCTAGCGACATTGTTGCTTTTGCCACCGCACCTTTGATCAAGTTTTGTTTGCGCCACCACATCACCTCTGTTGACTGTGATTTAAGATTTTGGACTTACTATGGTGTCTTCTCCAGCAGACTAGGGGTGGAGTGATGACCCAAAAGAGCGTTGTTTTAGGGTTTTCGAATGAGTTCCTATTTCAAGTAGTACAATGTTATTTGTACATTGTGGTTCTTTAGGGCGGTGCTTTGTATTTGATATGGAGATTTTGTATTTGATGTACATGGTATACGAGTGTTCTTTGGAGATGTTCCGCCTATATATGACGCATTTGTTGTGTTGTTTATGTCTTGTCTGTCTTTGTTCTTCTTGAACAATGACTTGGTTTTTAATAATTTTTTCCATTAGGAAAAAAGTTTTAAATTATCCGACTGTCACATTTAAAATATCAATTTAATTGTTTACTTTAAAAATAAAAATAAAAACTATAAAAAATAGAACACCTATTACCAAACAACTTTTCTTTAGTAAGACAAGCTTATATACCTTAAACTAGTATTTGATGTGAGCCAAATGTTTTGCTAACTTTTGCCAACTTGGAATTTTGAGCTTTCATTTGACTTCATGTAAAATATACGAGTAATTTAAACGTGTTTCCCTTCTTTTACATGCATTTTAAACCCCACCGTGATTTATAGATCATCGTATAACTGAGAACAAAGGGTGTTGTTAACATTTGTTTTTTTGGATCAAGAATCTACATATAGTTAGTATAACCAGGCCTAAAGTCCAATGTGAGAAAATATGAAAATTGCTCTTCTCCCTTTCCACTTTGCTCATTCATGCCTCAAAATTTCAAAAATAACTCCAACGTGAGATAATTCATGCTCAGTAGTCGGTAGATCTAACATGACTTAACTCACGTTGATCCCCAAATTGTTGTTTTTTTAAGCACCTAAACATCATATTCATTCTTTCTTTAATTCAATCATTTTAATTCATTCATTCATTCAATCACTCAACCATTTTCAAAAAAAATTATAACTTAAAATACGCAAAATACACAAATGTCAAAAAAATGTCATTACATTACATCAAGAGACACAATGTAATAATAAAAATAAAAATATACTATAAAAAAAAATACTAAAAAACCATCAACCATTACCCTTCCTCGTCTGAACTATGGATCTCCCTCCTCTCACCCCTTCCTCTTCCTCATCCTCCTTCGGACAATATGTAGCTCGATCACCGGGTGTATCTCCTCTTGGATCCTCATAATCATATTGTGAAAGTATGGATGTGGGTTGGGATAACGCAACGCCTCTTCAGTAATGTCGTAGATGTTTCGCATAACTTGGAGTGGGTCGGGAAGCTCTCTCGCACACTCCTCTTGAATAATGACCTCCTTATAATGAGGCCTATGAGGCGGCTCCTCAACAACCTCAGTTGGATGGCTCATCACCGAATGAGAGACATGGTAAAACCAAGTTGTGTACCATGATCTAGTCTGCCACAGATCCCTTGCCACCTGACCCCGATCAACCAACTTTATGACATGGATCATATAATCTCTGAAGGCCTGGGATATCTCCTTTGGCTCAAGTGGTGCCACGTCCGTAGGATGAAGGTGAGAAAAACACAAAAGGGAGGGGGTTGAATTGTGTTAGCTTTTTCTTCTTTTTAACTAAGTCCAAAGTTTAGCTTCTGATAGTAAGTGCAACAGATATAAAAAGGGATATATATATATATATATATATATATAGAGAGAGAGAGAGAGATGGAGAGAGATAGAGAGAGAGAGAGAGAGACAAGCTATTGTCCTAGTTCTTCCTTAATCCGGAAGTAGTCCAGTCACCTTGTCTCTTACAAGAAATTTTTCATTATAATCACACAAGATTACAATTGCTCAAGCACACAAGCAAGAGACTTCCTATGCTCAATCACACAAGCAAGAGACTTCTAACAAACAAGAATTACAAATAAATAATTGTTTGGTTGAACACTTGATATATAGTCAGAGATGTTCTCAAATTCAAAACATTTCAGACTCTAGACTTAAGAATTTCTAAGATATGAAAGTGTATAAGAAATTTTATGTGTTTGATGCGTAGTAAATTTGACAAAGTTTTGGCACTTGTAAATTGTAGAGTTTTCACACTTCACCTTCAAGTCTTCATTCCTTTATATAGAGGTAGAAAAGAGACGTTGAAAGTGTGCAAACGCATCAAAGAATCGTTTGAGAGGCTCGATAAAAGATCATTGATTTGTTGGAGGTAGTGGTCGTACAAATTTTCCTTATTGTACTTTCACTTGACAATGACATCCATTGACCTTCTGACATCTTCAAAACCATTGTGCTTGATCTTCATAATAATTCAGTCTTGATCTTCAAGGCTTCAACTCCTTTGTATTTTAGCTTGATTAGAGTCTGGCTTTCAGAGTCTGAGAAAACTTCAGAGTCTCAAACATCTTCAGAGTCTGAGTGATCTTCAGAGTCTGGCGAGTCTTACTTGAAACATTTTAGTCTATGGTCTTGCACACGTGAACAAATATTAGCATATCCAATTGATCTTTTAATACCTTGTTATCATCAAAACTTAAGAGGCATTTTTTAAACATATTTTGTTCCAACATAAGAGGTATTGGAATGCCCTGAATACTCCCGTACTGCCTCATCACACGCTCCGGCAAGTGACGACACTTCGTCCTAGTGCTGTTCATGATCCAACCGGAGTACCAATAAATATCATGAAAAGGCATAACATCTCAGTGGTCATTGTATGGCCTCCTCATAATGTTGTGTATGGTCCACTATCTAGGAGAGATCCGTCTGGGATGACGATCGCTCGCCACTCCTACACCCGTTGTCGTGTTCCCTTCTAATAAAAGGGCCCACACCCTCTCTGTCTGTCTTGGTTATCAGACATATCTACACAACATAAAACAATGCAAAAAATCAATTAATTTTTCATTGAGACATTTTATCAAACACCGAGAGTTCAACATAAACATTATGAGTACTTTGTGTCATTTCAATCTCTAAACTACCAAATTTCACCAAAACTTACTATAATCAACATTAACAATCCAATTTCTAACTAATTTTTATCGTTAATACAAAAAATCAATTAATTTTTCAATGAGACATTTTATCAAACACCTAGAGTTCAACATAAACATTATGAGTACTTTGTGTCATTTCAATCTCTAAACTACCAAATTTCACCCAAACTTACTATAGTCAACATTAACAATTCAATTTCTAACTAATTTTTATCATTAATATGCAAAAAAATCAATTAATTTTTCATTGAAACATTTTATCAAACACCTAGAGTTCAACATAAACATTATGAGTTCATAGTGTCGTTTCAGTCTCTAAAACACCACATTGCACTCAAACTTACTTTAATCAACATTAAGAATCCAATTTCTAACTAATTTAAGCAATTACAAGCAAAAAAATTAAACATGCAAATCAACCCTAAAAATCTAAAATTTAACGACTTTTATAAAAAAAAAATCTAATATTTCAAATAAAAAAACAAATGTCAAATGAACATAGGCACTTACTTGATGTTCGAGTAGAAGTTGAACTTGATTTGCTTAAGTTTGTGGGAATTCGAGTTTGGAGGGAGAAGTTGAATTTTCTTGGTTTTGAAACACAATGGGTATATCGTGTTGCTGTTCTTTTGTAAAACAGAACGCAACGTGAGTTAACTCAAGCTGGTACTGAGCATGATTTAACTCATGCTAAAATTCTACACAATTTATGTCACGTTAGGTCTATCAAACACGAGTTAGCTTGCGTTAGGGTTATTTTTGAATGTTTAGGGTGGAAATGAGCAAAATGAAAAGAGAGAAGAACAATTTTCTGAAAATATAGAGCAATGATATATGAACAACCATTGATGACAACTTCATTTTCCTCTATTTCTATTGGTTAAAGAAAATAGAAAGAGAAAAAGGAAGAGAGAGAATAAAAACATAATGTGAATACGAGAGAGAAAGTTGTCAAAAAGTTGTTGCAAAATGGTTGTACAAATATCATTTCTCGAAAATATAACTAAGGCCCAAAGAGTGAGCCCAAGTTGAACTTATTTCAAGTCAACGCTCGTTGTCGTTAAGAATTAAGAACGAAATAAAAACAAAACAATCAATTTTCGACACCATCGAAGGTTTAATTAAAACAGAAATTCACCAACTTTTGCTCTTGTTCTTCTTCTTCCTCGTTTTCTCCGAAGATACCAAAATTCACGCAGTTTCGCTCTGAAGAAATGGCTACTCTATCAAATTCCATCGCAATGCCGATAAATCGACAAACCCATTTTGTCTCAGGTGATTACTTCAATCTCAGTGGCACTCCATTTTACTGTATTTTTAATTGTAAATTCAATTTTTTTTTCAATTTGTGATTTTATTAGTGAATGAAATGTTTGTTCTATATTCTCCTATGTTAATTAGTAAAAGGAATTTTTTTTAAGTGGGTTTTTTGGGGATCCTTTTTGAGTGAATTTATGTTAACATTTTTGAGGTAAATTGATGGTTATTAAATATTGGGATTAATCTTTACTACTGCATTTGTGAATTTTAACTTATAGAAGTTTATCATATTCATTACCCTAGCTTTTGTTGATTATAATTGATTTTTAAATTATATAATGTCAGGTTCCTTGTTGAAGCCAGTTGATAAATCCTTCTTGAAAATTAGCTGCACTGAACAGTTTCCAAGCTCCTCTGTTAAAGCTAAAGCATCGCGTAACTTGTCGGTAATAGTTCGAGCAAGGTAGGTATAGGAGTATAGGACATATATTTATGGTGCACTTACATTACTGTTTTTTATGGTGCAATTATCTTATCATGTTTGGGCCATTTGTTTGTCTAAAATACTGGTAAAAGAAGCATGATATCATGTTTAACATTGTAGCGTTTTTATTCTCTCCTTTGCTTGTACAGTGGCGATGTTGGAAGAACAAGTAGTGGAAGTATTTTTGTTGGTGGCTTTGTATTAGGGAGCCTAATTGTTGGAGCATTGGGATGTGTTTATGCACCTAAGGTAAGTATGTTTGCAGAACCAGCATTTTCCATTTTTGTGACAGGACAGTAAGGGTGCGTTTGTTTCAGCTTTAACGAGTTCAATAGTTCATCATAGGTTGGGAAAGATATTATTTTGACTTGTATGTTATGAACTATCTAGATAAGCAAGGTACTAGCTGGAGCTGACAGTAAAGAATTATTGAAGAAACTTCCAAAGTTTATTTATGATGAAGAAAAGGCTCTGGAGGTAAGAAAGTTTTCATGCAGTTATCTTTTATTTAAGGTCATGCTCATTGAGTGTGTCTGAATTTGTGTGATAGAAGAACAATTTCAGTCTAGATTTAGCATTACCCCTTCAAAGTTTATGGAACAGTTAACATCAATTACCCAATATGCTTGAATTTCGGCTGTTACCATGGCCTATATTGGCAGTGATGGATCCAGAAAATTCATGTAGTTTCAAAGGAAGGAAAATTGTTATCAATTGTTATTGTTATGTTAATCTTTCAGTAGTTAGTTTTTTAGGTTTTGGTAACTAGTTTTTTCATGTTCAATACAAATACAAATACCAATATGAAACCTCTTGATGTGACTTTCCCTCCCTCAAGGTTTCAAATTTTGGTTCCCTCTTCCTTTGATTCCTAACACTAAGGACAATATTTCCACCTCTGTAGTCAATAGCGGGCATAGTGGCCCCTAGGTGCTATGCAAAATCCTGTTGCATTGCGATTTTTAGCAATGGCCAAATAGCAGTTGTAGTGGCCACTAAAATAAAGCTCTTGTAAATATTTAGTGGGATAAGGCTTGGTTGTTGATGTCTTTAATTTTGGTTTATTTCTCTATTTTTGAGGTTTTTTTATGTGTGTGATACTGCTACCTGATATAACGTTTTGGGGGTTGGTTACTACACTACATTATCTGCCACCGACTACATAGGCTTCTACATAAGTAAATATTTGTATAATATTCATATTTATATATATATATAAGTACCACAGTAAGCTAACAAGTTTTAATTCACAGTAAATGTAAATTATTTCATATTTGGCTTAACTGCACTTGGACTCGGGAGTATCACGATAATGTAACTTTGGTTCTTAGATTTCAATTGCATGAATTGGGTCTCCCAAGCATCACAATTATTAAAGTCAGATCCATCTATAAAGTAACCATCGAAATGTTAATTTAAGGAGCATCATGTCCAACGTGGACCTGAGTTGGCACTCACCTGATCTACCATGGCATGCTTACGTGGCTAAAGAGCGAAACCACACATTAAGAAAATCTAACCTCAGATAATTTTATCTAGCAGGTGGTGGGGGGAAATCTTTATAATTGTGTAATATATTAGAATAAAAGTAAAACTAAAACATTTCGAAACATGGTGTGGGACTGTGGACATGTGCCCCTATGACCTGCAACGTCGTTCTGCCCCTGCAGATTTGTTGTGAAATGTGTGTTTGATAATATCTCTTTAATAAAGTGCACCTTTTCAATTTGTATAAACTTTTCATGTCATTTCGTCACATAAACTACTATATTGAAATTCCTTTTGTTTTTCTGTTGTGATTATAACAGAGGACTCGGAAGATGCTATCCGAGAAAATAGCACAACTGAATTCCGCCATAGACGGTGTTTCTGCAAATTTGCGATCAGATGAAGACCAAAATGAATCTGCAGTGATCTCTGAGGAAATTGGAGCTTCCAACTAATAAATCAATTTAGGGATATTTAAGCACACATTTTCACCTTTTTTTTTTGTTGGTTATTGAATTTTAAGTTTTACAAGTGAAATTTTCTAAGCTGAATTAACTATTTCTTTTTATAATATGGTTGCATATGTTAATCCAAACACACACTGATTGGTTATGAGAAAATGACAGCACTAATCATGCATGATTGATTCCTAATCCTGGTTCTTTGCTGAAAGTTTAGATTGGATACCACTAACTAAAAATGATGTGTTCCATTTGAAGTTGATATCTAGAAATTGATTTTGGATCACTGAATCTATTCCTATACGTAATTGTCAAAAGGTGGTGGTGGGAGGGTAAGCCAAATTGAAACATTTTGCATGTTAAGATTTTAGCCATGTCGTTACCATTCCACTTTTCATGGTTATTGATAATCGCAATATCGCACATAGACCGAAACTCAGTGATTTTAAAATGGGGGATCAATCAAATCATGTTGTATGACACATCATCTAAAATATGTCAGATCATCATTTATGAGTTCAAAAATATAAAAAAGAGACTAAAATTTGGTGAATTTAAAATGGGGGATCAATTTCGTGATAGATCTAGTGGTTATTAGTTATTACCAGAGAAAGCTACGTTTGAAAATCATTGGTTAAACACCACTTTTGTGGAACAGAGGAGCAAACAGGATAGCAGTTATGCATGACAAGGACATACAGTTATGACAAGGAGAAGCTTTTGAATTTGGCTTTATTTACTACTACTATTTATTCTAATAAATTTTGATGGCCCAGTTGTACATGTTTCATGATTTTATAATTCCTTTGATGATATCACTGTGAAGTTATGTAGTATTGGTGTCTTATCAATTTATCCTGCTATTTTTTATTTTTTTTATAGAGTTATTTCAATTTTTATTTAACTCAAAATTGATTTAGTATTTATTTTTTGAGATATAAAAATTGATTTAGTATATTAATTAGTATTAAAAAGCATCTCTTCAAAAATTAGTATTAAAAAGCATACAGATAGTTTTCTTTTATATATATAATATGACCATGAGCGACCCTTCAAGAAAAAAAAAAGACCACAGTAAATTAGCAAGGATAAAATTACTATAAGGTTGAAATACAACTATTATGCGACTCTTTTTCTTCAAATAATTACACCGAAATAAATTATGTCTCTCATTAGGAGTTTCTTAACTACTCGTGTTAAGTATGGTGTTTTCCTTCAAAAAAGTATGGTGTTTAGATATTTTTTGAGCTATTGAACTATAAAATGTAACGTAAAACAAAATTTATAAAAGAATTTGCTCTGGTGCAAGGAGTAAATTAATTTATTTATAGTGCAAGGAGTGATTAAGATGTCAAGTGTATAAAATATTTGTTGTAGATATTTATTTTATAGAAGTTTCCTTATTTATAATATAGATATATATCTTGTAGATGACTAGATGAGAAACGGGAATATATACATATATTAGTTTCAATGTTCATCCCATGCATTTGCGTCGTTGAGTACATTGGATTTGGTCAAAGTTAGAGAAAAGAAAAGAACTAAATTTTTTACTCCAACTTGATAGGGGATACCAGTTTCTATGTATACCGGCATATAGTTCATATGCAGAAGACACGGCACATATTTTAGGCAAAGCACAGCTGGCTCAACTTCCCTGAAGAATACTTCTGTGGCTCAGAGCCTCGACTTTCAAGGTTAGTTTCATTACCTCAACCTTCGATGCATATTATTTATTTCAGGTCTCATGTTGGATTCTTTCCGGTACTAATTTGGATGAACTAATTTAACTTCAACAAAAAAGAGGAGACACTATTTGTAAATTTTTATTCGTAAGATATACAACTATTGATTTTTCCAGTATACCCTTTCACGTTTAGCACGATTGGACTAGGTGGATAAGTATAAATGGTGGGTGGCTCAATCGATGGTCTCTGATACCATATCAAAATTTTGAATTGAGTCTAACTAATCACTACAAAACTGACTTATAAAATAACAAATATCACTCTTTATAAATTCTTATTGGACCTTATCTTGATGTGTGAGACTTAATTTTTCTAATAATAATAATAAATAATAAAAAGTTCTAATTG
>Ga0315914_1007247_pt1 | contig 15438 bp, 10 predicted proteins | sample MpolenodulesMG_FD_203920 | JGI IMG/M metagenome (GOLD analysis project Ga0315914, IMG submission 203920) | Medicago polymorpha root nodule microbial communities from Los Angeles, California, United States - elongated nodules | ecosystem: Host-associated > Plants > Roots > Nodule | place: USA... | reverse complement strand
TCAGTCTGAGATGAACGTTGAACTTAATTTAACTCATGATGGATCAATGTGAGTTAACTCACACAGGCGTTATTTATATTATTTTTCCTTGTTATTTTGTTATTCAATAGACATAGTGATGGTTGAAAATATGGCGGATGATGGCGTTGAGCTGAAATCGGCCATAATTGAAGCTTGCGGTGATGTCAAACCAACCATTATTGTGAAGTTTAAGGTCAAAATTCCCTTTCAAGCTCACATTGTAGGAAAAACCTAAACTGGTATCTACCGGTATTGCCAAGCTTTGTGGTTATGAAGTAGACACCGCCTCATTTTTTTTAACAATGGAAAGATGACGAGAGCGAGATGATTTGCTTGATTGGATTCGTCGACAAGTGGCAAGGGCTGAATTTACTATATTTATAGACAAATCTAGTTTAAAAAGGCCAACATTGACGATGCAATGTGAAATGAGTGGTGAATACAAACCATCAAAGACGAGGAAGAAACCGAACCTTGAAGGCACGGGCTCAAGGAAATGTGAATTTTCGTTTAGGTTGTGTTGTTTCTTTGATAAGGATACAAATGATTGGTGGTTGGCAATGCATAGTGGGATTCACAACCATGAGTTGGAGCCAACATTAGTCGGCCACCTTCTTGCGGGTATAATAAAAGAGGAAGAGAAGAAAAGAGTTATCGACGTGACAAAGAGTTTGGCGTTTTCTAGGAATATATTCTCACGGATTTGAAGCAAAAAACAAAGAAAGTTTGACGACTATCAAACAAGTGTACAATGCGCGAACTAGATGGCACAACGGGATAAGAGGTGACAAAACGGAGATGCAATACTTGATTTCAAAGTTGGAGGAGCATAAATACGTTTATTTCACAATAGCAAATAGTGAGGAAACCACTCTTGAAGACATATATTTTGCTCATCCAGAGTCAATTAATATGCTTAACACTTTTCCGACCATTTTGGTCATGGACTCCACTTACAAAACCAATTTCTATTGACTGCCATTATTTGAGATTGTTAGTGTCACCTCTACGAAAATGACATATTCCGTTGGTTTTGCCTTTCTTTCCTTTGAACAAGAGGATAAATTTACTCGGGCACTTAAGATGTTGGTGGTCTTTTGTCCTCAAAACTCAACATGCCTAAGGTGGTTGTCACTAATAGGGACAATGCTCTGATGAATGTCATTTCTAAAGTTCTCCCTGAAACTCACGCTATACTTTGTTATTTTTATATTGGGAAGAATGTAAAAGTTAAGTACATCACGGATTGTAGAGTCAAAGCGAAGCCTTGGGATGCAAAAGTTGTTGAGAAAGAAGTGAAGGAAGCGAAGGAGGAGAAGCATTGTGATGTTGTTGACAAAATCATGAGGGCTTGGAAAGATTTGGTCCAAAGTTCCTTGCATATGTTGAAACTACAATTTTGAACACAGTTAAGGAGAAATTCGTGAGGGCATGGACGAATAAAGTCTTGCATCTAGGGTGTAGAATCACCAACATTGTTGAAGCGGCTCATAGAAAGTTGAAAAAATATTTTAGAAGTACCGTGGAAGATTTAACATCATGTTGGGATGAAATAGACAAAAATGTACCGACGATAGGGAGGTGGTCGAGATGGCCTTGGGGGGTGTATATGTGGTACGCCTGGGACCCCTATCGGTACTGGAGGGTGTATAGGAGGTTTAAACATAGGCGGTTTATGAGAGATTATATGTGGTATTCCACTTGGTGGACTGTAATTACGACCATTGGTAAGAGAGATAACTGCCAGAAACAAAACTAGCACGGATAAATAATAAGACATGAGACAAATAATCTATGTATAACAAACAGTTTTAGATTTAAGGTAGTAATTTTGTTTGAGTTGGGTGTGTCTATATATAGAGAAATGTAATTGCACACACATCTTGAGATTATATGTTCCTCTTTTTTTATTCACCATTAGATGAATCTACAAAAAGAAGAAAAAAGAAAAAGAAAGAGGAATTAATTAAAAAAATAATAATTGGACTCGAAAAAAAAGAGGAATCTAATTTGTTCTCTCTTTAGAATAGCATACATGATGACACTAGTAAACGAGAGGAAGAAGATGAGAGGATACAAGAGGGGCAAAAGAGTGAGGGCAAAATAGGATATTTTACCAATTCGGATAGGTTAATTTTAACTCAGCCTAAATTTAGGATAGAAATTCCAAAGGAGTGACATGATAGGATAAGTAAAAGGAATAATTTATCCTATCTTTTTAGTGTATCAAACGGACGATTAAAACATAATAGAAAATATTAATCATACTTTGTCTCTCTATTATGACCATCAAAATACAACCATAAGTCACATAAATCTTACAATGTTTACGATATGAATATATTTATTTCATTGTGTAATTTAACAACTTTACTACACTTTTTACCGGACACTTTCATGTTTATTGAAAAATAAAGTATGTTTATTTTCATATTCTCGTCGTAGATGCCTTTTACATATTTCTGATTACCTAGCAAAAGTTAGGACAAGTCAACACTGGCTAAAGGTTATCCTGACGTGGGTTCAAACATTCATCGCATTTAACTTATTTTTGGTATTTTCATTTTTTGGGGTTTTGTTTTGATTTTTTTATTTTTTAAAGAAGTTAAATTAACTCATCTAAATTGATATCGAATCTGAGACTTTGAGGAGTAATATACTTCCATGTCCTAAGCTTATACCATCAGGTCAATTCAAGTGGATTTTTTTTTGGGGGGTTTGTTAACATATGTTTTTATAGTAATAGTGAAAAAAAACCTATATTAAAAAATGAATGTTTAAACATTTAAAAATTAAATACACAATTTCTTAAAAAATGTTTTTATCGTTCAAATTTCTTTACTTGTCTATTAATGTTAATCACTTCATATTTAGTGCTATCATGAATAAATGTAGTAGGTGGAGTGGAGGCAAAAGATAAGAGTGCTATTAACGGAAAAAAAAAGAAAAAAAGGATAAAAGTGCTAGTACCGGTGGATAGTATTGCATCTGGAAGATAATCCGAAGAAATTACTTACGGGAAATTAGAATGACCTCCCCTTAGGTGCGTTGAAATGTCACTCACACCTCTTCTATTTTTAAAAAGAGAAATGCTAACAACACACCTTCTAACACATATTTTTCAACACACTATCTTTGATTGGTCAAAATTCACATGTAACCCACAAAAAGTATATAGGACCCACATGATTTGATGGGACCCATGTGAATTTTAACCAATAACCTCCCTCTCATGTTCACAGCGTTTATACTCTGTTAACATTAACAAATGTGAAATTCCCAGTTTTCTTTCAACAACTTCTCACACGTGTATACTCCATCTTATATTCCTCTTTATTTTCTTTCACTAACTTCATTGATATCTTGGCTATTACTTCAAGAAAACCAAAACATAATACCTGACAATTAAAAACATTAAGATAAGATTCGCTTATATGTGCATAGTAGCAAGAAGCATGGTCATTGGTGGTCAATCAAAAGTCATCCTATAAAATAATTTGAATCCCAAACAAAACTTGAAACGGCGGAGCGGATCTAAGCATCGTAGAGAGGAAATTTGAAGATTTGAGGTTTTGCGATCGTAAAAAATTGCATTTTTTCTCTGCAATTGAATTTTTAACGGTTCCTATTTCCATGCATGGAATGGAAGAGAGGATGACAATTCGAAAACCGCAAAAGCATCGATTAGATTTTCACTGTTCTAAATCATTAGTCAGTGGCTAAAAGTTCAGCGTTTTTTGATCAGTTCTGTAGCAGTGGGTTAACGTGATCAAAGTCAGGGGAGGTCTATTTCATATTACAAAATAGAGGGGTGTGGGTGACATTTCAACATACCTTAGGGGAGGTCATTGTAATTTCCCCAATTACTTATTACTTAAATTCTAAAAAGTCAAAAGAAAACATGGATGTTACGCTTCGACTAATTTATTGCATCCTTCATGATAGTTCATGCATAGTTTTAAAACTCGGCTCGGTCATCGACTCGGCAGGAGTACTGGGTCACTGGGTCAATTGTCGAACCACTGAGTCATTGGTCGAACCACATGACTGAACCGGAACCACTCGGATGACTCGGTTAGATGACTCGGTCTTAGATTAAATTTATATAGTTATTTAACCTGATTAAATCGGATTGACTCGGTCACTTTAAAAACTAAAATAATGACACCTGTAAAATAAAAAAATCTATCCAACAATGATAATTTCATAGGCTAATTATTATAAATTTAATAGGATTGAATCGGATTAAATTTATATAATTATTATTGTCATTAGCAACAATAATAATTTAAAAAAAAAACATGAAAACAGGGGAGTGAATGGAGGGAGTGAGGTTTTGGAGTCTTTCTACCCTTTTTTGACCTTTCTAATTCTAGTTTTTTCTTTTTTTTTTTAATTGAAAAATCCAAAACGACGTCGTTTTTGTAAAGCTAAAAGCAAAATAAAAATAGAAATGGAGAACCGGTCTGACCAACAACTCGGCCGAGTCACTAGTTTTTACCGGTTTTGACCGGTTCCCGTTGAGTTAACTGCATGACCGATCCAAATGTTGGCTCGAACCGGCCTACCCACCGGTTCACGGTCCGACCGACCGGTCCGAACCGAGTTTTAAAACTATGAGTTCATGTGTTGTAAATGATAACATATCCATATACCAATGAAATTTAGTTTATAAAGTATACTAAATAGTTTTTTCTTTTTTTTAGGGAAAACTATACTAAATAATTATTAAACTATTTTTCAATCCTTTAATTCCATCCCTATGTTATCTTTGTCCGATAAGTGCCACGTTGGCACTATTTTTTTCTTTCTTACTTTTCAAGAATTTGTTTACCGGTGTTTTCAGTAAACTACGAGATAATTCTGATTATTACAAGAGAGACCGAACTAGAAATCTCAAAACATGTTTGTTAGCCTGTATTTTCGACAGGATACAATAAATGCAGTCAATTAAAGTTTGACTCAAGATTTGAAGAAATCTAAATGAGTTCGACGCTCAAGCTGGATCGAGTTTATGGACTTAGAGAGATTTCACCGTTCGATGGAGAAGTTTCGACAAGCAAGCAAGATATCAAAGGGAAACTGGTGCCAGATCGACAAGCCAAGCAGCAGTTACTGTCAAAGAGATGTCATTTGAAATTCAAAAGATGTATAGGATAGTTATCAGCGGTTATGTTCGACGGTTTCTGTATAGGCAGTAATTTAGTATAAATAAGAGTTTTTCATAGGAAAAACGGGTCACAGTTCGCATACACACAAAACTTACATACTCAAATTATACGCACATTAGGAGAAACGAGTAAACAAGTTGCAAATGTATGAGTTTGTGTACCACTTTATATTCATTTATGCAATTTAAGTTTCTCCTTTAAATTCCTTGCAATTTACCCTTTCTTTTTAGCAATTTACTTCAACGGATTCGACGCGTGTTTGATTCTGACGGTTACGTTCGTTTTTACATCAAGAACATTCATACTTTCTGGAAAACATAAACACAATATGTCTCAAGTTAACCATTTTTGGAAACCAGCGTTTTTTTTACCAAAAACCAAGGTAAACAAATTGACACGCCCAGTGAGACGGTTTGTGTTTTTTGTTTCAGAAACAAACAGAAAAAGTGTTTTTTCTTATTTGTTTGTTTGTTTTGTTTAAAATCTTGTGATTCTTGTCGTGCATGTTCGTAAGAAATAAGAAAAAACTCGCAGAAATGGTACGTAATACACCTAACAATGATTCACAATCTAGTCCATCAAATATATCGATGGCAGTTGCAACATTGGAAGTTACTTCACAACAACAAAACCCACAAGTTACGCCAACCGTTGGCGTAAGTCATACAGAAGCGCTGGGGGCAACGATGCCCACTCACGTTTCTTGGACTATACCCGCGGTGGCATCAACCGTTGTTGTAGCCGCACAATCACAAGTTGGTTTTGGAAGCCAATCATATCCAAATACATGGTTCTTCGATAGAAACCAACCATATGGCATGCCGTCATCTTTTATGGAAGGCCTACATACTAATCCATCTTCTTTTTCAGAGAGTTTGAACGCAATGCATTCTCCATTCTTTCATCCTAGAGTAGGTTTTCCTGGTTCAAACCCTCAACAGACATTAACTAATGCTTCCTTGCTGGCTTTAAGGCAACAAATGGAAGATACCAACCATGAAATGGTCAATATGTTAACCCAACAAATAGGTACGGTATTTAACCCCTAATCCAAAAAACCCATAACAATTACCAAACATTAATTGACCAAATGAGACGAATTGCTGATTTCTTTGGCGCTCCTCCTATACAAAATAGGCCAGTGCCTCAAAATCAAAGGCATGTCCAAATACCCGTCGAAAGATTGAATAATGGAGTCCATGTGGCCCAAAAACAACAACCTGTTGTCGAACCAAAATTACAAGAGGAGCCTGAGAAGGTTCCAATCTTGGTTCAAAGGAACCAAGATGATGATCAAGTCGTTCGACAAGTTCAGCAAAACAATTTCGATGGTAGAAATAACATAGCCAATATAGTTGAAACTTTGTTAGTTCAAAATGGTTTCAATATGGGCTTACATATGCCTAACTTTGTATCTGCTTTGTCAGATTATGTCTTAGCAGAAGAGTTAACCAAGGGATGGAAAATCCCTAAATTCATCAAGTTTGGTGGAGAGACCAACGAGTCTACAGTTGAACATATTGCCTATTATTGAACTGAGGCTGGAGATATAGCAAACAACAAGAATTTGAGATTGAAATATTTTCCAAGTTCTCTAACCAAAAAATGCCTTCACTTGGTTTACCACTCTGCCTCCACATTACATATTCACATGGAGCCAGTTGGAAAAGGCATTTCATGAACAATTTTACATGGGCCTATCTAAAATAAGTCTCAAAGAATTGACCAGTGTTCGACGTAAAACGTCAGAGTCTATTGATGATTATTTAAATAGATTCCGACTATTAAAAGCTAGATGCTTTACCCAAGTGTCCGAACATGAGTTAGTCGAAATGGGTGTTGGTGGTCTAGATTATTGTATTCGAAATAAACTAGATACACTTAAGGGATATGACACAACTAGCTGATAGGGTCCGATAAGGTGAAAGACTTGAGGCTGAGAAAGCAAGGACCAGTAAGTTCAGAAAAAGAGAAAAGGTCGTTTACGTCGACACAGACAACATTGATCCAGAATTTGGTTTAAATTTTGATGATGTCAAAAATAGCGAGGTTAATCTCGCAGAGTTAAAACCTGACCCTCCTTTTACTTGTAAAGTTTTGAGGGCATCCAATGGTAAAAATCCTGAGGAACCAAAAAGTGAGAAATATTCGTCGAATACTTACTCATATGACGTTACTAAAAGTGATGAAATTTTTGACCTTTTAGTTAATGAAGGCATAATAGTGGTGCCAAAAGGTCTCGAAATGCCTCCAATAGAACAACAGAAAAGAAGGGTTTTTTGTAAATTTCATGGTTATTTAGGCCATAACACTTCTCGTTGTTTTTCTTTCAGGGATTCAGTGCAAAAAACACTTGATGAAGGAAGGCTGAAATTTGGAGACAAATTAAATAAGCCTATGCAAATAGATGCAGATCCTTTCAACCAAGCAGATTCCAAGTATGTCGAGATAGTTGATGTCAACGTCATCGAACTTGCTGAAAGTTTTGGTAAACCCAAAAACGTTGCTAATTATCAAAAGAACGATGTTGAAATGGTTACTGAAGGCCATATTTGCAACGGCGAAACAGTTACTGAAGACCAATATTCTGAAAAGATGAAGGTTGCTTATCCAACACCAGAGGAGGATCTGGTTGATTTCCTGAAGAGATGCAAAATCTCAAATTTGACAACCATGATATGCCCTAGGTGTGGTGCCGTCTTCGACAAAGAAGCTGCAAGAAACATTGAAGGCTTTAAACCTCAGTCGAAGAGTAAAGGAAAATGGGTTGACAAAAGTCCCAAGTTTGATTTCAATATAAGTAATTTAACTTACAAGGCTTCAACTCAAAAGACATTTTCAAAGAAAAGTCAAATGAAGACTTTTACTCCACCTTCAAAACCCCCTACTGAAAAATGGGTGTTCTCTGGTGTGAAAAAAGTCCAATTACACTTCTCCACCTACGAAATGGGTGAAGAAAGTTACTAGTACTAATGCTTAGAAGGAAACGTCCAATTCAAAGAAATCCGCCTACAACAATAATTATAAAGGCAAGAATCCCATGACTAAAACTCAATGGTGTAGGTTTTAATGCCAGAAAAAGGTTGATGCTTTGAAGGACATTACAAATATTGAGAAAGGAAAAGAAAAGCAAGTGGCTACTTTTGAAATGGTGAGGAAACCTGCCACTGGAAGAATTTTTCCTCCTCTTTTTGTAGTGAAAGAGAATCTTACAAAAATTGATGACGAAATGACATCGAACTTTACTAGTTCTGAAGCTGATTTCGACGTCATTTGTGTTGTGTCAATTCTCGCAGTCGAATATGATGTAACATCTGAAATCACTGAAGATGAGGGAGATTTCACTGAGGAAATGGTTGTTCACAAATCGCTATGTTATTATGTTATGGACAATGGTTGTGTCGAAGGTGAACAAGCCATGTTTGAGAAACCTAATCATCACATGAAAGTCATCTCAAGCCCCTGTTTATCCAAGCTAAAATCAATGATGTTGTGATAAACAAAGTGCTTGTTGATGGTGGCGTTGCCGTAAATTTGTTGCCATAGTTTCTCTTGAAAAATATTTGTTTGTCAGAGTCTGATTTGAAACCACACAATGTCATACTTTCCAATTATGAAGGAAAGTCTTGAAGTTCTTTTGGAGCTGTTGAAGTCGACTTAGTGGTGCGGACTGTAAAAAGATCAACACTTTTCCTGGTGGTTGCTTTTAAAGCCAACTACAATTTACTACTGGAAGGGAATGGATACATGGTGTTGGAGCTGTCCCTTCAACTATGCATCAAAGGCTCGATCTTTGGAAAGAAGATTGTGTGCTAGAGAACATAGAAGCTGACCAAAGTTACTTTCTTGCTGAAGTCAACACTATTACTAAGAAGACCTTTGACAAACAATTGGCGAAGATTGCGCCATGTGCTGCTTCTGAACTTGGTTATGAAGACCAACACAATTTTCTCTGGTCCATGAAACTGCACCCTGTTAGCCTGTAATTTTGACAGGCTCATTGAATATGGTCAACATTTGTTTGACCTTTAACTTTGCAGGAATCGAAGCTGTCTCATATTCAACTTGAGTATTTCGACAAGATAGCAAGCTAGCGCGTAACTTGAAGTTCGATAGAACAAAGCTAAAAGAAGATCGCGTCGAAGTTAAGCATTAAAGGCAGGAAAGCACGATTTCAAGCTTGAAGACGATTTCCTTAGTGGGAACGTGGGGAAATCGGTTGTCCAAGATGGGAGAAGTGTTGATCATGGGATTAGTGGTTCGCCAGTTGGTTATGTTAGTATAAATAAGTGTTTCAAGCCGGAAAATGGGTCGCAAAACATTTATAGAATTCTACAACACTCAAACTACCGACGTCTAAGGAAACGAACAATCAATTCGGAAATGAGTTTCAAAACATTTGAGAGATTTATCTTTCTCTCTATTTTGTTCATTGTTTCTCAGTAGAACTGTGGCTCAAAACCATTTATGGTATCAGAAGGATGAGAAGGAAGACTCAAATTTTCCTATATGACATTCTACACAAAATTTAACTGCATTGTTATTTGAATCAAAAAGGTAACAATGTTTTATTACCTCAAGTTTCCCCATAAAACTGTTTTATTACATAAAACAACACAATGGATAAAACTGGGGTGGCCATTGTGCCACAAAGACAACATAGGAAAACCAAGAGTAGAATCAATATTATCTACAAATAGAATTTGAATGCAATTGAACAATGCTAGTGTATAGATGCAGTGGTTCTATTTACAAAAGAATTGAAAGAAAGTTAAATCCCTTCAGGGAGGACTCGAAACCAAATTGAGGAACACTTAGAGATCAACCAAGCCTAAGAAACTTTGAAGTAGAAATCCTTGAAAATCTGGCGGTTTAACAAAACAGTTAGTACAACAAAATTGAAATCAAACACCATTATCCCTTGCAAACTGACTCATAAACTAGATTCTTTGTGATAGATGGGACAAACAATAAGTTATTGAGGTAAAACTTGACACTAGAGCCTAGATGTAGTATGAAAACTGTAGAGCCGAGATATTTGACTTTTAAGCATGGAACATTTCCAGGATGACATACATACCCATGATTCTTCAGGTGACCTTTTATCATGTGTTGTTGTTTAGTTAGAAGGACTAGAACTACCCATTTCAAACTTCCATTGGTTATGGGCTTTGGATTTGTAAGAATTCTATTATGATTCAAAATAGCATATGAGAAAGTACATTTGGCAAAATGTAATTAGTTGAGGTAAATGGACATGTGGCTAGTGATTGTGTATAAATAGGGAAAAGATGATAACTAAGGATGTGCAGAATTTGATGAAAGTCTCTACTTCCTCCCTTTGGCATTCTTCAGAATGATTTCTTCTTCTTAGGTTTGTTCTTAGTTCTATCTTACTTTCGCTTCCTTTCCCTTTAACAAATTGTTCTCATTATCCAAACTTGTATTCTCAATCAATTGTTTTTTGTACTCATCATTTGTGCTAATGAAAATTGTTTGAGATTCATATTTTTACCCTTAATAAGTTCTGATCATTACAAATTCTCTTACTTGAGTTTGAGGGATTTGGATTTCCTACTGTTACAGCAGGACGCCGTAACAGATGAGGACCATCCGATCTAAAATGTGTGGTTGGTATTGTTTTGAATGATTTTATAATTGTATTGATTTGGACCTTTCGATCTTTAATTAATGGCCGAGATTTAGTATAGCGTGAAAACCGCCTGCTTTAATACAACACAGAATCCCAATCCGAGTTTGAGTGGGATGTTAAAGTAGATGAAGTAAGAATTCTCAATTTCTGAACATCAAATTTTAAATCCACATGTAAAAATTAAACGTAGTTTGAGTTGGTCTGGTGGTGATGTTAGCTTGGACATGCAAGTGTGTTTCTTTCAAAGTCTCAATTTCGATTATTCTCGATGCAAATTTAGGTGGGCTAGTTTGATGGTGTTGGCCTAGACATTGGAATGTGCTCCTTTCAAAGTCTTAGATTTGATTCTTCTTGATGCAAATTTAAGTGGACCAGTTTGACATCTTATAAAACGAAAATGAAATGATACGATAACAAGTGTAAAATATTTCAACGATCCATTAATTTGTTGTTGGATGATTTATTTTAAACAAATGCTAAACCACAAGACACAAGGATAAACCACAATAAAGATTGTCCTAGTGAGTTTAGCTCAGTTGGTTAGAACAATGCATAAAATATGAAAGGTCCGAAGTTCAAACTCCGACCACTACCAAAAAAAACCACAATAAAGAAAAACAAATGACAATCCAAACATAAAAACATAAGATTGGAATATAACAATACGCTTGTTTGCTGCTGTGCGTTCTGAATTCTTACATCATGGGAGGTGGTCGAGATCGCTGTGGAGGGTGTAAATGTGGTGTGCTTGGGACCACTATCGGTTTTCGTATAGGAGGTTTAAACAACGGAGGAGGGTGTATATGTGGTCTTCCAGTTGGTGGACTGTAATTGCGACCATTGGTAAGAGAGATAACTGCCAGGAACAAAACTAGCACGAATAAGTAATAAGACATAACACAAATAGTCTGTATGTGTGTAACAACAGCTTTAGAGTTGAGGTAGTATTTTTGTTTGGGTAGGATGTGTCTATATATAGACAAAGAGTAATTAAATAGACAATTTTTTAAAAAAATGTTTCTATCCTACAAATTTCGTAACTTGTGAATTCAAGCTAATCACTTCTGCTGTCCTGCATAAATGTAGTAGGTGGAGTGGAGGCAAAAGATAAGAGTGCCATTTTGACCAAAAAAAGAGAAAGATAAAAGTGCTAGTACCGTGGATAATATTGCAACTGGAAGATATTTCGAAGAAATTACTTCTTTTTTTTTTTACGAAAATTCGAAGAAATTACTTAAAAAACAGAACATTGCACATGGAAAAGATATGGATGTTACTTAAAAATAGATTTAGAACATTCATCACGGTGACTACTTCATCTATTTAGCACCATATTAAATAGGCAACTCCATTGTGGAATATAATATTTGGGTGTCTGCGGAGAAGGGTGACTACTTCACTTTTTGCAGCTCTTATTTCATTAATCATAATAAAATAAATAAATTTTGTTAAAATGTAATGACATAGAATTATTTGTGGAACTTATTTTGTAATTTTTTATAAGGTATACATGGTTGAAAAAATTGATACTTATTATTATTAAGTAATATCATAAAATGACTGATCTGGAGATTTTTTTCCCCAACCCTATATGCCAAAAAAATTTCAAATCTTACCCCCTTTCACATTTATTTCCCAGAACGACCCAGTTTCTATTTTTGTTGAGTATTTTTTGTCGTTTTCCTCATTCCTGCCATTTGAAACGGCGGGAATGAGCCCCCTCCCTGACACATATCTGCACTTGACGGGTTTGACCATTTCTTTTTTGATTTTTTTTCATTACCGCCATTTCAAATGGCGGGATTGGATTGAATATTTGTTTTTTTTTCTTTCCGTTTTTTGTTTTTTTGCCAACATATGTATATTTAAAACACAAATAATAATGAATAAAAAATTATTGATAATGATAATAAATATTAATTTATTTGAACACATAATACATAGCGTTATTAACTACCGGTTATTTATACTCTGACAATTTCTCCGAATATGACCAGTATGCCGACACAACCCACACTGCCTTGGTGTCGGAGTCTTTTCTACCACTCCCCGTCCATTTCAGTCCTTATGCGAGTATTATTGGATCGACCTTTCTTTAGTCTTCACATGTTTGGATTATGACAAAGCACAGGACCGTCGTATGGAGGCCAATAACTCTTGTCGTGGACTTCTTTGAATGTTGTGTTGTAGATGGAGTAACACTCTCGTTTTTTAACACAATTGGAATAAGGGTTGTGTAGTCATGGTGAAATGAAGAACACACGGCTATGACATGAGCACAAGGAAAATGTAAAGCTTGATATTTTCCATAATCACACCATCCCTCTTGTAGGTCATCCTTGAAAGTTTCCATTGGTCTTCCCTCCCTGTAGTTGACGGTTTCACGGACTGAGAAGGTATACCAGTTTCTTGTCAACCATTCCTTGGGTCATTGAATGCTTAATTGATTCATGTATGTTGGAGACCATGCAGATGGATCGTCCTTGTGTGACGTGCCTCCTTAGATTTTTCAAAAAAAACATTCATCCCTCCTTTGTCTCACCTTCGACAAGCGCAAAGGTGATTAGAATCGTTTTGTTGTTTCCACCTTGCGCTACCGCAAGTAACAATGTCCCTTTGTACTTGCCATATATACAACCACGTCCCGCCGACATGGACAATTGGTTTACAATACTCCTCGTTCAACCTACCAACCCCTCCACACATTGTAAACTATCCCCAAACAAAACTACGCACCTCAATGGCAAAATTCACAAACTAATACCATAGAAAGTTTGGCAGTAGGGTTTAATGATGATGACTTCGTTAATTAAATCTGGATCAACTTAGCTCCACAAGTGCAAAATGAAGTCATTATGGAAACTAATGATGATGCTAAAATTTCTGATGATAATGTGGAACAGGAAGAGGAAGAGTAAAACCGACAACCTGTACGAAATAAAAAATATAAATTATGTGCTATAGGAGGTCATAGTTTACATTGGCATAAATGGATGTCGTGGAGAAAGTAGTTTTTGTTTTTATTTCTTATGAATAAAATAATTAGTGTTTTTAATTAATATATTAATATTTATTATCATTATCATTTATATGTTTTTATTTATTATTATTTGTGTTTTAAATATACAGATGTTGGAAGAAAAAAAAACCAAAAGACAAAAAAACAAATATTCAATCCCACCATTTCAAATCTGTCACGTTTGTCACGCACAGACATGTGTCAAAGAGGGGGGCTCATTCCCTCCGTTTCAAATGGCAGTATTGAGGAAAACGACAACAAAAAACCAACAAAAATAGTAAGTGGGTCATTTTGAAAAATAAATGTGAAAGGGGTCAGATTTGGAATTTTTTGGCATACAGAGTTGAAAAAAATAATAAAATAAGGGTAATGTTACTGGTTAAGGAAGCTAATATAATAAGCATTACATTGGAACTTGTGCTGCCAACATTTCAAAAACATAAAAAGTGTTATTTTTGATCTGAAAACTTCCTTTTTTTAACTTCCTTAACGGGGCACTGATTAACATGATCCATAAAATAATCAATAGTCCTTACACTTTTTTTCCATTCTTTAATTCCATCACTTGTTATCTTTGACCGGTAAGTGTCAAGTCAACACTTTGTTAAAGTATACTCCAATTTTTATTTTTTGTCTAGTAGCCTAGTGGCTGAAGCTCACACATTTTAAATGTGGAGAAGTGGGGTGTCCGGGGTTCGAACCCCGGCCCCTGCATATATTATGCAATGTCTCTACCAACTGAGGTAAGCTCACGGGAACAAATATACTCCAATTTAATGTCTACCTTTTATTACTTGCCTTGACCCGGCTTGACTTCAGTTCTACTATCATATTCAACCCTTTTATCAAAAGTTTTATATCTTTCTACCCGTGGTGGTCCCTGAAAATATGTTTTCATACTGTTTCCTTTGTCAAATGAGGACGAACATGAGGACTGGGATTGGGATCATCAATTGTCGGTGTCTGGTAATCGGTCAGTCCACCATTGGGTTGCGCGTGTATTTGATGCTTGGTGAGAGTGATAACTGAAACTGTAAGGAACAAACCTAACATTCATTCCACCCTTAAGTCACTTTGTAGGACTTCAACGTGAGTTAACTTACGCAGGTTGTAAATTCAACGTGAGATCTATAAATAAGACATTTCATGTACTCACTACCCATCTTTTTATTAAAATGTATCTATATGAATCTTTTTCTTAATCAAAGCTTTGAAGCTCTTTTGGCTCCAATATTCCAAATTCTCAACTTCTCAACGTTAAATTTGAAATTCACATAAATAAAATTAAACCTTAACTGGGTTGGTTTGATGATGTTGGCATGAGACATATGAGTGTGTTTCTTTCAAGATATCACGTTCGATTCTTTTCAGTATATAATTAGGTGGACTAGTTTTGCTTCTTAAAAAAACATAATTAAATGTATAATACATAATATATTACCTTTAATTTGCTGCTGGATGATTTATTTTAAACAAATGCTAAACCACAAGAAACAAGGCTAAACCACAATAAAGGAAAAAAATGACCATCCAAACATAAAAACAGGATACTAATTAATTAATATTGGATTATA
>Ga0315914_1007246_pt1 | contig 15438 bp, 9 predicted proteins | sample MpolenodulesMG_FD_203920 | JGI IMG/M metagenome (GOLD analysis project Ga0315914, IMG submission 203920) | Medicago polymorpha root nodule microbial communities from Los Angeles, California, United States - elongated nodules | ecosystem: Host-associated > Plants > Roots > Nodule | place: USA... | reverse complement strand
TGAAGGATTTGTTGTTATGATGAACCAATAATCCCAAGGCACCTTTTTATTATTATTTTTATTTTATTTCAAAACAAAAACTAAACCTTTTTACTTTTAAAACTTTCATTCTAATCATTGTTAAAAGTTAATTAAATTCATAACTCCCTGTCGGAACGATACTCTATTTTTACTACTTCGATAAAACCGTACACTTGCGGTTTTGCTCATCACATACTGTGGGCTTGATGAAGGTCTAATAAGATCCTTATCAAGTAAGTCTTTACATTCTTGTTGAAATTCTTCAACATCTCTAATAGAATATGGAATTCTATTTGGAACATTTATTTCGTCATTAGGGTTTTTAAGTTTAATAACTATTAATTCATGATTAGTGTTCTTAAGGCTGTCTAGAGGGTTATTTGAACATACTTCATCTAATCTTTCTTCTATGCTAATATGGAAATTTCTTTCTTCCCATATAATTCTTAATTCCTTAAGGTTTCCCTTAATAAGATTTAAAATCTCGTTTCTTGTAACTATTTTGGTGGCTACTATTTAACTATTCTTAGGGTTTTCTAAGTTTTTCCAATGAAGTGATATTTTTTTTGAAAACTCGGTATCCAATCCAAGAACCAACTAATCCGAGGGGACCAATCCCACCGCCCACTTGCGGGGGTCCCGTTTAAAGCCAGAGCAAGCTCTGAAGTGATATTGTATCTCTTCTTTGGGTAAATGGTTGTCATAATTTTAAAAAGTTATTTCCTATGATTAAGTCTAGTCCTGAATCATGAAGGTAAATTGTTGGAATAAAAAACTCATACCCTTCAATTTCTATAGAAACATCTCTAAGGTTAAACCATATATGATGTTTCGACTTGTCTGCAACTATAATTTCCTTTGGTTTTGCTAATCTTTCCCAATTTCTAGAGATAGATTTTTTATCAAAACAAAGAGTTGCACCTGTCTCTATATAGGCCAGGAGCTTTTTATTTCCTAACATTATTTTTATGAATGTAGCACTTGGATTTCCTTTACCAAGTATTTTCTTCGACATCTGAATCTGTTTCAGTACAATATTCATAAAGTTCATCATTAGAACCAATGTCTGATTCTCTAGGGTCATATCCTAAAGCGTATATAACATGTAGGACATTTTTCTTCGGTTTATACTTGTTAGGACACTCATTAGCATAGTGACCTTCTTCATGACATAGCCAACATGTACATGATTTATTTTGTCTCTTGGGCATATTTTTCTTTTAGGATAAGGTGGTTTTTTTTTTGAAGAATTTTTTATCTCCTTTCTTGAATTTCTTAGAAGGAATTTTCTTAAACCTCTTTTTCTTATAATGATGTTTCTGAGTTCTTCTTTTTCTAGAATTAAGGTTACATCCATAGTTTCCTACTTTGTCTTGTAATTTGTTACAACAAAGAGATACTTGAGCTTCTCTTTTAGCTATTTTTTTGCTACATTTCTCCTGAAACCAAATTTTTAGGGAAGTTATTCTTCCTCCAAGAGTATTATCTACTTTTCCTTATGAGAGGGCTGAGGCAAAGTATAGCTTAACCTGTTCTGATACTTTTTCTGGTAACTTGTCATAGAATAATTCTATCAAGTTTCTAGAGTTTCTGGTATTATTATCTATGTTATAATAATAGTTTTGGAATTCACAAATAAAGTTATCTACATAACACATATTGCAAATCTTAAGATTGGTTATCTTCCAAAGGTACTGATCAGAAAATGTTGTTTTTGATTGGATGGTATCTCTCCATCCCTTAAATTCCTTAACTAATAGACCATATACCCAGTCTGTTACTAATGATCCAGTTAGGGGTATGGTTGCCATAACTTCTGGAGGTAAAGTTGAAATGTATTTCCTCTAGTTTTATATTGCAGATAGTTGAAGGTATCAGTAGCACTCAAATTTCTAAGATCTTTATTAAATTAAACTAATGCATTATTTATATTATACTAATCTCTTAAATCATTTGCAAATATCTATACTACAATCTATATCTAGAATTCCTTGTTCTTGAAAAGGATTTTGTGAAGGCTCATAGTAATGAGGTATTTTTTGAAAGTTTTGTTTTGTGAATTCTTTTTCAAAATCTGCAGGTCTTTTAGTTCCTGAAGTTTCAGCCTCTTCTATTTTTACATAATGAGGATTTTCATTTTCGATTTCATTAGCTTCTTCTTCCGAGCTAAAAGCATAGATAATCTGATTATTATCTTCAAGTTTGTCATCATAGGTTTCTTGACCTTTTCCATCTTACCTCTCTGCTCACAAATCTTATTTTTCCATAACCGAGAATTCCTGATTTCTATTTTCTACCATTTGAATTTGTGAACAAAGGATGAGTTGTGATTTGCCAATTATTGTAAAAGAATGACAATTGAACAGGAGTGAGAGCAGTAGAGAACCAGGCAAGAATTAAACATGAGAATAACTCACTTAGGTCAAGGTTATAAAAAAGTTGCCAGGTTGCTAGCGAGACTTGTCCCGTTGAGATAGTTAACTGTTGCTAGTTATAGGCAACGCAAGTTACCTCACGTTCGATACCCAACGTGAGTTAACTTGCGTTGGGGTTAATTTTGCGAGTTCGGGGTGGGAATGAGCAAAAATGAAAGGGAAAAGAGCATTTTTCAAAAATTAATTGGTACCCAAGTTTACACAAAAATGAGTATACGGGTTTCGGGAGTATACACTCCCTAAAATGTTGTGTTCACCTAATATTGTTACCATCTTGCACTCATAATCATAAAAGAGCATATGTTACATAAAAAAGAACATAAAATAAGGAAAGGGATAAATACAACTTGATTGGCATAGTCTTATTTCTCAATAAAAAATAACAAGTACAGCTTGCTTGGTGGTACTTAGAGGTGTATTCCCTTCCCTTCCCTGGGTATGCCTCTTCTTCAAAGATAGCGTGTGTGTGTGGAACTATACAAAAGTGAACAAAGACCAAACAAGATACGTACTAAAAATGTGATGTGAACGATTATGAGATTCGGAAGTAGATAGAAAAAACAATTCAGAGTACAAAATTAAACTCATGGTCTAAAAGGCAATTGAAAATGACCTAACCTAACTTTTTAGGAGTATAAATAAATTTGAACCAAATAAACAGAAGAGGGATAAGGGTTTTCTTATTTGAGATATTTTTACAACAGAGAATTAGTATTAATGTGATGAGAGGAAGAAGGAAGGAAGCTACTTGTTGTGAAGAGAGAAGCAACTAAGAAGTAAAAAATACATCAACAAAATTTGATCTTCGGTTGAGGTAACATTTTGTCTCAACAGTTCCATTTCTTGCAATTTAAAACTCATAATTTTATTGGTAAAAAAATCTTTTTATTACCATGCTTAGAATCAATTGCACTTTTTGATTAGATTGCATATGTTTCTAACACAACCTCTTATTTTAGGGCATATTTAACTTTGAAGTTATTTTGATCTCTTTGATAAATTTATACAAAGCTCTACAAATTTGATAAAGAGATCAAAAGTTAAATCTGATGTGTAACATGTCAAAATAGACTTGGATAAAAAAAAAGATGTTGTCATACTATGTTAAGCAACATGTATGTATTGATTTACATATAGATTTATAGATATTATTTTGCGATGAGACCGAGTCATTGAAAATATAATATCAATGTTTACAAATGGTATGCAGAACCCATGACCCAATTCCAACGTTTGGTGAACCAAAAGTAGCCCCTAAGTAACGAAAAAGTCAAAATAAAATATTGAGCAACATTCAAACTTTAAGCTATATTTTGAGTTGTATGTTCTATCATTTTAGGATGAGAGTAATTTCATGCAAGGGTTAAATCAATGCTTACATTTTTTTTTTTTTTGTTAAGACATGGAATCCAAATAATATTGCTTTTAATATTTGAAAGAGTTTTATGAGTTTTTGATGTTCCACATCGGACAAATCACTCATTTACATTATTTTTTTCTCTTATATAAAAGGTCGACTATCAAATATTAGAGACATCAAAGAACAAATTTACTTGTTTTTGGATTGTTGTTTGGCCTTCAAATCGGCATAGGATGTGGTGGTCCGCTACATCGGTCAAATCCAAGTTATTGCACTTATGACTTGAGGTAAATACTTTGAATACTTCTCCATTTTTACTTTTTAATTACTTTTAGATTAAGGAGATTTTCTAACCTTAATTTGTATTTATTTATTCCTTTTTCTTTCAAAAATTTATTTATTCCTTTTTACTTTTTAATTACTTTTAGATTAAGGAAACTTTCTGACCTTGAGTTTACTATAACTTTTTTTAACTAAATACATATTTTTCTTTAGATTAGGAGCACTGAAATATTTTCTACTTTCTTTTGGTAGATAGACTTAGATGTAACAATTTCCGCATTTTGTTAGTTGAGCTACGATTTATAGACAACAACGAAATAATTTTAATCTATTTATCTATTTGTTTAAATTTTAGGCAAAACTAAACCAAATAATAGTTGATATGATGATATATAATCCCAGATCGTATTTCTTTATTTCTTTTGACAAGCAGGGAAATAAAATCTGAAATTCTTAATTTAATGTATGAAATGCACCTTATTCATGCACCTTATTCTTAATTCTTAATTGGCTGTGCACACTCCAATTGAAAGAAAGTTATACTTTTTCGCAACTATATTTTCCGGGATTCAAATTCATTGCGGCCAAACATTTTTGCGGACCATATCAGTCATCTGATCTAGAACTTCATCAACGATCGAGATCTCAACAATGTTCGATACCAAGCCACTTGTGTCTGCAATGGCCTCAATTGTGCTAATTCGAACCATCACAAATGAGCTCATTCCTCATGAGCTGCTACACTTTTTTCAAGCTGGCCTTCATCATCTTTTTCGTCAATTTACGGCGCAATTCACCATAGTCATTGAAGAATTTCGAGGAATGGCAAGAAACGAAGTTTTTGTGGGTGCACAAGCCTATCTAGGGACTAAAGCAACTGTATCGGTTGAAAGAGTGAAAATAAGCAAATCTCGGGACCATAAAAAGCTTTTAGTCAATATTGATAGAAATGAAGAAGTGAGTGATGTTTTTGAAGGTATTCGTATAAAATGGAAACTAATTTGCATACAAGTTGACTCTTCGCAGATTCGAAGTTACGATAATGACTCCTCGGCAGTGTCAGAAATTAGATCCTATGAGCTAACTTTTCAAAAGAAACACAAGAACAAGATTTTCGATTCATATTTGCCTTATGTGATAGAGATAGCAAATCAAATTAAACAAGGAAACATGGCAATCAAGATTTACTCAACTGAATATAAATATGATGGAACCATTGGTTGGAATCACGAACCTGTTAAGTTCAACCATCCAATGACTTTCAACACTCTTGCGATTGATGAAGATCTTCAAAGGGATATTATGAATGATTTGGATCGATTTGTGAACACTAAAGAGTTCTATACAAGAACCGGGAAAGCTTGGAAACGCGGTTACTTGTTGTATGGTCCTCTTGGTACTGGAATGTCTAGCTTGATTGCAGCCATGGCTAACTATCTCAACTATGATATCTATGACTTAGATCTCACTGATGTAGGGGATAATAAGCGCTTGAAACAACTTATTCTTGACATGCCCAATCGTTCTATAATTGTAATAGAGGATATTGATTGCACTATAAATTTGCAGAACCGAGAAGAAGAGAAAGAAGTTGTTAATAATGGATACAATAAGGTATGCATTTCTCTTCAAATATATCATTCATCTTTGAGTTTCATTCATACTAAAATGTCATTGGGATGCATAAAAACTAGAAAAGATTTACAAGTATATGAGCCTACATGATTCTATTGTAGATACATTTAACTATAGTCATAATTTAGCCAACAAATTAACGTTCGTTGATAATGTCAACAGGTGAAACTTTCAGGATTATTGAATGCAGTAGATGGTCTTTGGTCATGCTGTGGAGAGGAACACATAATTGTTTTCACGACAAATCACAAAGAAAGGCTTGATCCTGCTCTATTAAGGCCTGGTAGAATGGACAAGCAAATTCACTTGTCATATTGCAACTTTTCTGCTTTTAAGCAATTGGTTATTAACTACCTTTGCATTACTCAACATGAACTATTTGAAAAGATTGAAGTGCTTCTAGGAAAAATTGAAGTTACTCCAGCTGAAATTGCAGAAGAGCTAACAAAGGATTGTGATGCTACAGAATGCCTACAAGACCTTATAATATTCCTCCAAAGCAAAGAAAATGATCAAGGAAGAGGTAAAAAATGAAGAAAATATCAAAGAAGGTGAACTAGGTAAAGAAAATATATAGGTCATATTTGGTTTTGTACTATAAAACATTAAGCTAAGCTCATAAGTAGACATTTCATCCTTTGGTCAACATTGAGATTCTCTTAAGTCGGGTCTCTACTTTCATTTCAAAATGACAGAGGCACATTTCAAGTATAAAATATCAAAAAAAAATTATTATCCATCCAGTAGGACTGAATTTTATCTTCAGGAAGGTTACATGCCGCAATGCAGGACAATTCAATTGTATGTTTTTTTTAACTAGACTCCCCTTTGATTTTTTTTTTTAACGGCAAATGTTCTTATGATAATGGTAGAGTATTTCTCACCTTGTCAGGACGTAAACCCTAGACCTTTAACTCATCAATTCATTTAATCCCTGACCTAAAACCAATTGAGCTACCAAACATCTCGATTCCCCTTTTAATTATGTTACTCGCCAACAGCTGTGTAGCCACTTGGCTCAAGATCAGCAATCACTATGATCCATAAGCTCACCTTCACGGATAAGGCTCAATCCTAGCTACATGTTCCTGGCAATTTCGTTGTAATGTTCAAGCATTTTAGTTTTTTTATAATAAATTACAACGTGCCTTTCCAATAAAATTTGGTTTTTTGTTAATATCTGTAATCAAAATTTATTAGGCTAGATTAAAAAAAGTATTCACATCAAATATATTTTAGAGGTTTCTTTATTGTGGATGATTCAAAAAAACCTAATCACATCAAATATAATTTCAAAACTATATATCTTTAGCATTTATTAGAAGAGCCATCAAGTAGTTTCATAGTATCGTTACAAAACCAAAACAACATAAACATTAAACTCATATTCAAATGAACTAGGGACACATTTTTGCAACTTTATGTATTGATCCATAGGTCTAGTATAATTTGTCAAATACATATATATGCTTGTTCTTGGGATAGACTTCAACCTTCATTTTTTTCAAGGGACCTGAAATTGGAGCATAATTAAAGTGAGAACACATTATAAAACACAATCTGGCATGACTATATAAACATATATTTTGTGCAATGGGACCCTATAAAACAAAACACAATGTGGCATAAATTTATGGAAATTGTACTTTGATCTTGGTTTTGGCAGCAATGATTTTGACTTCACCATCACAATGAATCCGTGGAATTTGTCTAATTGGGTCAGCATGTTCTTGAACTTGGAGTCCTTATCTGGAAATTATGAAGAGAATATCAAAAGCATCTTTGAACTGGTGTGGAGATCCATTATCATATATTGCTGGAAGTAAGCAAGAAGGAAAATGAGTTAAATTCCACTAGAATCTTGATAGAAAATATCAAGAACTCATTAGAAAAATAAATTTAATAAAGCTTGAAACCGTAAAGGGAAATTTTGAGAAAGAATATAGCTGAATAATGATCTCTCTAATAGCCTATTACAATTTCTGATAGAATTCATAGATGAGAGAAAAATATAGGAAAGTGACATGGAAATAATATTGTTTATGAGAGAGTAGTTACATCAAGTAGGTTTTTATGCTTTTCTCCCATCCGTGAGTTCTATAAAAAAATTGATTTTTTTTTTGTTCAAATGGAAATAATATTGATTATGAGAGTTGTTACATCAAATATACATTAAAGTTTTATAGTCAATTAGGTTATTTAACTTCTAACTAATATAACTAACATGTAATTAACTTTTATATCTCTAATATATATGCTTTTATACTTGTAACTTGCTAACCCAATCCATTCCAAGAAAATTGTCAACTTATTATTTTTGTAGTTGTAGTAGTCGAACACTTTTATATGTTGAATTTATAAGTCTTAGATGTTAAATATTCATAGAATAGAATGTCATTTTTATTTATGAATTTTTTTAAATATCTGTCTAATGATCCAATGACCCCACACGCTCATCAAGAACTTTTTTATTTATGAATTTTTTATATATATCAATGAGGTTGCAATGCTGCATTTAGGTTGGAATTTCTTAAATAGCAAGGAACAACATGCTCAGTTGTACATGTAGGGCAAGACTCATGAGAGAAAACAAGCCAATTTCTACATTGAGCATAGGTGATGGTAAAGTCATTCATTTGAGGACAAGAGGGTGTATTGTGGTTTCAGTTTTCCAACTTTGTATGATAAGTTTTTAAACATTTGATCATTTGCTACTGCAATGTTTATTTGAAGATTTCATTTGGTCATGGATGATTTAAGGTCTCGATTGGTTCATTATATTCAACTGTTGCATAAAGAAGGTTCGATAGTACTTGTAGCAATAAGGACATAATTCTTAATATGATTGTTTCTGAAGTCAAACAAAGTGGAACTCTCTCTAAAGGTCACATGTCTTCATCAATGGAAGACTATAGAATCTTGTAGTTCTTCTAGGTTATGGGAAAATATATATAGATGGGCTAGCAATTGGAAATCCATTGGAACCCTTTAGAGGGATCACAAAAAAGACACTAGTGCAAAATTGACAAAAGGATTATTAATATATTAAACCTATTTTATTAAAAAAAAAGGTGTGAAATACAATTGAGGTGGCAATTTTCTAAATATATTAAAAATATTAGTTTAAGTGATAAATTTTAAAACCTGATTTTAAGAATAATCTGGTGTTAAATAGGAAAAAAACTAAGGTGGCAAACTTGTAAATATCATTGCAAACCTGATTTTAAGAAAAAGGGTGTGATATCTTTTTAATTCTTTTGAAGAAATCAAATTTACCCATTTAAATTAACATCAGAGAGAATCGAACCTGAGACATTTAAAGGAGCACACTCCGATATCTTATGTTAAAGCCGTCATATCAACCCAATCGATTTGATTTTTTTTTCTTCCTATAATACCCAATCCCACTCCAACAAAAACTCCTTTATTTACTCTCAAACTATAATTAAAATTATAAAAATTCAATAATTAAAATTATATAATTAAAAATCGAATAATCAAACCCCACTATCACGTCCCTTAAAAAAAAACATTATCGCCTAGAAAGCTTCAATTGATCTCCAACTATGGCCATGGAACTCTCTCTGGTTCCTCTCTCCGATGCCATCAAGCCCTTCAGTCGAACTCTTCCCTTCCACAATCAAATCTCTTCTTCCTCGTCAAACCCTTTAATCCTTCAATCGAACTCTCCTGTTCCTTAATCAAACTACAGTAGAAACTGTTTAAATTAATACTCGGTAAATTAATACTTTCTAAAATAATAAATTTGTTCGGTCCCAACTTGGGCCAATGTAAAAAATTGAAAAACTCGATAAAATAATAAGATAATAATTTTTCGGGAGATCCCTTTATAATTTTCGGTCCCAAAAAAATCATAAATTAATAATTCATATAAACTGGAAAAAAAAAATATATTACACTCTATTGAAATATGATTCAATAGTTGTTTGTTTTCCTTTAAAGTTCAAGTTTGTTTGGAGCTTATCTCTAACTTTTCTTATTGCATTCAATAGCTCAGGTGTTGTATTTTTGTATTGTATTTTTGCAATGCATATAAACACAGTAGTTACTAATTTACGTTGAGTCCCAAAGTTCGCTGCAACGTAATTCTAAGAGGCATAGACTAATTTGCCTTTTTGTTTGGTATGTACTGTATAATTACTTAAAATCTCTTTAAATTAATAATTATTAATTTATCGCTAAATTAATAACTCTCTAAATTAATAAATTTCTCTGGTCCTGACATTATTAATTTATAGAGTTTCTAATGTATTCCGCTCTTCAGTTTTGCAATTGTTCTCCAGTTTTGCTATCAAACTCTTCTGTCCCTAAGGTTTTCAGTTCCTCAATCGATTAGAGTGAAGGTATTCATCTAGCACTGTTTTTATTTCATTCATGGATCAAATTTCGCATCAAACCCTAAGATTAATCGATCAGAGGATATTTCATTCATCTAGTACTATTTCTATTTTGATTGATTAATTAATTAACCACATTGTTGTGATTTTGTACTCTTTGTTTATATGTTGTGAAATTTTTTATCACTAATGGATGACACTTTTTTGTTGGGTGCTGTTTTGATTAAGTTTACTAGTTTGTGATTAGTGTCCCTCGTTTTTCTGTGTCTTTGATTATTGGTCGCCCTCATAGTAAATCTCTGGCTCTGGCAACGTTCTTTTGGAGCAATGACACTGCAATAGATTTGGTATTTATTCTTAAATTTTGTTTAGCAAAGCAGCATGCTAGACTTCTTGTTTTCATTTACACCTATTGTTTTGTTGAACAAAAATTTGAGAAGTTATGTCTCTAGGAAGATACTTTAAAACCTGATCTGATCGATAAGTACTCTTTAGCTTTCTATAGATTGTGAGGATTAAGGAGAATAGGTAATTTAGATATTTATGATTGAGTGGAATGTTGGTTGGTGAAGATAAAACAGTTGGAGGCTTCTGAATAGTGTGAGCAGAATGTGGTTGCTTCTGTTGTGGTTGGGCTGTTTGGAGAAATGATAATTAGCATATACAATTTTTCAATTGATCATATAATCTTAGGGTGTGTTTGTTTCAAATTTACCAAATTTATTCCTAGGAATAACATTCCTTGGAATATAAAGATGGGAATTTTATTCCAAGGTATTTAGGAAAAATATGTTTGGTTAACTTTATAATATTCCTAGGAACTATAAAAATAGGGATTATAATAGGTAACTATTTATGAATTTATTCCCATCTCCATGGGAACTTTATTCCCACCCTTTTCCTTGGGAAATTTTTTCTATTTCCAAGAACATTTTATACCTGGGAATAAAATTTAGTAAACTTGTAATAAACATAGGCATATATATTCCTATCATTTTAGGAGCATCGAATTGATACTTTTTTTTCTTCTTTTCTCCATCTTCATAACATCTATTTATATTTTACATGTTTGCATCTTCATTTACAAGTTTGCCATGTGCTGGTGTGATTCCCTTGCTCTTTGTTATGATTCCCTCATTTACAAGTTTGTACATTTTGTGGAAGTAATGCTTGTATTGTTTAGTGTATTTTTCTGGCCTTGAAGAAAAAGGATTGTTACAAAGAGAGAAGCAAAGAAAATTCTTAAAAAGTTTCACACTTTTCTCATGGGTCAGTTTCATAATTTTGAGGTAAGCGAAATATCCTGTAGCTTTATTTGCATTAATATCATTCCTTATTTATGTTGTTATGTGTTGTGTTTTGTTTGATCTTGTGTTTTCAGTTTGATTACATTGGAAATGATTAAGTACAAAATACACAAGCTTCAAGTATAAATTGGGTCATTGATGGCAGAGACCTCTTGCATTAGGAGCTAGAGAGGTGTAATCATGGAGGCTGCGGAATGGAGGGAAGGTTTTGATTGTGGGATGTGAAGCATGGGATTGTGTCATGGGTAAAAGCAAGAAGTGTTGGCTTATAGTGTTAATAGTTATGTATGGGAGGAACTTGTGGATTGTGGATATAGTGTTGGAGGAGTTGTTATGCTATAGGTTATAAGTTAATGAGGGAGTTATGGAGTAAATGTTGATTTATGTCCATGTTCTGACTTCTGACTGGTTGTAATTTATTATAATATTGTCTTCAATGAGATTTTTCAAAAAAAAATGGTCTTGAATGGTTGTATTTGATAGTAAAATTGTTTTGAATTGTTTGTACCATTAGTTTGATATTTTATATTATATTTGAGCTATTAAGATGTTAATTATGTATTTAATATTCAACCAATTAAAAATAGCAATTATTACTGCCAAATTTATTTATTTTTATATATAAAGTCACATTTCACACTTGTTTTGTACTAAAAAAAAGGTGTTATATGGTTGTTTTCACACTTCTCATTGTTTAAAATGGGCGTGGTAAATACACATATCACACCTGTTTTTTTACAAAACGGTTATTGTAAGCGGTTTTTATACCTATTAAAAAACAGGTGTCATATGTCAAACTTACAACACCTGCTGATATAACCTCAGTTCAAAATCAAGTTTTAAATCTCTAAAAATCAGGTCTTGTATTCATGATTTGCACTAGTGAAAATCTAAATAAATCTTGTGGTATTCAATGAAGACAATCAAAACTTTTTTTAAATACAACGAAATCTGTTGGTATTCAATTGAGATTTCTAGGAACTTATAAAATGTCTCTTGGTACTGAAAATTAGAGAGATTTTAATGGATTCATTTGTGGAATAGATTGTGTGAGACATTTTAGTTAAAATAGACTCATCCAGCAATTTCACACAAACTCTTGAGATTTTGTGATACTCTCTCAGACTCTTTTCTATTCTGCCATGACAGGTCCATATTCTTTCTTTTGTTTGCTAAACATGATCGTCGAAATCTTCATAGCTGTAACTTGCAATTTTCTTAAAAGAATTTATCCGTCTAATTATATATCAAATTATTATAATCAATCAACTTATTGTACTATTATACCTGTAACAGCCTATACGTTCATTTTTTTTAAAGAAATCTATGCATTCATTGATTCAATGATATTCTTTTTTTGGTTGACAATTAATTTATTATTATGAGTTAGGATCCGTTGACACCAAATCATAACCATTCATTTAAGTTTGATCATAGGCTCATAATTTTCATTAAATGGTCTACATAAATTTCCAAATTTTTTGCTGCACCCAATCACACTCTGTTTCAATTCACTTCCTAAAAAACCAGCAATGAAATCAGCCACCACTTGTATGTACAACCACCGTTTATTTAAGAATTTCTTTTGGCCGATCTGAAATTATCTAACAACCAAACCATCGACCCGTGCTCTGCACGGGTCCTACCAGCTTTACACCTGCGCATTTAAAGTTACAATTATTATTCTCTTCCTATCTTAATAAGGGAGTTGGTTATAACTGAATCAATGTAAGTAATAATATTTTATAAATTTTCAATTACGATAAATATTAGTTGTATAATGGTGACTTTAGTAATATAATTTGTTGCTACCATTGTAATGCAATAAATCAAAATAGCGTACAAAAATCGTTGTGTTTTAGCACAACTTATCTTACATTATGAAATACTTCTCGGTATACTACATTTGAGGTCACATTGGTATCTTGATCATTTTCATCTCTTATAAGCATCTTCAATCCATCTCTTGAGGTAACCCTTTATATTGTAACATATAACTGACCATGTGAAAACACATAATTTGGCAAATATATCCCAACTTTCTTCAAAGACTGTCCTTAACTTTTATTAATAGTCATTGCGAAAGAAACGACTATCGGAAACTATCTCCGTTGAAATTTGAAAGGTATCTTGACATCAGAAGGTGTAAGAGATAATTTTGGTATAAAAACTTTCTCGCCTATATTGCTTCCAGATATGACCTTTCCTTCAAGCACAAATTTACCCATTCTGGTTATGTTTAGTCTTGTGTCATTGCATAATCCTGATCTTTGATCTATATTCTTTAACAACAGCGTTGCAACACTAACCTTTAATCCGAGTTTGTGATTTGGAAGATTGAGTGTATTAATTGTGTTGAGAAAATCAGGATTTTGGATATCATCAATTGCATCATTGTTCATGTTTCGTGATAACGGCGAATCATAACTCAAAGATAGGATGAATTAATAGTAGAATGACAACTTCTTGTCTAGTACCTTTGGGAATTACCGATAAAATATGTCTGAAATCTCCACCAAAAACCACTACTTTACCACCAAACGAAATGTCTTTATTTCGCTTGTTAATTGTCTAAGGTATCAATTTACATCAATGTGCTTGGAAGATGATCTAAAATATGACCACCCAAACAATAGTTGACATACAACACCAAAAAAAAAAGGGAATAGTTACTATTGACACCTTAGACAAAAGCAAAGTAGCACCAAGCACCATCAATCTCAAAATCATCTCACCCATTCTCAAGCACCAAGTCAATTTCAAAATCATCACACTCATGCTCAAGCACAAAGTTAATCCTATCTAGTTGTTATTATTATTAAATATAGGGTTGAAAATAATAACAATAGGGTTCGAATCACATAGCACAATACATTTCTATTTTACAGAGGAACGATTAAGTAAAAACTTCATAATAAAAAAGATTAAGCTTTCATTGAGCAGTTTCTTTGATTGATTAAGAAGTTTATGCTTGTTCTTATATATAATTTCAATACTTTGCTACATGAAAATTAGTTAAAGTAACTTGCAGGTTTGACAAAGTTAAAATTGAAAGAAATGCATTTGATTTGAAAGATATGAGTATTTTTAAAGAACAAAAAATATTGTTCTTCAGCCCATAGTTTTTTCTACTATTTTCTAAAACTGTTGTGATAACCTTAAAGCATGATTTAGTAAAAGTGGCTTATGTATTTACAATGAAACGTGCGGAATTAAATACAGTGTGGGCATACAATGTATTTGCTGTTAATATTTCTGTTTCATACTCTCTCATTTACGTAACATGTATCATGAATGTGTTGAAATGCAATGCATATTTTCCTAGCTGAATGCTATTGTCACAAAACTTAAATAACATAAGTTCCATTTCTTTTTACTGTTTCAGCCTTATGAAATACTCTTGGGAACAAGCAATTGCCACTGGATGTGGAAGACATAAGCAACAAAGGTAAAACAAATTACTCTTTGTGAATGCCTCCCACCACCTATTTGATATAATGCTTCTATGAGCTTTCACCTATGGTTGATTTTTTTTAGTTTTGATAATCTTTTAATTCTCACTTCCTTTTACTTTCATTTAAATTTTAAATGTAGGCAGTTGGGAGGATTTCATCAAAGTTGGTCTGTTTGTGGGAAGAGGTGCGGAAAAAACAAGTGTATGACATTGATTTTGTAGTCGGCTAATATCTGCAGTGGCAAGAGGTGCGGAAATGTGCTTCTTGCAATTGCAATATAAGGTTGGTTAAAGTCAAATGAATGGTTTTTCTACGTTTCCCCTAACTATGTTATGACAAAAACTTTATAATACTATTACCATGTTGTATAGATCTCTTAAATTTTAGCAACTATTTATATTGATGTGATCATGAGTTTTTTTATTCATGTTGAAGGAAACCTGTTAAAAAAATACCTATTGTATATTGGCTTCAAATTGAGATTGCAGGAAAACCTAAAATCGTGTCACGATTGCAAGCACCGTGACACGATTGGATTGGCAGAGAGGTTGGTTCTTGAGATGGAAAATCGTGACACGATTTGGG
>Ga0315914_1007245_pt1 | contig 15441 bp, 9 predicted proteins | sample MpolenodulesMG_FD_203920 | JGI IMG/M metagenome (GOLD analysis project Ga0315914, IMG submission 203920) | Medicago polymorpha root nodule microbial communities from Los Angeles, California, United States - elongated nodules | ecosystem: Host-associated > Plants > Roots > Nodule | place: USA... | reverse complement strand
GACTTTAGTGTATTTTAGAGGAAAGAGAGTGATGATGGAATGATTAAAATAAATTATTTTGATGAGAGAGAATTATTGGTTAGGAGAGAGATAGAGACAAAGGCACCGAAAGGCACCGAAGCCAAAGGCACCCAAGTGCTATCCGCTTGTACCCTGCGAACAGATTTTAATTGATAACTAAGATAAGTACAAGCTTGCTATAAAATTTCATGAAAGAATGCAAAAAAAAAAGGTTAAGAATTATTACATTCACATTACCTTGAGTAAAAAGCAGGTATAACACAATCACAAACATATATATTGCATTTAAGACGGAAACACTTCCTAATTGTGAACAATATAGAAAAAATGAACCATGCATCATTTGAAACCTTCCCCAGATTACATGAAAAAAACATCATAGAAGTAATAACTGAATGCATCAAGCAGTAGATCAAACAATAACGTTCACACATAAATTATAAAAGGCTACATTGGAAGTCACATGAATACCCCCAGACATATAAGAAAAATGAAGAGGCACCGAACGAAAAGAACATATATACACACTCGAGAAAAAGAGCGAAGCAACTTCAAAAAGCAAGCTCAACTGAAATGAACATCATCAGAAAAAGAGTCAAAGATACTCACAATCATTCCTGCATGAGCACACATGTAGAAATCATAATTCCTAGGATGACAAATTTTGCTGTCGACAACAGTTCCTGCAATACCAAAAAGAGGGAGCTAGACGAAACCAATTTTATATATAAAGTAATGGAACTATGACAAACTTCAAAATAAGCTGATTGGAGATCGAGGTTGGAAGAATTTTGTATGATGATTCTTCTGGGCTACAATCACCATAAACTTGGGGTTCCACTTTTCATTAAGAAATTTACAAGCCTAAAACTTGAAAGATTATGAATGAACCCAAAAAAAAAAAAAAACAATATATATTTAATGCAAATTTGATCAATTTAAGAACCTCGATGATTTGGCTGAGTTCAATGTTCAAAGGTAAATATGTTGTAAAAGAACTTACAATTCCTTTCGTTTTTCCAATTCTAATCAGATCATCCACAAGTCTTCGCACATCACAACGTGCAGAAAAGTTTACCACAGCCCATTTCACTATTTTAACATGACGCTCGACTTTCTGGGAACAGTATATAAATCATTAGAAAATAAATATTAAAGATGACAAATACCAAAAAACTAAAAATGTAGCACAGATTTGACACAAACACCTTGTTATTGAAGTTCCACCTCCCATTCCTTGGATTAAAATATTCGTCATTCCCAAACTTCAACTGTAGATAATTACATGTCAGATGCCATCAGTTGCAAGTATAGCAAATATTTCGCAACTAAGTGGTCAGAAAGTAAAACATCAGCTCAACAATATATGAAAAACAAGAGAGCATGCATTCAGCTTGCAGATGGTCTTACTACAAAGGAAACACTTAATTGCTACACAATTTTAAGCGGACAAAAGCAATCCTGGCAGCACATTCAGCGCACTGATATTGAGTAAAATTCGAGTGAATCCTATCATTAAACTCACCAAATAAGAAAAGAGGTGATTATGAAAAGCATTGGGCACAGCCATGTGAGCTTACTATAACTATCAAAAAGGAACGGAAAATTTTCTTCAAAAAGTAATTTGGCAAATGTTTCTTTTTCAATCAAAAGAATTTAAGGGAACACAAGTAAATTATAAAATGAGGTTAAGCATTCAACGAAAGTGATTATTCGATTTGCTGAAAATAACTTTGCATAACAAGAGCTTTATTGTGGCTTTTTCTTGAAAACGGTGATAAAGTAACAATACCCTTGGAGCCTCTGCAAAACCCTCCCATCAACTTGTGTGAAATCGGACGTTATTGAAATGCCACAGTTACGTAGCATGGGTTCAGAGCCATAGTTGCTTGCTTTCAACCCCTGTAAATCAGCAAATAATATTCAGTGAAGTGACATTCAGATGACAATTCATTATGTTTATAAAAGAGACTCTCTTTAGACAAGACCCTCATCCGTTCTTCAGGCTTCTGCCTCGACTTTTCCACAAGGGAGGATCGTTGAGATGTGGAGAGGGCTTTCGTGTATCGTTGCAGGGATATCAACAAGCAAAACTAAGTAAAACAAATCAATAGGAACATAAGTTTGTGACTTCATTTATTAGCTCTTGAGATGATGAATTGGTAATCTTAACAATATAGCTGTGAGCTATTTATATATCTCTAGAGTGCATGAGAGACTAGGTGAGATTGGAAAAACTTTAAGCAAATACACATTCTGAAGTTAGTACTAAACTAAAATAAAGCAGCTAATCTGTCGTTTTGGCTTCCCAACATTAATACATGGAAGACTAGCAGAGTACTGTAGATCAATTTTTCGCCGATGAACGAAATAATCATAAACCGTGATCTTTTCTGTATCATCCTCTCCAGCCACAGCGCCTCTCTTCATGATAAACCTACAATACCCGCATCTTCATTATAACAATATTCATCATGTTATTAAGGAAGTTATAAATGGATCACATCAACAGGTATCAACACAAAATGGGATATAAAAATTACAGCTGGTCTTTGCACAGAAATTCACTTAGCCCGGTTATCTTGTACTCTTGGTTAGATGGTTTAGCTGTGATCCTCAAATTCTTCAGAGTCCTTTTAGCCTACACACTAAGAAATACAAGGGATCAGGCCTTGACTTAGTTGAAGAACAATTGAGCATAACAAATGGTTAAGGAACAATTATCAAAACAAACAAGTCTTCGGAAAATTTGGTTACCTTATTCCAGTCAAGACTGAAAGGATCTCTCGCATTTTGATTGTCAATTAGGAAGTCAACCACAGGCCCGGGATGTACAATCATGGTTGTCAACACATCTAAACAAATTGAAAGAAGTAAATAAATGTGACAAATTATTATTCAGATGAGAATATAGACAACAACGGCATCAAGATCAAACCTATGTTCAGAGACAATCCACTTTGTGTGGCTCTGAAGCTGGAATGCAGCCCTTTGCAACTAAGTACACCACCTCCAACATCATTCAAATTACTTGGGTCGTTGTGAAAGAAATTTTGGCGCACAAGCAGGCAGCCCCTGCAATCGATATTACAAAGATTTTGACTGTTATTCTATATTACATATAAAAATACATGTAGTTATGAAAGCACGCACCGTTTAGCAGCATGTTGTCTCAAGATAATATCAAGAACCCTAAAGGCTTCTTGATAATTCTCAGTTTCATGCCCCTTTAAGGCATTGGCAATGGCCTCCAGAGGAATTTTCGAAGCAAAGTTGATTTCAACTTTATAAGTCTTCGAACGGTATGATTTTTTTATCCTCTTCTGATCAGGGCTTGTGTTCGCATTGTTCCTATAAAAGGCAAGGTTAAATATCAGGAACATAAAAAAACCATGTGAAACACCAATTTCAGAAACCAACATCCACACATTTCAACCTGTTTGAAGTGACATCTTCAACAACAACAGGGAACTCGAGCTTGTTCTGATCTAGAGAGCCAATTGTGAACAGAGTCTTCTCCCCGTCATATGCAAGGTCTTTTCCATTAAGCTCGGTATCATATGTTTCTTGAACTTTGTCATGTATCTTCCTCCCGGCGCCTTTTCATTCAACAGGGCGTCCGTCTTCATAAAACAAAGCAACCTGCACAAATACATAGTATGAACCAACGCTTACCAAAAAAATTAACACACAAATGTTAGCAAGAAAACAACTGAATCATGAAATACAAAACATACACTGTACTGAAAGAAAATCCCATCACTGTTAGCAACATTCACTTTAAAGTGATTTGTTAACAAAGACAGTTTAGTTCCCTTCATCCCTAAGCCACGCCTAGCCATTGGAACCTTAGTAGGAAGCTTCTTCTTTGCAAGCTCCTTTTCTATCTTTGGTGGAACAATGGGAGGTGGTGGGGGCAAACCGTCTTTGTTCTCTTGTGAACTCATATCCTGGATAAATATCACAAAAACTCAAGAGCATATAACAAATAGTAGGTGCAAAACCCCAAAAGAATGAAGCAGTGATGTGAAAACCCTAAAGTCAAAGAATAACGCTACAAAATCCTTCAACATAACACAAGATCCACCATACAATCGAAACCATACGACAATATTTTCAAAAACATAGGGCAACATAAAGAGTAAAGCGCAAATATCACACCAAATTTAAAGCAAATAAGGTTCACATTGTGAAATTAAACTCAGTTTAGAACCAAAAAAGCACAACAAGAAAATGCTGAAAATATAGAATAACACAAACTACATGAACATTACCACATTACAAAATGAAACAGAAAACAAAGAAGTATCATCACACACAAAAAAAAAAAAAAAAAGAGCTATGAAGAAGAGAAGAAAAGTTTGAACTAACCAAACTTATGTTTTGTTCTTGCTGAAAGGAAAAAGAGTCTGAAGTAACCAAAGATAATGAAAAGAGTAAAGACCAGTGAATAAAGAGAAAGATAGCATCATTCAATTTATAATAAGTGATATCATGATGAATATGATTGGTAACTTAACAAAGAAGTTGAAGTTGAAGCGAAACACAATAATAATATCACATTTGCCTCTTCAAATGTATACTTCTCTTGACATTACTCTCTCCGATATAAGTTCCTTTTGAAGATTTTTATTTTCATAAATATAAAGCTTTTATGCAGTTTATTATGTGCATTTATTATATTTTTCTCAAACATATATTTGATAAAAAAAATTTGGTTACAAACATATTTCATATTAATATTGATACAATAATTTTTCCTTAAAATATAGTAAAAAGTTAAAGGGTAGACATTACTATAAGATGGATACATTAAATTTACTAACCAATTTTTTTAATATACGTGTGAAAAAAGTGAGAAATACTTGTAAAGTTAGACAAATGTGAATGTTGAACTGGCTTCCTCCACGCTAACAAATAGTACCCAGTAACTCCATTTTTATTTTTTTTTACAAACACTCACTCCACGTTTGGGAATCGGATCCCTTCCTGCACATTAGATGAAAAAAGGCACTAAATAAGATATATATATAGAGAGAGAGAGAGAGAGAAACGTGGGTGAACATAAATTAATTGTAGTGGGGATTCCAATTTTTGTTACAAGTACATTTCAACTTCCAACCTCTTCTAGGTTTGTGAATATTCTGTTCACAAGGATTGTCGGTTTGTTTTCCATTCATGTGTCATTAGTCATTTATATATACTAGACTTTCGACTTGTGTGACGCACGGGTCCTATCGATCGTAATAAAAATCAATTAATGATTGTTTGACCCGTGAAATACACAGTCTATCAATAAACACCAATGAGATTATAAGAGATGCAATATCGGAATAAAATTCGTATATCCTTCAATGGTATTTAAATTTTACTAAATTTTTCGTTTTAGTTTTAAAAAGAAGAAAGATTAGGATTTATGGTTGAATATTTTGTTTCATCATTCATTAGTCTTTGTTCGTCTTCATTCTTTCTTCATCACACTCAGGTCTTTGTTCCATGACTAGAACTTCATGCCTGTGTGCTACAAACTTGCAAGTTGACAAAGAAATTCTGTGGTTGTTGTTGGACCAAACTGTGTTAATTATGTTTTTCATTTCTACAGTTTTTCATTTTTTGCAGCTGGTGTTGTTTTTAGTTAATTCCTTCACTAAAGTTACAGTAGGAGTCAAAATGCACCACATAGTATGAGCAAGTATAGTAGCTTATGTAATATTTATGTGGTGTTACATGCATGCATCAAAGTACCAAGAAATTAAAGTTTATATAATGAACTGTTGTGGAGTATTGATTGCTAACAGAAATTAAGGTTTATATAATGTAAAGTGATCCATTCAATTTCAGACACAAATAAATCTTTCAAAAGTATTAATCATTGTAAAATAACAGATAAAAATGCTTGAACTTTGCCATTCTAAGATTGTGTGAAAACATTCCATGTAAGTAAAAAAAAACAGTAAAAACCTTGTAGACCTGTTCACTTTGTTTCAAAATTAAAAAGAAATACACAGGTTTGGGTTTATAAATAATTATGTAACAGAAAACAGTGTCACATGAGTATAATAAGCACGAATTAGTTCCTAATCAACCTCAACATGCCACAGAACACTGATGGTTGAAACCCCCTCAAGACTACACCAAATGTAATGTGGATTGTGCTTTCTTTTCTAATAATTCTGTCAAGGGTATAGATAGGCCTTTGTTTCAAGGATCACGTACTGGACAATTTATCTTCGCCAGCACAGCTTGATCAGCAAGTAAAGTCACGGTAAGAAGCCGGAGCTCTTGGAATACTAAAGGCACTGCACATAGCTCACTCTATGTCTATTCCTCAAGTTAGATTTGAAAGTGATAGTAACTATGCTGTAAATGCCATCAATTCTTCTTCTATCATGCCATATGAATTAGGAGGAATAGTGTCTAAATGTCGTTCAATCCTTAGTGAGAACACCGGTTACAAGATTGTGTTTGTTCGGAGACAAGTCAATATGGTCGCTAATAGCCTTTACTAGAGCCTCTTTATCCTAATACTAGTTCCCATGATAGTTATAATGTACGGTTCTTTCTTGATCATTTGATCACAGATGAAATGAATTAATCTTAATACTTAATATATTACCATTTTTGACAATATCATGTAATCAAAATAGAAATAAAACATGAATAGTGTAGAAAAGCCTCTAGCAAAACATTAATAGATATTCTCATTCATTCATCAAACAGAACACGTCATAAAGTGCGTGTCAAGAAGTACTTGGGACTTTCAGCAAAACATATTTATTAACCTTCATCCGAAATGTCAACAGGTACTCAAAAACCTTTCAGCTAAGGCAGCAAAAATGCATCAAGTTTACCACTAACACTAAATAAGTATTATTGTGCAAGAAAATAACTAGCTTGGATCATAACTTCATTAACTCAGACAAAAAACATGGTATCGCGGACATTTTGATGTAACTTGGGCAACTGTGGGATGAAGGAGGCATTGATACCACCTTGGCTCGAGGAAGCTTCAGACTTATCCTCAAACTTCATGAACTGTCCAACTTGAGAAGCCGCCAAGTGTGCATAGCAGATGGGAGCAACTTCATAGAATAGAAGTTTTACTAATCAGAATCTATTATTCAAAATATAAATATTAACAAATAAAGAAAACTTGTGATAGAGCTTACCAACTGAAATAGCAGTGGTGCTCCGCTGATAACTGTTGACATAAAACAAATGTTTTTATAAGATACTACATAACTTACATCAAATTCATAGAATATCAGAATTCCAGAAACATAAATTCAAAAGAAATCAAATCCAAATGTAAACTTACACATATGATAGAGAGTGCACAAGCTCCTGTAAATCATCTGGAGAAAAACCAATCTCATCCAAAAGAACATGATAATGTGTTGGCCTGCTTGTACCCTGCGAACAGATTTTGATAAACAAATACAAGGTTTACTATTGAATTTCATGATAGATGCAAGCAAGAAGGATTACGAATTATTAACATAATGGTTGACAAAGATAATTGAACAAACATAAATTATTACCATGTAAATCAGGCCAAAAAAAAGATTGAAGTAATGAATAACTGAATGAATCAAGCAGTACATCAAACAATAACGTTCACACATAAATTATAAAAGACTACATTGGAACTCACATGAATACCCCCAGACTGACATATAAGAAAAATGAAGAGGCACCGAAAAGAACATATATATACACACATTTGATCAGAGGAAAAAAGCGATCCAACTTCAAAAGGTGAGTTCAACTGAAATGAACATCATCAGAAAAAGAGTAGAAGATACTCACAATCATTCCTGCATGAGCACACATATAGAAATCATAATTCCTAGGATGACAAATTCTGCTGTCCACAACAGTTCCTGCAAAACCAAAAAGAGGTTAGCTAGACATGAAACCAACTTTATATACAAACTTCAGAACAAGCTGATTACCGGGTGGCACATTGTTGTCTCGAGATCCAGCTTGGAAGAATTTTGTGTGATGATTCTTCTGGGCAACAATCACCAAAAACTTGGGGTTCCAAGTTTCATCAAAAAATTTACAAGCCTAAAATTTGAAATATTAAGATTAAACCCAAAAAACAAAAAAAAATCATATATTTAATTCAAATTCGATCAATTTAAGAACCTCGATGATTTGGCTGAGTTCATCATTCAAAACTTGGTTGAACTGAGACTCACTTACACCATCCCTACATTCATCAGCAAAAAGAAATACAGTTAAATAGAATAACAGAAGGGTCACAAAACACCATCAAAAGCACACTAGTAGCAATAAAATAACAATATGAAAACAAAAAGGTGTCATAACAATAATTGCAACTAACAAGTAGAAGAAGAAAATTGGGAAAGAATGTTAACCTGAAAATGATGATATTAGCTGGTTTTAAGTTCCTAGAAGTATTAATGAAATCAGTCAAAAGTTCCCTGCATATCATAAATCCAATTCCCAAAATAAATAAGCCATCAACTGAAAATTGTTAATACTTCATTTAACAATGACCAAACCACTGCTTCTGGATAGATCATTGATCTTACGATCATCATGCAGAGTTCATGAGAAGAGGAGTGTGATATACAAGAATAAAATATTCATGCGAAATCAGTTGAAAAAATTAGGATTCCTGAATTAATTAGTCATCCTGAAATAATTTCAAGGAAAAACTTGAAAATATAAATAAACCTTATAATTCCTTCATCTTTCTTATCAGACACTGGCTTGAACAGATTGTCAATCTTCTCAACCTTCGAACCCTGAGTTCGGACACATGCCCTATATTTAGATATCAGGGGCCAATGCATCGAGCTAACGACCTACATATTTAGGCATTGACATGGGAAAAATCAAAAAACGGTGAAATTTAGACCGAACCTATGAAATAGCACCTTGAGACATATTTTCAAAAGCACACACAGTGAGAACTTTTATTACCGCAGCAATTGAAGGAATGTCAGATTGCCCAGGTGAACCATGAGAAACATCCATGCCCAAAATGAGAGTAGGAACTTTCGATACAATAGGGATGGATCGAGAGTGTTCATTGCCTAACAGAGAATTCATCCCACCAAACTACAAAAGAATAAAAACCTTCGATGTGAGTACGAAAGGAAATGGCTGATGACAAATTGCAAAAAGATTATAACAACATTAAAAGAAACAGAAGGAAAAGCTAATATACCTTAGCATTGATCTTCAGCAAAACATTGGTCACATATTGGTCGTTCACCTTGGTAGGAGCCAAGCACTGAGTAACGATTCCAAACTCTGTAAGACTCTTCTTCTTAAATGGACCTTCACATATCAAATTAATTTTCATTAAGGTATCAAACAATGCATTAGAAAAAAGTATATTACCTGGAAATATATCAAGGAACTAACCATAAAGATCAGAGTTCTTCCTCTCAGGAAGCAGACAAAGTAGAAACTCAGGTCGCCCAGGAAGTTTAGACTCAGCATGTTCGAACATTTTCTCGACTCTGACCACAGGCGGTGCACGCCTAAACTGACCATTTTCTTCAAAGACATCAAAAGGTTGTTCAAGATTCTGCCAAAAGCAAACGAAATAGAATAGAATTAGCCCCTTTTTGCTTGTCAGTAAATATGCTGTAAAAGAACTTACAATTCCTTTCATTCTTCCAATTCTTATCAGATCATCCACAAGTCTTCGCACATCACAACGTGCAGAAAAGTTTACCACTGCCCATTTCTCTATTTTAACATTACGCTCGACTTTCTGGGAACAGTATATAAATCATTAGAAAATAAATATTAAAGATGACAAATACCAAAAAATTAAAAATGTAGCACAGATTTGACACAAATACCTTGTTATTGAAGTTCCACCTCCCACTCCTGGGATTTAAATATTCTTCATTCCCAAACTTTAACTGTATGGCTCAATATAGATAATTACATGTCAGATGCAATCCATTGCAAGTATAGCAAATATTTCGCAATTACGTGGACTATCATCAGTCAGAAAGTAAAACATCAGGTCACTAAGGACCATGCTCAACAATATATGTAAAACAAGAGAGAATGCATTCTGCTTGCAGATGGTCTTACTACAAAGAAAACAATTAATTGCTACACAATTCCAAGCTGACAGAAGCAATCCTAGCAGCACATACAGCAATGTTTAAGCATTCAAAGTAATGGTGATTATTCAATTTCTGAAAAAAACTTCACATAATAAAAGCTTTATTATGGCTTTTTCTTGCAATATTTTGAAGAAAAATCAATAAAAGACACTCACTAACAGTGAATGACTGGAAGGATGACAAGGAAACAAAACAAATAAGGATTTTCATGAAAACAGTGATAAAAGAAAAATACCCTTGGAGCCTGCAAAACCCTCCCATCAACTTGTGTGAACTCGGACTTTATTGAAATGCCACAGTTACGTAGCATGCGTTCAGAGCCATAGTCGCTTGTTTTCAACGCCTTAAATCAATAAATAATATTCAGTGCAGTGACATTCATATGACAAAACAGTACTCAATATATATCAAAGAGACTTACATCCGACAAGACCGTCATCCGTTCTCGAGGCTTCTGCCTCGAATTTTCCACAAGGGAAGATCGTTGATGTGTGGACAGGGCTTTGGTGTAACGTTGCAGGGATATCAACGAGCATAACTAAGTAAAACACATCATTAGAGTTTCAGAAAGAAAAGAAAAATGAAAGATTGTTAATTCATTCACTGTTTTTTGAGAAAATGAATTGTCGGGCACCTAATCTACATCAAAAAATTAAAGCTGCAACCAATTAAATTATATCCAATAGCTAATACACATTATGAGGTTAATACTAAACTAATATAAAGCTGCTAATCTACCTCAATTGGGATATATGTGGGTCGCTTTGGCTTCCCGACATTAATACATAGAAGATCAGCTGAGTGCCGCAGAGGAATTTTTCTGCGCTTGACAAAATAATCATAGACAGTGATCTGTTCAGTATCATCTTCTCCGGGAACAGCACCTCTCTTCTTCAGAGTAAACCTACAATACCCACACCTTTATTAACAAGAACATTCATCATGTAAACCAGCAACTTCCAGTTACAATTCCAGACATTAAGAAAGTTATAAATAGATAACACAATCAACTTAAAATGGGATAGAAAAATTACAGCTGGTCTTTACACGGAAATTCGCTCAGCCCGGTTATCTTGTACTCTTGGTTAGATGGGCTAGCCGTGATCCTCAAATTCTTCAGAGTCCTTTTAGCCTAGAGAATAAAATATACAAGGTATCAGGTCTTGGTTTAAACGAAGAACAATGAGTATAACAAAAAGTTAAGAAACAATTAGCAAAACAAGCAAGTCATCAGAAAATCTGGTTACCTTATTCCAGTCAAGACTGATAGGATCTCTCGCATTTTGATTGGCAATTAGGAATTCGACCACAGGCCCAGGACGTACAATCGTGGTTGTTGACACATCTAAACAAATTGAAAGAAGTAAAGAAATGTGACAAATAAATATTCAGATGACAAAGGCATCAAGATCAAACCTATGTTCAGAGACAATCCACTTTGTGTGGCTCTGAAGCTGGAATGCAGCCCTTTGCAACTAAGTACACCACCTTCAACATAATTGAAATTATTTGGGTCGTTGTGAAAGAAATTTTGGCGCACAAGCAGACAGCCCCTGCAATCGATATTACAAAGATTTTGACTGTTGTTATTCTATATTGCATAAAAAAATACATGTAGTTATGAAAGTACGTACTGTTTAGCAGCGTGTTGTCTCAAGATAACATCAAGAACCGTAATGGCTTTTTGATAACTCTCAGTTTCATGCCCCCTTAAGGCATCAGCAATGGCCTGCAGATGAATTTCCGAAGCAAGGCTGATTTCAACTTTATAAGTCTTCGAACGGTATGATTTTTTTATCCTCTTCTTATCAGGGCTGGTGTTCTCATTGTTCCTATAAAAGGCAAGGTTAAATATCAAGAACATAATAAACCATGTAAAACACCAATTTCAAAAACCAACATCCACACATTTCAACCTGTTTGAAGTGACATCTTCAACAACTACGGTGAACTCAAGCTTTGTCTGAGCTAGAGAGCCGATTGTGTACAGAATCTTCTCCCCGTCATAAGCAAGGTCTTTTCCATTAAGCTCGGAATCATATATTTCTTGAACCTTGTTAAGTATCTTCCTCCCGGCGCTTTTCCCTTCAACAGGGCGTCCGTCTTCGTAAAACAAAGCAACCTGCACAAATACATAGTATGAACCAACGCTTAACAAAAAAATTAACACACAAATGTTAGCAAAAAAACAACTGAATCATGAAATACAAAACATACACTGTACTGAAAGAAAACCTCATTCATTTTAGCAACATTCACTTCGAAGTGATTTGTTAACAAAGGCAGTTTAGTTCCCTTCGATCCTAGGCCACGTCTAGCCATTGGAAGCTTCTTCTTTACAAGCTCCTGTTCTATCTTTACTGGTTTAACATGAGGTGGAACAATGGGAGGTGGTGGGGGCAAACAGTCTTCGTTCTCTTGGGAACTCATATCCTGGATAAATATCACAAGTATTAGTCTATTAGGTATATACTATATTGATCATTAAATCAGCACACACAAAAACTCAAAAACATATAACAAATAGTAGGTGCAAAACCCCAAAAGCATGAAGCAGTGATGTGAAAACCCTAAAGTCAAAGAATAACTCTAAAAAATCCTTAACGTAACACAAGATTCACCACTCACACGAAAAACATGCGACAATATTTTCGAAAACATAGGGCTGTGTAAAGAGTAAAGCGCAAATATCATACCAAATGAAAAGCAAATAAGGTTCACATTGTGAAATTAAACTCAGTTTAGAACTAAAAAAGCACAACAAGAAAATGCTGAAAAAAATTTCTCAACAAAAAAAAAATGCTGATAAAATACAAATGATTAAACAAAATTAAAAAAAATAAAAAAACATGTAAATTTAAGAAAAAAATCAAAAACAGAAAAACTACATTAACTGAAAAGCTAAACAATACAGAAAACATAATAGTGAAACAACAAACAGAGAAAATCCAAAAGCACAACAAAAAAATGTTGGATCAAACAAACATGCAAAGTTAAGAAAAAACCAAATGAACATTACCACATTACAAAATAAAACAGAAAACAAAGAAAAATCATCACACAAAAAAAAGAGCTATGAAGAAGAGAAGAAAAGTTTGAACTAACCAAACTTGTGCTTTGTTCTTGCTGAAAAGAAAAACAGTGTGAAGTAACCAAAGAGAATGAAAAGAGTAAAGTGTTTGGTAAAGAGAAAGATAGCATCATTCTATTTATAGTAAGTGCGATATCATGATGAATATGATTGGTAGCTAACCTTCAATTGCAAAACGGTAACTTAACAAAGAAGTTGAAGTTGAAGCCAAACCAATTCATTCTAGTAATAAGACACAATAATAATATTACATTTGCCTCTTCAAATGTTTACTTTCAATGCATTGGTTACAAAACATTTAGTTTTCTTAATAATAGTTCCATTGCATAGTCATGAGTATCATTAGCGCAACTTCTCTTGACATTACTCTCTCCGATATAAGCTCTGTTTGAAGATTTTTATTTTCATAAATATAAATATAAAGCTTTTATGCAGTTTATTATGTGCATTTATTATTTTTTTCTCAAACATATTTCTTAATTTTTTTTGTTACAAACATATTTCTTAATTATTAATATTAATACATATTGTAAAGGTAATCCAGAAAAAATACCCCAAATAATGTTGATTTGGGAAATGTTAACGAGTGCCCCCAAAGCACTCTTTAAGAACTATTAATAATAAGTTTTTATAAATAAAAAAATGTGTAATCAATGCATTGGAATTTGTAACATTTGACTTTAATAAAAAATATTTTTTAAATTTGGTATCCTTAAAGAGTGCCCCAGGACACTCGTTAACAAGACTCATTAATTTTAGTAGTGATTCCAATTTCTGTTACAACTTTTAGTACGTTTCAACTTCCAACCTCTTCTAGGGTTTGTGAATGTTGTGTTTCTGTTTGTTTTTCATGTGTCATTAGTGATTTATAAATATAATAAATAAAAATGGAATATTAAAAGTAAGTTAAAAGATAAAAAAAAAAAAAAAAACCTTGGGGATTTAGGTATTTAATTAACATAGTTATTTTGCTTCACTACACCATCGTTGAATCATCTTCTACATGCCTTTTGCTTCACCTCTTCACCATAATGTGAAATGAAAAGAAGGAAAATTGGGATTTATGGTTGAAAATTTTGTTTCATCATTCATCACGCAGTAGTCTTTGTTCGTCTTCGTTCTTTCTTCATCACTCTCAGGTCTTTGTTCCATGACTAGAACTTCATGCCTGTGTGCTACAAACTGTGTTGATTATGTTTTTCAATTCTGCAGTTTTTCGTTCTTTGCAGCTGGTGCTGTTTATAGTTAATTCCTTCACTGAAGTTACGTATGAGTCAAAATGCACCACATAGTATGAGTAAGTATAGTAGCTCATGTGATATTTATGTGGTGTTCCTTACATTCATGCATCAAAGAACCAAGAAATTAAGGTTTATATAATGAATTTGATGGGGAGTATTAATTGCTAACAGAGATAATTACGGATAGGTAATCTATCTCAATTTTCTATCAATTTTTTAATTATTATTTTATTAATTTTATGATATAGTTGTTAGCTTGTTATGTTTAGTGGGGACCCACCGAACACTAATGGTATCAGTTTTGACAGTGAAGCTACCAGGGAGGAGGATTGGGTATAAGGCTTTAGGCAGCAAAACTCTATCAAAAGTTGTAATGTTACAGCATTTTTAGGGTTGTATTTTAATTCGGAGCTTCTTATTAAGATGAAAGAGACTCAATTCATCTCATTAAAACAGTCGTAGCTTCTTAAATATATCTTTGGTCCAAAGAATAAATCAACTGATATTCTTTAATTTAAGAAATCTAAGGCTCAGAAAACACTAATATACTTGACTAAAACTGACGGTACTCGAAGTCACTCAATAGAGACAAGTGTGACTCGAACGAGTCCAAATCCTCTCCATTTTCAAAGGAAATGGGGATCGACATTTCGTTGCCTTGCGGAACGACACGTGGCGTAAGTTGTAACCAACGGCAAAGATTTAAAACAAATTAAATTAATAAATTAAATTAAATTAATAAATATTAAGAGAATTCAATCACATTCTCCGTTGCCAAATTTGCGGGGGAAATTGCAAACAACTGAAACCCACGACTGAGATAAATTTCCTTCAACTGGTTCGCCTTGTTCCTCCCTATCGACGAACAACATTGAACCATACTCTTGATTCTCCCTTTCGGTTCCTTCTGCAGGTACTCTTCCACTCCTTACCGACATTGTCGCACTCTCACCTTACTGTTGTT
>Ga0315914_1007244_pt1 | contig 15444 bp, 14 predicted proteins | sample MpolenodulesMG_FD_203920 | JGI IMG/M metagenome (GOLD analysis project Ga0315914, IMG submission 203920) | Medicago polymorpha root nodule microbial communities from Los Angeles, California, United States - elongated nodules | ecosystem: Host-associated > Plants > Roots > Nodule | place: USA... | reverse complement strand
TGCCGAAAACCTCGGATGGATCACGTCCAGCCAGGAGCTGGTCCAGAAGTTCTTTCTCGATAGCCATGTGATGATTCTCTCCTTTTCATCATCATGGCCCACCGCACAGAATTCCTGACAGTCCCGGTAAACGAGCACCTCGATAGCATGGAAACAAAGAGCCGTTTCGACTTTGGCCTCAGTGATCCTGAGGGCCGGCCTTCTTGCCGCTGGAGTTGCAACCATCGCGCATCAATGGCAAAAGTCATGATCACGCAGATTGCAAGGGATCTGATTTCAGCACGCGGTCAGGTCCGGCGATCACCCGATGCGGAAAACATCACTTTTGTGATCGCTCAAGCGATCACGCTCCCGATCGACGGCGGATAGGAGGAGCCGGCTATGCAGCGCAAAACTATAAAAGCCAAGCTTGCCCAGGTTCGCAGGCCACCATGGCAACTGCTGATGACCAGCGTCAGCGACGATGCGCCGGCGCCCATCGCCGGGACGAACAGTGCCCCTCAGCCTCATCTTCGAACTATTCTGCAACTCCGCAGCCTTACTGTTCGAACCACCGGCGGCGATATCCGCGTGACGCGAGTCTTTGCACGCGGCATTGCAACTGAGGCCGATCCGATGCTTGCCGGTATCCTCGGGGATGATCAGGCTGTAACGGGTATCGTCTTTCCGGCACCAGCACGAAAGCGGAGCATACCGCCACGCCGAATGACCCCTACTGGTCACCGCACGGCAAAACACTCGCCGCCACGGATGCGGCCCTGGCGGCGGGCGAGATCACCCCCCAAGAAGCAATCGTCAGAGCAAAAACCGTCAACACACGGAGTTAGAAATGGTCAGAAAATCCATCGAACAGCGCCTGGCCGAGCTAGAAGCGCAACGTTCCACTCTCAGGGCGCGGCTGTCGAAACAGGAACGAGCCAACGATACGCGCCGCAAGGTATTGCTTGGCGCGCTCGTCCTGCATCGATTGGAAAACGCAAACGATCCCGAATTCACTAAGCGCCTCGGTGACTGGTTGCGCCGCGAACTTCCGGGCTTTCTTACCCGTGATAGCGACAAGGCGTTGTTTACGGATATCCTTGACGCAAAGAATCCCGAACCCGCTAGCTCCTCCCCCTCCACGGAACAGCCCGCATGAGAGTGACGAAAGCGTTTTCGACCATGATCCGCCTCGCTATTCAAAACCCGGGCTGGGCATTCGCCAAACTTCTTGCGATTGCGCTAAGCAAGAGCGGCTTGAAGTTCGCCGCTCTCTATATCGGACTTGTTCTCGTTTTCGGCCTTACTGTCGGCCCGATGTTGTTGGAGGCCGGATTTCAGCAAGGCACATGGACATGGAGCGTTTTCGATATCGCCTTCATGGTCTTCATGGCGCTGCTTTTCCTGGCAATGATCGCCCCCTTTGTCTCACTCCATTTCGGGCACCTCGACGCCGACACCCACGGCTCCGCTCGCTTTGCGCGCGACAGGGAAATTGCTCCCCTCGCCCGCACCGACTCCGGCCTCCTGATCGGCCGTGATCCGAAAACCGGGAAGCTGCTGCGCTACAATGGTCCAGCCCATCTGCTGACCATGGCGCCGACGCGAACCGGCAAGGGCGTGGGAACGATCATTCCGAACCTGCTCACCGCCGACCGTTCCGTCATCTGCATCGATCCCAAGGGCGAGAATGCGAAGATCGCCGGCCGTGCCCGCCAGCAATTCGGCCCGGTCCATGTCCTGGACCCCTTCAGCATTACCGGCTTCGCCTCGGCGGCCTTCAATCCCCTCGACACGCTCGATTCCGATGGAGTCGATGTCGCCGAAGACGCCAGCACCCTTGCCGACGCTCTCGTATTTGACGAGCCCGGCCTGACGGGTGAGGCGCATTGGAATGAGGAAGCCAAGGCGCTCATTGCCGGATTGATCCTGAAGATCGTCGCGACCGAATCCTCCAGCCGGCGTCATCTCGGCACACTCCGTGAATATCTCACACTCCCCCCTGAACAGTTCTCCGCCCTACTCAAACGCATGCAGGAAAGCCAGGAGTCGGTCGGCCTGATCGCGCGAGCGGCAAACCGTTTCCTCGGAAAATCTGATCGGGAAGCGGCCGGCGTCCTGTCAGCCGCGCAGCGCCATACCCATTTCCTCGATAGCCCGCGCATGACCGCCGTACTGGGCCGCTCCGATTTTCGCTTTGCCGATCTCAAGCGCGGGAGCGCCTCCGTTTTCCTCGTCTTGCCGCCTGACCGGCTCTCGACCTATTCGCGATGGTTGCGCCTGCTCGTCACCCAAAGCCTCACGGACATGGCACGCGAGCCAATGAAGCCAGCCGTCCCGGTGCTTTATCTCCTCGACGAGTTCGCCGCCCTCGGCCATCTGGCCCCCGTCGAACGCGCCATGGGCCTCATGGCCGGCTATGGCATCCAGCTCTGGCCGATCCTGCAGGACGTCCACCAGCTCCGTGCCACCTATGGACAGCGCGCCGGCACCTTCCTGTCGAATGCCGGCGTCCTCCAGGTCTTCGGCGTCAACGACCACGACAGCGCCCGCCTGGTTTCCGATCTGCTCGGACAGGAAACTGTCATCTTTCAAACCATGGGGCGCGCCCTCGATTCCGAAAAATCCGGTATCTCCTACAGTCAGCATCACACGGCGCGGCCGCTGCTCACCCCGGATGAAGTCCGCAGCATGGCGCAGCACATTGAATTGCTGTTCCTCGCAGGACAACGGCCAATCATCGCCGGCAAGCTCGCCTATTACGCCGACCCCGAGTTCCGGGGGCTGTATGATGCTCCCTGAACTCTTTGCCCATCTGCCCCACAAGGAGCGCGGCGAACGGCGGCGCGCGGAGCAGGTCCTGTCTCTAATCTGGAAGAATGGAAGAGGAATATGTTTCGTTATCTAGCGCGCCGTCATGATCGCAAGCACATCTTGAGGTCATTACAACGCCAGAAGCGTACCGACCGCAGGTCCATAGAGTTTGGTTTTGATACCCGTTTAGCGTTCGCGGTTAACGAGGCCGAAGACATATATGCGAGCAGCGGTGAATTGGCGTTCAGGAAAATTTCCGAGGCAGAACTGTTCTTCTCCCCGATTTTGCCCCCTGAGCCGTTAAAAGAGGAACAAAATAGTGTTACTTTTCGGTCCGATATCACAACTGGAGATGAAGAAAACAATACATTCGAGTGCGTGGTCACTGATAGCGGATCGAAAGATCATGCACTTGTTGTGTTTCATCATTGGTACGCACGGAACCGCTATCACAGCTTCTCCGGGTACTTTGCTGCAAAGGGCATAACAGTTATTGAAGCTACCCTTCCGTACCACTTTAGTCGCGGTTCCTATGAATATTCCGAGGAACAGTTTTTCAACGCGAATATAGGCCGTACCGTCCGGTCGATTAGGCAGGCGGTATTAGATGGCCGTAAGATTGTTCGTTGGCTTCATAGTCAGGGCTATAACAAAATCTCCGTTGTAGGCATGTGCATAGGTGGCACGGTTGCTGGTCTCATCGCTGCCCAAGAAGAAAAGGTTGATAAAGCGGTTCTCATGGTATCTCCAGGGAGCCCTGCTGATCTTGTTTGGACTGCGGGGACCATGAAGTCGTTACGTGATCGTATTGAACCTGTCATGTCGCTCGAAGATTTGAGAACCGCTTGGGCCTAATCAATCTAGAGATGCACCTGTTCGGCCTTACACGTCATCAGCTGGATATGATGTTCGTGCTTGGCAAGGACGATACGATCACGCGTCCAGCAGCATCGGATCGAGTGATAGAGTTGTTGACAAAATGCAACCGTTCGCCAGAGGTTCTGCGTCTCAATTGTGGACATTCGTCTGTTGGGATTTTCCCTTACAACATAATCGCAGCCAGGAAGGTGCTGCGATTTTTGAAAGAAACTCCGACTTTGGCGGAGCTCTGGGATGTCCGCGGGTTTCGCTACGACTTTAGCGAAGTTTAAGTATTTGATAGCTCCGCCGCTGACATAGCACGGAAGCGGGAGCTGCCCGGTTTGGAGAAGCCATTCGGAGCGTTTGGCAGATGGTACGATGGTACGGGCATTGATGAGTTCTGCCCCAGCGGCCGTATTGAGAATTATCCCGCGTCAATCAGACCGCGCAGCACGGCCAAGTCCATGTTCGTTTTCGACACCACTCCCGTGTGCTCGAGGGCCGCGCGACCCCGATCCGCTTCGCCCCGCGCGCGCGCTGTCGCCGTGCCTCAACGATGACCCGCGGCGTATTCCGTGCAATCTCAGACGAATCCGGCAAGCTCGGCCAGCATTCGGAACTTCGCACAACGACGACCCGCAAGCCCGGATTCAGCGCATGGCCATACTCGCGGCCTCAGCCGGCGTGTTCTCCAAGGCGTCCCACACGTTGGAAAAGCTCTGACGTTCCATCGTCACACCTCCGCTAGATTTGCCGCAATCGGGCGGCGGCAAGGTCCAGATCTCGTCTGGCCGTCTGCTGCGTCTTCTTCTGGAAGGCATGCAGCACAAAAACGGCATCCTCTATCTTGGCGATGTAAAGCACTCGAAACGCTCCGGCCTCGTCGCGGATGCGGATTTCGCGCACCCCTTGTCCTACACTCGCCATCGGTTTCCAATCACTCGGCTCAAAACCTTGCTGAACCTTGTGCAACTGAACGCCGGCTTCCTTCCGGGCTGTCTCCGGAAAATCCCGCAATTGATCGCGAATCCGAGCACCGCGTCAACTGCCCGCTGGATTACGACACGAAGATGCGACGGCAAAGGGCGGCCAATGGAGAACGACGTGAAGATCACCGTGATCATGAAGGCCGCGGTCGGTCAGGTCCTCACGGGATGGGACGCGTTTCTGAAAGCATTCTGCCCCAAGTGAATATAGCGACAGCCGTACCCGAAAAGATTGCGTGGCCGACAGGACGCTCAGGTCAAGGCCCAGGCATTTGCATGATGCAAATAAGACCTAAAGAGGCATGGCAACGGATCCGACGTGATCGTCAACCGTTGCATACAAATTACAGATCAAGAGCTCGCTTGCGCGTTTTCCGCGCAGCTCACGTGGATCAACGGCGCGACGCGAATTGAGGCGGCTTTTCAAGGATAAGGCGGCGACTGGAAGATGATAGCGGCAAAGAACCGCCAATTGCTCTCTCGGCTGCTTCGCCAATTTTAGAGCCGCATTTGTTGCCGGAATGCTGGGGCACGTGCTGAAGCATTTGGCTCGCAAGGCCCTTGAGAGGGTGAAACGATTTCGCCTAAAAGCAGGGATTACTGTTTGGAGAAGGCTGCTCCAAAATGCTTCAAATCGGTGCATAGTACCGCTGAGGGCGGAATCGAAAAAAGGGGGTAAGGCCTTTGACTGATGCAATGAGTTTGATGAGCGCACGGGGCTTGGTTGAAATAACCGATCCGGAATTTGACAGGCCAGTTTTCCGCCAGCCGGGTTTCGACGGCACCCTTACCGCGAAGGAGATGGATGAAAAGATCTCGGCCTGGCTCAAGAAAACGCGCGAAGCCAAGGGTATCTCCCGCGCCGATTTAGCGCATTTGCTAGGACTCTCCGTATCTGTTTACGGGAGGTACGAGCGAGGCTCAGAAGCTCGGTTGTCGATCCCGCGCCTGATACATCTCTGTGAGATCATGGGCTTTATGCCTCTCGATGTGATCTTTGACGCCGCGCCGCACTTGTGGGGCAAAACGCTTGAAGAAGCAGAAGACCGCCTGACACTGATGAAGCTCATCGAAGAATTGCCTCAAGACACCATGCGCGATCTGATCCGGCTTCTGAGACGCATGACGCCAGGCGAACCAGCGGCCGACACTGTCGCCACCAGCATGAGCGAAGGCTGCTAGGCGGCGCAGTCTTCATTTTTTTGGGCTGGGAGGCAGTGAAAAGCGGTAGCCGCCTCACTCCCGTTTGCCACAGGCTCCGGCCTGCTCTTCGGCGCAATGTGAAAGCGCGTTCCGGCCTCCGCCTGCTTCGCTCCGCCCAAGGGCGGAGTGGAAAGACGGAAGCGATGCGGAACTCTCTGTTCGAGGCTGTCTTGCAGGCGCTTGCTGAGAAGACAGCGTCAAGAGCCCACATCGCCAACGCAATTCGACATATTTTCAAAGAGAGCGACCACCTGAGATACGCGCTGTTGCAGTGCTTCCACGTGACGCCGATGATCGAGCCGTTGCAATCAATTTCTTGAATCGGTCACCACTGATCGATTCATAAAAGTCATTGGACAGTGAATCCGGGTCCGGACATGCTCTTAGCATGGCCCAGCACTGGTTCTGCCTGTATGTCCAGCGAATTGACGCGACCAAGAACATGGCGCGCTACTATACAATGTCGATCGAGCCGAATCTCTTCGGCGGCGCTTCGCTCGTCCGCCGTTGGGGTCGGATCGGCACTCGCGGCAAAGAGCGCGTTGTTCTGTTCAAGAACGAGCGGCACGCGATCGAATGCTTCCTTGTCTTGGCTCGCCAGAAACGCGCGCGCGGTTATAGGCCGCGACCACGCTCTGACCTCTGACATTCGATGCTTAACCAGCCGCCGCGGGACGAATTTATGGTCGCAGTTTCCAAGCGCGGCAGAACTGAACAACTATGACGCAAAAGACCCCCACAAAGTGCGGGCATTCCTCTCATGCCACCTCGACGGATCGCGCGAAAAACCGGCAGCTACCATCGAGGTGGTGCACTCCCCGCGGCTTTGCGAGGAACATCTCGCCCGCGGGCTTCTTTGCTCCGAGGAGAGTAGGGCCACCCCCGCTATCCGTCAAATCGTTCGAGCATCCTCTTGAGCCGAAAGTTCTGTGCACGAAGCCGTTCAGCCAGTAATCTCTTGAGCCGCTTGTTGTCGGCGTCCAAGGCGGCAAGCTCGTCGTCGGAGACCGGATCGTCGGCAGTCCCGGGCTGGGCCCTTCGATCCTCGTACTCAACCTCAGGCTTACGCACGATTGTTTGGTCGGAGGCGCGCTTGGCCCGCCTTTGAGGAGTGCCGGTTGGCGTCAATCGACGCTGCGGTGCCGGTTGACTCTCCTCTACTTGCACGACAACTTCGGCCGGATCATTGGCCTCATGAAGCTTCGATATTTCGACCTCTGCGCCGATGATAAATGGTATCGCCGCTCGTGCAACGTCAGCGCGCTCGTTGACCGACTCTGCATCGATCGGATCGGCCAACCTAGTTTCACCCAAACCGGGCCGCCCAGGTCCCTCATCAGAATTGAACAAATGCGACGCCTTCTCTTCCACTTCGCGGGCCAAGGCCTTGAGATCTGTGTCTCCCCAGATTGAGTTCGTCTGGGCTTTTGGCTGTCGTCGCCGCGATTTGCGTTCAACAACGAATCTCCATTGTGGCGTCTTCATCTACTTCGATCCCAGTCAACCGTAAAAAACAGAAACACCGATTGGCGCCGCTGCATTGCTGCTGGCGCACCAATAATGGCCTTTCTCGCGTGTTTCAACTGCTCGCCAACACCCACCAGCGGTCGAGCCTTTCATCCGGTAAGAGCTGGGACGGCAAGCATCGTTTGCTAGCGACAATGAACGGGGAGCAAATATAGGTCTCTGGCGCATACGGAGGACACAAATGTGACCTCGCGCACTCCCGTTTCTGGTTAGTCCAGACCGAGCCTTTTGCGAAGTTCGGCATTTTCCCCTCGCAGCTTCTCCGCCAGTAGTTTGCGGAGCTTCTGGTTTTCCTCTTCCAGCTTGACAAGATCTGCCAACTCATCGCCGGCCGGCAGGGGCTTGGTGCTCTTCGTGTCCATTTTTCGGATAGGCTTCGCGGCACCTTTCCAATGATAGTAGGTTTGCTCTGATATGCCGGCGCTCTGGATAGCGTTCTTGAGGGTGTTGCCTTCGCTGACTTGCCTCTCGATCAGCTTAAGCTTGTCGTTTCTCTCTTGTTCGCCATACCTCCTGGGTTTAGCGGCCGGCGCCTTTGGTTGAGCTGGTTCGGCAGCCGCCTTCTGAGGCCGTGGCGACCTCAGCTTCTTAGCCGTTGGTGCCCTCACTTCAGCGTCCGCCGCTACAGCCGCAGCAACGGGTCCTGTATTACTCTCGTCAGCCATCAGCAATTCCCTCCTTTAGTCACCGCCTGTTTTCGGCCGAGTGCCCCACAGAGTCAACACAACCATCAGAGTCCTAATTTACGGATGGTTGATGTTGGCTCAGACCTGGCGCCTGACGATCTAGGGGTCACGGGCCAACAAGTCTGTATAAGCTAAGCGCTCGCCGCAAAGCTGATCAATGCTTATAACGCAGGGTTCGCGACGACCTGGGCTTAGCTGTCCTGAGGCGCAGCGCGCGTCGTCGAATACACACCGAGCCGATTACTGGCCGTTCGCCAGACTCCCGCAGTCATGCAACTTGAGTGGCGGCGAGCGCTTCCCGCCGAGTAAAGATGAGCAAGTTCGCTCTTGAAGCCAGCTCCCCCGACCTCACGTAATTTCGAACCGCTCAAGCATCGTCTTCAGCTGAACGTTCTGCAGATGAAGCTTTTGGGCGAGTTGCATCCTCAGCGTTTGGATTTCTTCGTCGAGTGTTGCCAATTCATGAAAAAACAACTCACGTGAAGACCTTCCTTGCCGATTATCGTGACGCTTTGGGGCGGCAGCGCTCTGCGCAGCCAACTGGGCGCCGGCTCTCTTCCCGCGTGCTTGACGCTTGTTCCGCGGTTTGCTTTGCGACTTTGCGCTTGCCGCGCTCTTCTCAACCAGCGAACTCGCTTCGGTGCCCGAACCGCCGGCTTCATCACGCACGCTTGCTTGAGCCTCGTCAGCACCGGCCGGCGGTTCTAACACCTGTGCGACATCATTTCTGCCTTCCGCCTTGTCCGATGCGATCGGCCCTTGATAAATTGAGACGTCCTCATCTTGAGCAGGTGGGCTGGCAGCCACAGTCGGACTCGATGGGAGCGTGGACGCATGCTCCCCTTCGATCTGGAGAGTTTTGGAACCAGTTTCATTCCCGCCTGAACTCTGTTGCGCTTTCGCCGATGATCGCCCCAAGTTAAATCGCGCAAGGAATTTCCACGGTGTTTTCATAGTGTCCCCACCTGAGCAAGCCGGACTGCAATCCTGTTGAGCTTTCGCTCTCACCGGTCATCTTTTGTGTCGGCAGGGGCTACTTTCTTGAGCCCGCCACAAGTTTCATCGGTACATGATGCGATGACGAGAGTACAGAATAGGCGACACTGCACGGCATTCGATTTTTAAGGCAGCTACGACGCTCGGCCAAAACCTAGCTTCCGCAGGACCGCTTGTGCACGCTCAAATGCGGCTAGGAGAGCGCGTTCAGCGTCTACCAATTCACGCAATAGACTGCAACGTTGCTCCACAATTATCCGATACCTGGCTGCAACTGCGTCCAGCTCTGTTGTAGGCGCCTTCGCGGCCTGACGATCAACCCATTCCTGCAGTAGCGCTCGCGCTTGCCCATCGAGCTCGTGCTTCCGCTGTCGAAGTCGGTCGCCGTGGCATTCTGCCTTATTGTACCGTTTAAGCGCCATCGCAGCTTCAAGTCTCAATCTCACCGGAAGTGGCCCGACAAGAGGGTTGGCTTTTCCCATAAAATCCAGCTCCTCCTACTCGCAGGACTTTCTTTTTCGGAGATTGTTCAGAAACTAGAACAAGATTACAAGCGCAAAACCGGAAGACGTCGGCCGGTAAGAGACCCCAGGCGGCAATGACGCGCGCGGTATTTCTGAAGTGTTGAATGCAGCGGCCCGGTCTATCTCAGAGGCGCTGCTCAGGAACAGCGGCTCTTAAGCTTGACGCCATTCCCGCCTGCGTAACTTAGGGCAGCGCGGCAATCACGTAGTGCGCGGCGCTGCCATTTGCCTTGGCTGGGCCACTCGGGTTCCAAGAAGTCTAGAGCGTCATAGGGTCCGCAGAACCGATGTGACATACCGTTTTGACGGGTTATCGAAAGAGGCACGCGCCAAAGAACCTGTTTCATTCGGAGCTCCCGATGCGGTGTTTTCCTCGTAGCCGGCGAGCTCGCTTGCAAGCCACAGCATCAGGATGTTGATCCCGCGATATGCTTCGCCAGTGCCGGGGCGGGGCACGAGTGAGCCGCAGCTGTTTCCGCGCCAGGGCCGGATCCACGGCTTTGTGCTTCAAGCTGCTCGACGATGACATCGGTGATGCGGCTGGTAGTTGTCCTTTAATGCTCTGCATTGCCGTCTCCCGTTGGTTGCCGACAAAAAACGGGGATAGCCGAAGCGAACCCATGCACCCGTAGGGCCGCAACAGAGTGGAGGACCGCGCCAGCGGACGGGCGTAGCTTGTCCGCCAAATCACCCAACGGAAGGGGAGGGCAGAGCATTGGCGCCCCCGCTCAGGAGGGATGTCAGAAGGGCGGAAGCTCGATCTGGACAAGTTTCTCAGCGTGACCGTCCTTGCCCGGTAAGAACACCGGCATTGTTGCCAGCCGCCGTGAACCTCGACAGGATTGCCGGGCACATTCGCTTTCTCCGGTCTCTGAACCTGCCGACGACGTTGATGGAGCGCATTCCGGCCAAGGTCTTTGACGAATTCACCGCAGAGGGACGCGAATGAGCGCGCAGGAGCTGCGCGACCTTAGCCCCGAACGCCAGAATGCCGTTCTGGCCGCGACGGTGTTCCACCTTCCCCACCATCTCACCGACTGCGTCATCGACAGGTTCAAGAAACTCATGGGTATCCTGACGCGGCGAGCCGATAACCAGGCGGCCGCTCGCGTCACCCGCTCCGGCCGGGAAGTGCAGAAGCCACTGAAGGACGTTTTCGGAAGTTTGCCATGCGGTCGAGACGAGGGACAAAGGCGAGGATATACCGACGCTGGATTACTTCACCTGATCAGTTCGAACTACCCTTTCGTAGATGATGTCGGCCATTTCCTCAGACGAGGCGACTGCGCCACGGAGCGTAATATCGGGATCCTGCGGCACTTCGAACGGGCTGTCGACGCCGGTAAAATTGGTGATCTGGCCGGCCCTGGCCTTGGCGTAGAGTCCTTTGGGATCGCGCGCTTCGCACACCTCCAGCGGGGTGTCGACATAGGCTTCGAGAAAGCGGATGTCGGCGGCGATTTCGCGGGCGATGCGGCGCTCGTTAGCGAAGGGGGAGATGAACGAGACAATGACGATCAACCCCGCATCGGCCATCAGCCGCGCCACCTCGGCCACACGGCGGATGTTCTCCACACGTGCCGCGTCGGTGAAACCGAGATCCTTGTTGAGCCCGTGCCGGACGTTGTCGCCGTCGAGGATGTAGGCATGCTTGCCTTCAGCGGTGAGCCGTTTTTCGAGTAGGTTGGCGATCGTCGACTTGCCCGAGCCCGACAGGCCGGTGAACCAGACGATCTGCGGGGTCTGCCCCTTCATTCCGGCGCGGACCCCGCGATTGACGTCGAAGGACTGGTAGGAAAGGTTTCGGGCCCGTTGCAGACCATATGCGATGGTGCCCGCGCCGAGGGTGAGATTGTGAATGCGGTCGATGAGGATGAAGCCGCCGGTCAGCCTATTTGTGTTGTACGGATCGAAGGCAATCGGCCTGTCGGTGGCGATGGTAACCGTGCCGACCTCGTTGAGCTCGAGCCGCTTGGCGGCGGCCTTTTTCAGCGTATTGACGTTGGTGCGGTGTTTCAGGTCGGTGATAGTCGCGGGCACCACCTGGCTGCCGATCTTTAAAAGATATGAGCGCCCGGGATAGGCGGGTTCGTCGGCCATCCAGACGAGTTCTGCCTGGAACTGGTTGGAGAATTCCGGCGTCTGGCCGGCATGGGTGAGCACGTCGCCGCGCGAGATATCGATCTCGCGGTCGAGGACGAGCGTTACGGCCTGTTCGGCGGCGGCTTCGGGAAGATCGCCGTCCATGGTGACGATGCGCGCGATCGCGGCGGACTTACGGGAAGATGCGACCAGAATCTCGTCACCCACCCTGACCCTGCCCGAGGCGACCGTACCCGAAAACCCGCGAAAATCGAGATTCGGACGATTGACCCACTGCACGGGAAAACGGAACGGGGCCTGCGTGCGGTCTTCATCGACAGCGATATCTTCGAGGTAGGACAGAAGCGGCGAGCCCGTGTACCATGGCGTGCGCTCGGACTTGGCGACGATGTTATCGCCGCGCAGGGCCGAGATGGGGACTGCGGCAAGGGAGGCGAAGCCCAATTCGGTAACAAAGGCGCGGTATTCGGCCTCAATCCTTGTGAACACCTCCTGGGAATAGTCCATGAGATCGATCTTGTTGACCACCAGCGCCACGTGCTTCACCCCAAACAGCGAGAGGATGAAACTGTGGCGACGCGTCTGGGTCAAAAGCCCCTTGCGGGCGTCAACCAGCAGCAGCGCCACGTCGGCGTTGGAGGCGCCGGTCGCCATGTTGCGGGTGTATTGCTCGTGGCCGGGCGTATCGGCGACGATGAAATTCCGCCGGTCGGAGGAAAAGAAGCGATAGGCCACGTCGATGGTGATGCCCTGCTCGCGCTCGGCGACGAGACCGTCGACCAGCAGCGAGAAATCGATGCCCTCCTCGCCCACATGCCTGTTGCGGCTGTCCTTTTTCAGCGACGCCAACTGGTCGTCGAGGATCATCTGGCTGTCATAGAGCAGTCGGCCGATGAGCGTCGACTTACCATCGTCCACCGAGCCGCAGGTCAGGAAGCGCAGCAGCGATTTGCCGGTCTGCCGGGCGAGCCAGAGGTCGATATCGGTATCGGCGGAAGGAGCCGGGGCGGCCGCGCTGCTCATCAGAAATACCCCTCCTGCTTCTTCTTTTCCATCGAGCCGGCATGATCGCCGTCGATCAGGCGCCCTTCGCGCTCGGAGGTCCGGCTGCCCTGTATCTCCATGATGATCTCGGTGAGCGTGGCGGCATTGGAGCGGATCGCGCCGGTCAGCGGGTAGCAGCCAAGCGTTCTGAAGCGCACGACCTGCTCGGTGGGCGTCTCGCCTTCATCGAGGCGGAAGCGGTCGTCATCGACCATGATCAGCGTGCCCGAGCGTTCGACCACCGGGCGCGGGCGGGCGAAATAGAGTGGCACGATGGGGATGTCCTCGACATAGATATAGCTCCAGATGTCGAGCTCGGTCCAGTTGGAGAGCGGAAAGACCCGCATGCTCTCGCCGGGCGTCAGACGTGTGTTGAACAAGCGCCAGAGTTCGGGGCGCTGGTTCTTGGCGTCCCAGGCGTGATGGGCGTTGCGGTGGGAAAAAATGCGCTCCTTGGCGCGGCTCTTTTCCTCGTCGCGCCGCGCCCCACCAATGGCGGCGTCATACCCGCCGGACGAAAGCGCCTGGCGCAGGGCTTGGGTTTTCATGATGTCGGTATAGGCCGACCCGTGATCGAAGGGATTGATCCCCTGGGCCACGCCATCGGCATTGGTGTGAACGCGAAGTTCGAACCGGTACTCCTCTGCCATCCGGTTACGGAAGCCGATCATCTGGGAAAATTTCCAGGTGGTATCGATGTGGAGCAGTGGGAACGGAATCGAGGACGGATAGAACGCCTTGCGCGCCAAGTGCAGCAGCACCGAGGAGTCCTTGCCGATCGAATACATCATCACCGGCCGCTCGAAACTGGCGGCAACCTCGCGGAAAATCTCGATGCTCTCCGCCTCGAGGCGTTGTCTCTTCTCTTTCATAGCGAGCGTCTAATAGAACCCTTTTGGATAAGCAAGGGTCAGGGGAATATATCGGGAAATATATTGGGCGCCCCTGAGAGGGGTAGGTGCGATATTATCGCAGACACTCAACCATTTTCAAAATATAAGGCATATATATTTAGCTATATTACGACACGGCCATTTCTGCCCTGCTCCAGTTATTTCCGCTAGGATCATGCCTTAGCCATCCCCTAAATGCATCGCAGGCGATCGCATCGCATGGGTCGGAGTACGAACACGTCACCACAATAGGATCGGCAGCAAGGGCGCAGGCCACCAGCGCAACAACGCCCTTTCATGCCACGCCAGAAGTCGAAGGTTGCGTCACCACCATGATCTTCACGCCATTTGGCGAAAGTCCAATCACCGGCGCCCTCGCAACGCGGCCACGATCGCCTGCGCCAACGCCACCGCGCCGATCATGGTCATGCGTGCTCCGGCAACCACGATCTCAATTCGACCGGAGGCAAGGGGAAGCGATATCCGACGACGCACTCTGGTGAAGCGTTTATTCTCCAACATTGTCACGGCACGAACATTGCCTGCTGTGCGCAGGCTTGCTCGGATCGTCGACAGGTCAGCCGGGCTTCGCCGCCAGGCATTCAGCAAACCGCGATTTGACGCGTTACGGAGCGTAATCCGACGCTGGCATTTCGGGATCATCTATCGATCAGGGAGATATGGCGTGGGACGCGCCTATCCCGGAATACTGTTCGCAAATATCTGCAGCTCGGTGGCGTAGAGAAAGTTCAAAGTACCAGAGCGACCGAGTAAGCTTGATCCATTTGCGGACCGCCGGTCGGCCTGGCTGAAGACGGAATCCAAAAAGGGCAGCAAGCAGAAGCGAACGATGAAGCACTTGCATTCTGATCTGGTGAGCCTTGGCTATGACGGTTCCTTCTGCCGTGTCGGCGCCTTTGCTCGAGAATGGAAAGCGGACCGGCAGAGAGAACTCCAGACACCAGGACGCGGCACGTTCGTGTTGGCATTTGAGCCCGGAGCGGCCTTCCAGTTCGACTGGTCTCAGGACTGGGCGGTGATCGGCAATTAGCGCACCAAGCTGCAGATTCCTCATACGAAGCTGAGCTACAGCCGCGCCTTCTGCTGATGCGACGCGTGCCGAGACCCCTGCCCCGTGAGTACAAACCGTGGCGATTCAGAGTGCTCGGCGCAATCATTCCAGATCTCGATGGTGTCGTCGCTACGGAACGGAGAAACCTGCCTACACCTGCAAGTCGGATCCTGCCGCTGCATCTGCGACCTGCTCTGCTGGCCGGAGTAGCCTTGGTCGAGCGGGCTGGACCAGAGATGCTCAACATGCTGCGCGCGAAAATGACGGGTCAGAACCAAGCACGATTCAGCAGCGCTATTGACGAGATCATGACCCATACATGCCGTTCGGTGGCGGCTTCGCAGTTGCAGTTAATTTGAGAATCCCGCCCGTCGGATTCTCGTCTTTAAATGCCACATCCGGCTGGAACAACCGCATTCTCACATTTACGTGCCAAGCGAAAAGCACTCTTACCTGGCGATCTCAGCGACAGTCCTGCCTCTCGAGACCCACCGATTCGCAATTGTGAAAGTATCCACGACTCCATAACGAAACCGAATTCATCCTGCCACCTTATAACATCTTCGCATAACATGTTTATGGGACTTCCTTCTAGCATCATTGATGGAGTGTCCTTCCCTCGCCGCCTAATACCAATCCTCATTGATCAGAACCCATATGCCCATTTTCTGCGACCGATGGACATGATCTTCCAGGGCTGATCCAGCAGTGTTCGCCATGCGTGGCAGCAATGGTCGACAATGTCTTCGTAGGATT
>Ga0315914_1007243_pt1 | contig 15446 bp, 8 predicted proteins | sample MpolenodulesMG_FD_203920 | JGI IMG/M metagenome (GOLD analysis project Ga0315914, IMG submission 203920) | Medicago polymorpha root nodule microbial communities from Los Angeles, California, United States - elongated nodules | ecosystem: Host-associated > Plants > Roots > Nodule | place: USA... | reverse complement strand
CATTGCCTCTATTTATAAAGGAAATGAGCCGTAAGAGTTGGAATTGGTTCACACCTCTTACACCAAAAGTCATAGCATTCAGAGTGTGAAACTTGGAATGGATTTCAAACATTCACACTTTTCTGCACAACAAGTTATGCCTAGCCATGCTACTCCACCATAAGCTATGTGTGTTCTCTGCACAACTTATACATAGTCAAACTATTTGAAAGGAAAAGCTAAGCCATGCATTTAATGTGTAGAAGACTTTGGCAATTGATTGTTGCAATTTTCCTTTTGGCTGGAACATGCCCCACGTGGTGGGAGGGACCAACCCTCTCAACATAAAATTGGTTTAATAAACAGCAACATTTATTTATGACCACCTGCTTGATCATGACATACAATTCATCAGTCCTGCTGTTCAAAAAAAAATAAAAATCATCAGTCCACCCCAAAGCACTTGAGAAGGAGTTGATCCAAACACACTGAACTCTACATCAATTTTAAACATATAAAATAAAATCAAAAATTTGACTACATGCATAAACTAGCACTTGTCAATTGATCAAAAAGACTAGCACTTGTCAACTACTCTCCAGTAATGTATAACAGAAAATGTTTACTGTCTTAGAAACTAATTTTGAATCATCCCTTAATATGAATTGCAATTTTGCAATCAGTTTAACTATCATTTTATACACTTTCAATCTAGCTTGCAGTTGCTAAAAGGTGTTCCTTTTTAAAGGTTCTGGGTTATGACACAAGATATATATTGATAATTTGTTTTGTAATGAACTAGCTCACTCACTCCTTCTTTAGCGAGGTCTCTAAGAAAATGAAATCTCAAATCTATATGTTTACTTCTACGAAGTATGATTTAATTTTATGACAGTTTAACGACTGAAATGTTTTTCGGAAATATTTGGAGAATAATAGTTTCTACATTGTTAAAACTAATAGAAAAAGAGAGTAACAATACTCACCCTGCTTTTAACATTTTCTTGCTCCCTAAAACTAAATTCTTCTGTTTTGTCATCTCTTTGTTGTACCAGAAATCCCCCATTCCATCCAGCTTGACCATATGTGCTGACTATCGATTTCTCATACCTTAGAAGCATAGCCCTTGATCTAACTCTAATTAGAATTAAAAGAAAGACGATATAATTTGGTCAATTGCTAAAACAAATTATAGCATATGAGAAAGCAAAAAAAAAAAAACAAGAACAAAGTCAAACATCTCTCTAGTAAATCAAAAGTATATGCAACGACATAATACTGCAAGAGTGCAAGCACATTTCCATAGTACTAATAAAAAACTCAAATCACATAAATAAAAAGTAGACATATAAGAACTATTGCAACTACATGCCCTAATTGTCATCAATCAAACATGAATTTGCATGTTGCTGAGGCCCTTGGCAACGAAGCTAACTTCGATAACATTTGATACTTTGCTTTTCTATTTCTTGAAGAGGAACTCTTAATTGTCTTAATAGTCATGGTGTTCAGCACTTTTGAATTCTGCATAATATATTTTGCAAATTGAAGTCCAGATTCTGTGCTTTTATGGTCATTAAGCAAGCATGTTCTGAGCTGTGTTGAAAGGCATTTCGGAACAATTACCGGATCCATCCAATTGTACGCAACAAAACCTCATGAATGGTAAGATTTTGAAGTTTTGGACAACATTCTAGTATTTCTAGCAGCCACTTCCACTTCTCACAATGATTATGTTTGAGGATAAGCTCCATGTTGGTTAGACTGTGAATCCTAGGCCGGTGATAATTGCCACAAAGTGTGGCGTCCTGTTGTAATTTATACAAGAAGTCAAAACTATACTATACATATATACACATGCATAAAAAATATCATGAAGAAAATAATTTCTAAATCACAAAATTAAACAACTTAATTAAAATTGATAACCATACTATTCTTACCAGTTCTACACGCAAAACTTGAGCCTCTTCCATGCAAAACCAAGTGATTAAGAACATCAAATAACGAGGCATTATTTTGGTAATGTTTGCTCTGATAAACTTTGGCAAGCTTTGCATCTTCTCCGGTAAAACAAACTTACCCTGTGAAACAATCCACTGGCTGTTGTTTATGTGTAACGATTCAGCTTTCGATTCCTCTAGAACGGGACATCCTAATAGAAAGTTTAGGAGGTCTTCAACACATTCGAAATGTAGACAAGACAAATGAAGAGTTTTGAGGAGAGGAAAATTCACAACCTCTTGAGAAGGATCATTCACTTTTAGCCCTTTCAAATGAAGAACGACGGGGTTTTACAACTGAAAATGCAAGGAGGTAAATTGAAGGTAACTCTAATGGAAATTTCAGGATTAATATTCTCGATTCCTCCTCGCTGCGCAGCGGCATAGACAAATTGATCGATATCATAGTGAAGGCTAGAAGCGTTTGAACATTTGAGGCGAAATGATTGGAGAGGCAACGTGATGTCTCTTGAGAGAAAAACAAAGGACACAACATCACAAAAGGTGGTGAAGTTTTGGAAAGCTTCGTCTTCGAAGGTGAGAGTGAGAACTGAGAGCCATAGTTTGTTCCATCTCTTTGAGAGTATGACCAGCAAATTTTGTTGAGAGAAAAGAAAGGATGTGACAGAGAATTGGGTCTTGTAAAATGCTAATCCGATCATGAGTTGGAATTGGTCGTGACATCTCAAACTCAAACCCTATTCCAAAACCAATGTTCTAACTGTGTTATGTAAATTCATAAAGAAGCATTTTAGGGTTAAGGAAGAGAGAGAAGAGAGGATGAGAAAAGTAATGGACAAAATTGTCCTCAATATAATTAATACAAGGGTCGTGTTATTGGGGTTGAGATCCTCTCCATTTATAAAATGAGTGGTGGATCCTATCATTAAACGTGTCCTATCATCATTAATTATTTTCAAGATTTTTTGTGTTTTTATCTCTTCAATGGAAGAAATGGAGAATAGTTTAATTGGAGAGGATCCTAACTCGTCCTATTGTTTAGGATTCAAAACTAGAAACTATTGATGAATTTTATGTTGAAAAATTATTTTTAATTTTATTGTTTCAATGTACAATTTTCAAAGTAAAGTTTTTATTTTAAACTTCTAAACAATTTAGCATTTCGTTTAATATAAAAAAGGGTCATGCCCAAAGGGCACTGGTTAAGGATAACAAAAAAGTAAGTTATTATCAAAAAAAGAAATTTTGTTGACTTTTTATGGATTGATTACACAATTTTTAATGCAATAACTGTTATATAATTTCGTTTTTTAGTATCTTAACTAGTGTTCCGAGGCACCGGTTAGCATTTCCTTATAAAAAAATGTCACATGGGGTATAGAATGGAGGATTTGCCACATAAGGTGGTCAATGTATCACTACTCTACTCTATACCTTTCAAGTTACTTGTGAAATCAATATCCATAAAAACTCTCACAAAGTGACCAAAGGTACGCTCAAATACTACTACCTATTGCAAACAAGATCTTGGTCTCCAATACTCTTGTGAAAGACCATGATTTTCAACTAAACTTAAGCTAAGGTGTTCTTTTGAATCCTAGGGTTGAAATTAGTGGTACATGCAAAAAGATTCAACAATCTTGTATTCAAATTTCAGGATCCAACACTTTTGACACATCTAGCAACTTCTAAACTAGAAAAGGAAAACTCATGGAATCTTTTTCCCAATTAAGTTACTCCCCAACGTCTCATATATGACTACACGACCTAATATGAAACAGAGTTAACGTATTTTAAAACATCTAAATACTGAGTATTACATATGCTGAGTGATAAAGGCATAAATGCAGGAACTATACATGACCTAAATGTCATCAACAAGTAAATAATAAACATATGCTATATATTATTATTAATTAGTATTGCTATATTAAAAAAAAAAAAAAAAAACAAGAGATGGGATCTGTTGGCACCAGGTGTCAACTGATTTGTTGACACCAAATCTTAGCCATTTGATACATTTAATCCAAGGGTCCTAATTATTGTGAAATCAACTCACGTGAACTTTTCTCCATCTAATCCCTCCTAATCTGCACACTCCTCTTTCTCCTCTGCTCTAACCAACAAAGCTTGAACGAACAACACAATGAAAGTGTCTATTTCAAAACTATAATTGATCAACAAACTGGATTATTTCAGAAATTGATTGTTGTCAGTGATTACATTTTCAATTTTACCTCCCTATTCGGCGGACGACAGAATGTTCATCGTCTCTCTTCCTCATTTTCTTTATACCAATATGCATGGGGAAATTAAAGTTAATGGAATAGTGTATGTGGAACGTTTTTGATTAAAACAAATTAAAAGTTATACCCTTTAATTTCTTTGGTCAAATAAAAAACCAAACCTATCGAATCAATTGGTATGATCATGAGTGCTCTTTGTTCGTGCACAAAACTCAAGCCTATGATATTAATTGTATTACCTATCGTATGCACAAAACTAACGCTCTCTTCTCGCATCCATTTTTAGGACGACCAACAATTTGAATTTGGATAGATTTGCTTTGATTGTTGGTCATTAACTTCTCTGTGTTGAAGCTGATGGAGAAGAAGAATGAGCGCGGATCAGGCAAGTTAATGGAAAGTAATGATCATGTGAGATTTCAATTAAATAAATATGAGCATTTTGATTAAATGAAATATACGGTTGAAATTTGGTGTCAACGGATCCTGACTCAAAAAATAAATAAGAGTATGTATATATGCCCCCATTCAATGATGGTTTTGGAAAAGGTCCTCCAAGATCTGTATGTATCAACTGCAATCTTCTCATTGCTCCCCAGTCTGATTGGGAAGGTAACAATCTGGTTTGCTTCCCAAATTGACAAGTAGTCACGTTTTTCTCCAATTCTGGTATACCTTCTGCTAGATTATTTTTCAAGTATATTATAACTGCATGATTGAAATGGTCTAGCCTCTAGTGCCAGAGTACAGTATCAATAATTGATTTTATAACTGGAGATTCCCCAAATTGCATTAACAGATTTAAAACTTAAAGAACATCTTGGATAATTTTTGTAACTTAACTAGTCTCAACTGCAATTGATTATCTTCTTCTGACATCAATAAATTCACCATACCAACCATAAATTTTGTAATAGAATCCTTGTTGAACTCTATGAAAATCGTATATCATATCTCATATTACCAGTGCCTTCATTATCAATACAAGAGCACTTCCCACAAATAGGAGATCATCTTCTTACGGATATTTGTAATATACATTTGTTACAATTCACATATGACCTTATGAGAAAGAGAAAAAAAAAAATCATTTTTTAAGTTCATTTTAATTTAATAAATTAATGTGTTTGTCTATATTATAGAGCAAATACATCAATTATTCACTAAACCTAAAAAATTGTTTTTGTTTATAATAAGGGTGTTGCTAACCGATGCTCCTGGGACACTGGTTAAGGAGCAATAAATGAACAAATCACTTGTTTTACTTCAATTAAAGTGATAAATAAATCAACTAATTAAAATAAAATAAAAAGTTGTATTTAATACTACGTCAAATTTCTTTTTCCATTACATATTTACATTCCCGTATCATTTTCATTTCTTAACAATTTTTTTCTTCCCACAGATTTTACTCAAACCAATTTTTCTTTCCGTAAATTTTTTGTGAATCATTTTTTTCATTCAAACCAATTCCCGGAAAAGCCTATGCATAATTAGCAACATATTCAATTAAAATAAAGTTTAAAATAAATTAACAATTTCAAAAATAAAACATAACCAATTAAAATATCAAATACAACCTCTCAAAAAAATATCAAATACAAAATCATCAAATGTGTAGAAATTCCATGCTTGTATCACAAAATAGAAAATTTTATAGAGTATTGAATACACATTTTTCTTATTTTAATTAGTTGACTTATTTCTCACTTTAATTAAGGTAAAACAAAGGGGATTTATTCTTTTATTGCTCCTTAACCTGTACCCCGTGCCTCGGAGACATCGGATAGCATTACACATATAATAATGATCACAAAGTGTAGTATTTAAAGCCGTTCATAAAGTTGTTCAAAATTTAATGTGATAAAGATATGGTGACACCCTTAAATTGTTTTTTAACAGTAATTTCTAACGTAAATTATATTGACATTCCCTAAGGTTTTCTTAAACTACACAAACATCTCATCTATATATAATGACTCATCAGACCGTTAATCTAGTTAAAAAGACAAAATTTTGTAATGAATGTACCCTGTCAACTGTTACATGAAAATGTTTAAGGGGTATGTGGAATGTACTTGATCTCCTGCATGCATCGTTGATCTCTAAATAATACAAGAAATTGTCGAGTTTAATTTATTTATGTTTTGCTATGGAAAACATCTCTAATGGGTTATTCAAGTGGGTTATAAACTTTTTTTTTAGTAAAGTGGGTTATAAGTTTTATTTTTTGTCCCTGCAATTAGGGGTCATTTAAAAATTGGTCCCTGTAATTGTTAATCTTGGCAAATTACCCTAACAAAGTTTAATCATTTAAAATTTCATCCCTTAACCACTTAATGACTGCCACGTCATTAATTTCATGTCGTCGCTCTGTTAATTGGTCAACCCACGTGTGAATTGACAGTTTTACCCCTATCTTCATCTTCTTCTCATTCCCTCCTCTTCTTACTGGATCTGCAAACAACATTCTTTCCCAAATTGAAAAGAAAAAAAACCTTCCTACTTCGAAGCTTTCTTCTTCTTCCATCTCTTCCACCAACACCAATTGTATCCATCTCTTCCTTCACCACCAATACAAACAAGAAATCAATTATCAAAAAAATACAAAACCAGTAAGATTTTTTTTAAAAATAATCTAAACTCAAAATCAAATACAATCCAACAACCACAACAACAACCCAATTCAGGTTTATCAACCAACCAATTAACAAGTTCAAAACCAAAAAGGTGAATGTACAACGAAATTGAGAATTGAGGTGAGTTAATAATTTGCAGAGAAATTCAAAAGCGGAAATTGGTACAAAGGACTCTACAAAGCTATTTGACGTCGCATAATTTAGCGACGGAAACGACGTTGAATTGGTTAGCGATTTGTTGATAATCGGAGCCGTTAGCGAGACGGAAGAGACCAATACCGAGAAGAACGTCGGCCGTGAGGTTAAGAGGGAAAATGTACGCCGGGTCACGACATTCAAGGAGAGGTTCGAGTAAATTGGTAAACCATTCGAAGGTGGAGGAGGTCATGAGACGGTGGTAGCGTTTAGTTTGCGGGAGAGGAGGGTGGTGGTTACGACGGTTTGTTGAGAGAAAAGAAAGTAGTGGCTTTGTTGATGTTGTTATGACTTTCCAGAAATCAATCTCAAAGAAGGGATAAACATAGCGACCAGTGCATGAATCTGAGACAAATGTGTTTGGTTTTTTGTTAATGAGAAATTGAGGATGTTGTTGGGGGTTTGAAATGTGTGAGAATAATCAAAGCATATAGAACTAGTAATGAACATATGAGAAAGGAAATGAGAATTGCAAACCAGAGTTGATGATGAGGGTATTTTTGTCCATTCCCATGCCATTTTGCTAATTTGATGACGTGGCAGTCATTAAGTGGGTTAATGGACGAAATTTAAATGATTAAACTTTGCAAGGGTAATTTGCCAAGATTAACGATTATAGGGACCAATTTTTAAATGACCCCTAATTGCAGGTACGAAACACATATTAAAGCTTTTTTTTAAAGAAGTGTGTAAACTTGTAACAAAAAAATGGTTAATATGAATTGTCCAAAAAATAAATGAGTAAAATAAACCAAGAAAAGAATATTTTTTAAATTGATCCGACAAACTAACCAAATCATCTCCATTTTTGCATAAGGTTAATCGTGAAGAATCAACTTGAGTGGCAGGATGGAAGATAATTAGGGATGTTTGCGAATCGATCGGTTTGGTTTAGTTTTGAGTAAACTTGATGTCAAGACAGATTAAAAGTATATATATTGACTTGAGCTGGATTTGTATGACTTGAGTTGATCATTTTAGTCTTTAACTCTGAACTTCGTTGTCACAAAGGTCTTTGACTCAGGATTAAATACAAAGTAGTCTTTGAATATGCCTTTTTAAGGACTACTCTGTATTTAATTTTGAGTCAGATCCTTGAGCCGGGTGATCGAGTAATCCTACTCTCCTCCGTGTGGTCTAAAAAAATCTCAAATATTTAGGTAATTTGTAAAAAGCATAAGTGTAAGGACCTCATTATTTTAGTGACTAATCTTAAACACCATAAACGTGACGAAATGGAGGATCACATCTTTAAACGTAGTTCATGCATTGTACGTTTCCACTGAGATTTTAAACAAATTAAAAAATTGAAGACAACTATTGCCGCAATGAGCCATCAGCCACCCCTATATATCGCCCCTATACTTTGATATATTGAGTGCAAATTAGAAGAAGGCGAGATAACAAAGAGCACACAGTCAAAGTTTATGATCACACGGCTTAATTAAAATCACATATTTTAAGTGTCGGCACGTAGATATCGTTTAAATTTTCTCCAATAGTGGTAAAAATTATCCTAGTTTACACTTTTTTTCTTGCACAACATTAATTCAATCAATAAGTGACGTTTAAAGCGCCTGCAAGAATTATGTGCATAGGCATGCAGAAACTCTCCTAAAATTTATGAATTTAGCGTGAGCTGTGTGTGAGTTAGGTGAATAATTGCAACAGAAACATGGATGATATACGGATATTTCTGGTGAAATAAAATTATTTAATTTGTTGCCGTGAGTTTACTTAATTTTAATTGATAGAGACATTGTATTAAATATTATAAATTTGTGTTGTAAATGTTTTTTTCATAAAAAAAATAAAATTGGATACTTTTCTTATTTTGATTTTTTTTATTAATTAAATTTCAAATTAAATTTTATATTGAAGTGGCGGAGCCAAAAAAAAAATGGTTTGGTTGGGCCATTAAAAGTTTGATTAAAAAGCTCGAGTACTTTAAAAAATTAAATTACGTAGTTTACTACTGCTATCAATTACGAATCTTTTTTTATAATACAACTGTTAATTGGGGAAATTTTCAGTTGACAAGACAATATAAAGAAGATTTGAAGCACCAAAAAATTAGAAGATATGTAAACTTCTGTTACCTAACCAAGCATAAGCATGACAAAAATCACATATGTCACTTTTAGAACTGTTGAAAAATTGTTTAAAATAAAATAGTTCTATGATTTTTAAATTTTTAATTTTTCAGGTGGGCCACTGTAACACCTCGTTTTCCCAACAATGTAAATAATACAAATAATCAAAGTATTCAACGTAAAACGGGACATCACACTACATTTCAAGTATAAATAGAGTAAAGTTACTATTTATTAAAACAACCTTGTCAAAATTTCAATGACATTGCAGCGGAAAATAGATTCATAGTTTAACAACTTTGGCACTATGGCCTCAACATAAACAACTTAATTAAAAATCTTAATCCAAAAAGGTTCAACAACGTAGTTCATAAATAATACGCAACAGTGGAAAACAAGCAATTAATCCCCATCCTGTTACGTATCAGAGCGACCCTAAGACGACGCACAAGAGTCGACTCACATCAGCAGCTAATCTTGGTTATCTGCACGTTACCCACGTAGAGGCAACATTCAAACAGAAGGGGTGAGATTTCACATTCAATAATAATAGGCATATAATTCATCAACGAAATTTAACAACCTAAACAACAATAATTAACAACAATAATATTTCACATATGCTTCATTTATTTCCACTTAGCATTTAAATCAACAACAACTATTCAGCAACGACGACGACAACTCAACATTAATGACAATGCAACGACACAACAACAACTTGACTATGCAATATGCATGTGGTACCAATCAACGTGTTAGAGCCAATGGCTGTTTAAGCAACGCTGGAGCATAAGCTCCTAAAATCAACGTTGGAGCATAAACTCCTAAAAATCAACACTGGAGCATAAACTCCTAAAATCAACGATGGAGCATCAACTCCTAAAATCAACGTGTTTTGAATGATTAACATTCACAGGGCATGAGCCCCCAACTTTATATGAGTATGCATGGACTCAACAACTTAATCAACAACAACGTACAACCTGAACGACTTGATAACATCACGTACAACTTAAACGACAACGACAACATCCAAATTATAATCTCATAGATATTCATCATTTAATTGCAACATCATATAATCATCATGTTAATTCAACATATGCATTCATATAGTAATTCATCAACATGTTATTCGTATAATAATCATCAACACATATATGTACCTTCATGTAGTAATTCATCTATACAAAACAAGGTCATTAGAACTGATAACATCACCCTAAGCTTTCAAGTATGCACTAAAGGCTAATTCAAAATAGAATTGTATGACTACAACACAAGAACATGAAAAAGGTACAGCATTACTAGGTTACACGCCTCGCGGGTTGGTTTACTCGTAGTGGCGAGCTAAAGGCGAGCAAACACTGCTCTTTGGTACACAATCGTTCGCCGTGGCGAACAGGTGGCGAGCAAACACTGCTCTCTATCACGTATAGCTCGCCGTGGCGAGCAGACTACTCGCGGTGGCGAACGTAACAGGTTCTCTGTCGAGAAGTGCGATTTTTAACCCCAAAAATCCAATTTTCATCAACCCCAATTCCAAAATTGATATGAAACTCAACCTATGATCATTCTACAACCTGAACATCATTTATCTATGAATTCTACGGACTTTCTACACTCTTAACAACCAATCCTACATGTTCTATCATCAAATCCGGTTTTAAACCCTAATTCTCAATTTCACATGAACAACAACAAAACTACATGCTAAATTCAATTTCAGAATTATACAACCTAAGATTAGAGAATATTAGTCTCACTCTTACCTTAGATTGGTGATTGCAAGACTCTACCGGTTCTCTCTTCTCTTGGTTCTCCTCTTTTTCTCCAAAAGCTTCTAAACCTAATTTGTGTCTGGCTCTTAGCTTTTATATCTCACGCCCTCAACATATTTTCTAACTAAATCCACGTATTTTCTAACTAAATCCAAACCAGTCCCTCAAGTCTATTTATTTATTCCAATTTTCCAACATATTCTACTAAATAATAACATAAAGCCACTTAATAAAATATTAAAACATCACAACACGTCATAAATCAACATAAATCGTATAAGTCATATAAAAGACTTTAAACTCAACCAAAAATAATTAAATAATAAAATAGGGCGTTACAGCCACTGCACCAATTAGTGACGATTTAGATTTGTCGATCACTAAACCCACAACAAAATTGTTTAAAATCTCACAAAATAGATTTATGATCGTTAATTTTTTAATTTTTTCGGATGGGTCGTGACCCACCCCAGCCATGAAGAGCTCCACCCCAGACAACCTCTTATTTTATCTGGACAAGAGACATGCTATGTATATACGAGAGAGGAAACCGTAGACATGATTAAAAACTTATTTTATATAGTTGTCAAATAATTTATTGGTTTTCCTCTTTAAAAAATGATTATTGACTTTTAGATCTTCAAAAGCATTACTCCTATATGAATGAAAATGAATGATATACCCGGAGCTCCCAACATCGCTAACATTTTCTAACTTGTTCCCTAAGGACACATGTTAAGGATTCCATAAATTAATTATTTGTCTATTTCTAGCAGAGTATAAAAAGTACAACCGTAATTAATTATTTTTTCACCACCAAACGTAGCGTCAATCACAACCTTTTTCAACAAATATAAGAATAGTTTATATTATAATAATAGTTGTATGGTCTTGCCGACGATATGCTCTGAGATAATTGGTTAAAGAGATCATAAAAGAAAAATTTATCTTAAAAATAAGCATTATTTGTATTGATATAATAATTATAACAACTTTTTATAAATAAAAAAAAAAACCACTTCTTTTGATTTATTAACTAGTGCTCTTAGAGCATCCACAATGGAGACCCTCATATTTGAGGTCTTAAACAGGTCTCACATGGACACATCACTTTTTTATTATTTTTTAATAATAGTATCTAATAGGTACTCAACCACTTCAATGGAGATCCTCTATCAAAAGGTCTAAATGGGTCCCACCAATAATTATTTATTAATAAAAAGCAACTCAAATAATGATTATTTTATTGAAAAGTGGTGTGGGGTCCACTTAAGATTCGGGGTCTTAAGAGACCCCCAAAAAAAATTTCCACATTGAAGGTACCTATTAGGTACCGGGTCTTAAATCGTAAAGACCCTACCAATGTGGATGCTCTTAGAACGCTCATTAGGATCCTTCTTAGTTTTGTAATTTTTTATAGTGTAATAAATAGACTATGTGAAGACAATAATACTATATAAAGAGGGGTCAAACTAGATATATATTTAATTTTGGGTTAAAAATACGATACACATGTGGAGGCAAGTGGGGTCGCCTGACCCATTGCCCACACTAGATCCGTGTCTGCTAGCATCAGAGGTTGTTGACCTTCTACATGAAGTTCAAAGGATCATGCGCAACAATTATCATGACTCCTAAATCCATAAATGTTGTGTTTATGATGATTGATTTTACTATCAAAAATATCTAACGACATAAACCGTTACCTTTTATTCATATGTAATTAATCATTGATAATAAGAATATAATGTCAACGATGTCACTACGAGAGATGATCATCTAAAAATTGTAATAATATAATTTTCTGATCATTACTATTTTAAAAAACAACACACACAAAAATCGTGCGTGCTTTTAACTCCTGACGCCGTACAATGAAGATATAAACTAAAGCTTCCACTCTCACCCTCCTCAACCACTCTTCAACTAACAAGTAGTTCCGTACCAAAAAAGCACAAAACAACATGAATCATCACAACCGTACACCTATGATGAATTTTCAACAAGTATATCCTCATCTCTTTCTACAAGAGATTCCAAATTTGGGAAATTCCAGGTACGTGTTTTTTTTACTACTACTTTAACTTGTCAAGTCCTTCAACAGTTTTTTTAGTAGGACTATTGCTAAATCATTATTTTTACAGTGTAATGAAGGCTAAAATTAAGAAGGAAGAGCCTAGATGTGCACAAATGACAATTTTTTATGATGGGAAAGTAAGTGTGTTTGATGATATTCCAGCTGAAAAAGTCAAAGACATTATGGTATTTTCCTCCAAAGGAACTAATACCTCTCAAAACCACAACTATGCTTTCAGATTTGCTCAGAGCCACCCATCATTTCTTGCTAGAAATTCTGCCAACAATTCTCTTCAAGTACCATCCACACCTGTTATTTATGGTAAAAATAATAATTGGATATCTATATATTTGAGTGGATGTGCTTGATTTGTGTAATGGTTTTATGTGTGTTTTTCATATTCATGACTTTCATGTTTATATATTCAGATTTACCAATGACTAGGAAAGCTTCACTTCATCGGTTCTTGGAGAAAAGGAAGGATAGGTAAACTAGATCTCTCAAACAAATAAAAAAAATCTTAACCAAAAATTACTGTTTGATTTTGGTTAAGATTTAATAAAATTTGTGGAAAAAATTCATATTTTTTAAATAAGAATTGTGTAGAATATTTTGACAATCTCTTTTAAAAAAAAGTTAGATTTTGTTTAACAAAACATGAATATAATATGAATTTTTAAACACCAAAAACATAAAATTTCATATTTAATTTATGTTTTATTAAAAAATTCTATTTTTTTGCGAGACTGCCATAATATTCCACCTTTTTTAGAAAATGTCATTAAAAACTATGAAGTTTAGATATGAATTGATTTTTATTTTTTTTGAAACAGCAAATTTTATTAAACAACCAGATCCCTGCTCAAGACGAACAGAGATCGGTGAAATTGAGCATACAAATAAAGGCGTCGTATATAGGCGGAACACCCGAAATAAACACCCTAAAAACACCCTTGAGGACAACACCCGCCTAAATTCACACCTCCACCTAAAAACAGACTCCTTCATGGGAACAACCATTGTAAAAACGATATCCCACACTGCTCATCGTCACTACTCACCCCGAAACAAAAAACTCCCCTCTCAAAACTGAACTCCCAACCTGAACACCAAAGTTGAGCCACCTCTGGAAAAAAAACTCTAATCCAAAAGGTAATTCAGCTTCCACCACCTATCGACCTCCGATATACCGAAAGAAACCATAAAAAACCCAAAACCAAACTTGATCTAAAGAACTGACTCGATTAAAAAATATGAAGAAAAAAAAACATATTAAACTCAAAATTGAAATAGTGATTAGATAAATTAATTTATAATGGATGAACTTATGTTTGATAATTGATAAACTAGGTTATATTAATTATTGTTTGTGGTGTTGAGTTAGTCTGAAAACTTAAAGAGGAGTGATAATATAACTGTCTCTAGTAATAATAATTTAATAACACTGGAATGTGAGCTGACTGATCACAAATTGATGACCGAGATTCGGTATTTTTGCAAAAGGAGGAAGAAAAAAGAATCTAGCAAAAAAAAAGTTTGAGAGAGTTATATACTATCACTAGAGTGATATGTCTCAAACTTTTTTTTTTTTGCTAGATTCTTGTTTCTTCCTCCTTTTGCAAAAATACCGAATCTCAGTCATCAATTTGTGATCAGTCGGCTCACATTACAATATTATTAAATTATTATTACTCCCTCTGTCCCATATTAGGGAAAATACGTGGGTGACATTGGTGACATTGGCCAACCACAATGTCACACATGTACAAAGAAACAAAAATATATTGTGAAAGAGAAAGAAGAAAGACACTAATGACGTTGTAGTTGGCCAATGTCACAATGTCACCAACCACAATGTCACCCAAGTGTCACCCCCCATATTAGATGACATAGTTGACTCCGACACACGTACCAATGCATATGTTTTATCTTTGATATCTTCAATTCTCTACTAAAAAAAATTATGAAAATTTAATATTTTAAAAATATTCATCGAGACGAATCCAACAACATCTTACATGATATTATTTATCTTCGTGAATTAGTAAAAAAATATAGTCAAAGTATGTTAAATCAATAATGCATATTGTCAATTAGGTCATGTATTGAGGGACGGAGGGAGTACTAAATAATCTTCACCATTGATTTGCAGTCAGATAATTGAAATCAATAATTTTTCTGCACAGAGGAAATGCATGTAATCAGAAATATCCAAGAAAATTATCTCTTTACTTCTTGTTCCGAAATAGTTTGAGTCGTGGCAAATTGATAACCATTTTTTCCTATTATGATTTTTGTGATCCATATTTACTGATATCTTTGTGCATGTTTCTACAGAATTGCTGCAAGGGCACCATATCAAACAAGTAACACAACAAACCTTAATAAGCCAATTAATGAATCCATGTCATGGCTCTCCTTGGCACCACAATCACCACAAAACCACAAATCAGAATGTAGCTCCAGCTC
>Ga0315914_1007242_pt1 | contig 15446 bp, 3 predicted proteins | sample MpolenodulesMG_FD_203920 | JGI IMG/M metagenome (GOLD analysis project Ga0315914, IMG submission 203920) | Medicago polymorpha root nodule microbial communities from Los Angeles, California, United States - elongated nodules | ecosystem: Host-associated > Plants > Roots > Nodule | place: USA... | reverse complement strand
TATTATTATTATTATTATTATTATTATTATTATTATTATTATTATTATTATTATTATTATTATTATTATTATTATTATTATTATTATTATTATTATTTTCTAACTCAATATTTAAACTCGGCATAAAAATAACTCCAAAATTGAGAGCAGCTTTGCACATCAATTTTGTTGTTTCCAAAACAATCTTAACTTTCGTAAAGCCTAACCCTTCAGCCAGTGACTAAGCCTCCACCATCAGCCTTGCAACATTTGTGAAATTAAGGTTTTGAATTTTGTGTTTAAAAGAAGATTTGAGGTGAATATAACATTAATTCACAATATTTTGAGATATATTTTAGTAGTTTTTTTATTTATTTAAAGAAGATGATGAAGATTCAAAGGAAGAAGATGAAGATGATGAACATCTTCATCATATTTCTGAATTTTTTTCATTTTTAATAAAAATATATTTTTAAAAATAAAATTATGTATTTTTTAATAAACAATGAGAAAAAAGATGTATATGTGCTTTTAAGAGAAATAAAGGACCTAAACGAGAAAAAATAAAGATAAAGGACCAAAGTGTTACAAATAAATAAAATAAAGGACCCCAAATGTAATATTGCCTGAATTATATTTAGGTGTTCAATCTTAATTAATTTACACCACAAGACTGACTTAGAACAATTAAAATTTCACATCAAATTTCTTTCATCTGAATGTCCTTAAATTTATCAGTTACATTCATAAAATTTCTTATTCCCATTTTGATTGTTCAATTTTATTGTTCCAAACTGCCGCATTTTTCAATTTTCGTGAGAATCGTCGTCGTTCGTTTGATTCCAAATATCGTGAGAATTGTCGTTATTTCCAGAACCACGTCAGGTATGGTGACTTGATTTTTCTTTTTGATTTGATTTTTCTTGGTTGTGAGGTAGTTAATTATAACAATTGAGTAAGTCATCCATTGTACTTTGAGGACTGCTGGCAGGTGTTGTCTCTGTGATGTTGTTGTGGGAGTTTGCTAGCTTTTTTTTTTCTTCCGGTTACTACTGAAATGGTTATGTCATGAGGCTTTTGTTCTTTTGTTTGGACTTAAAGGCTTTGGCTGATAATGAGGCAGGTTTATGCGTGTTAGCAGATTTTATTAGGTTGGCTGCTTAAATAAAAAAAAAGTCACGATACCTGACGCGGTTCTAGAAACAACGACAATTCTCACTATAATTGAAAACTACGGTAGTTTTGGAACGAAAAAATTGAACAATCAAAATGGGAAGAAGAATTAAAAAGAAACAAGAATTGATCAATATGGAAGAATAAAGAAGAATAGATTTGAATGAAGGAGATGTTTTTGTTCTCACGTTCAGGGTTTTGGAATGGAAGAAATTTTATGAATGCAAGTGATGAATTAAAGGATATCCAGATGAAAAAAATTTGATGTAAAATTTTATTTGTTATTAGTCTTGTAGTGTAAATTAATTAAGATTGAACACCTTAATATAAAGGGCAACCCGGTGCACTAAACCTCACGCATACGCAGGTCCGGGATGGGGTCCCACCATTTGGTATATTGAACACCTTAATATAATTAAATAAAAATTAAAAGTATTAAAAGTTACCTAATGATTAAGATTAACTCTTTTGTTTTTAGAACATTTAATGTTGCCTATGTATATTACATTTTGATTGGTTAATATCATAAAAGGGTAATTACCCCCTAAACAAGAGAGAGTAACATACGCCTCACCTGTAAGTGCCATTGAAACGAGTTTCAAAAGTGTCATACACTCATATTACTTATGCTTTAAAAATTAAAATTATGGCCGTTGTAGTTTTTTTTAAATAGATTTTAATAGTGCAATGTTTTTTTCCTATAACTTTTTAAGAAAAACTTCAAATGAAAATCTGTTTGAATTAACTTATCATAAAACATTTTAAATATTTCATCATCTTGTTATTGTTTTTTTGGATAATAAAATTTTGAAAAAAACTCTAAAATAAGAAGTTATTTCAATTAGTTTTTCACAAAAATCATTTTTGAAAGATGTCTTTTTTAAAAAATATGTGATTTTTACTATGTAAAATCTCTAACAATGAATATTTAAGCTAATGAATGTCAAAATCTTTTTTTTTTTTTAACTTGTAACAAATGAGTTTGAAATAACTTATATACCATTTTGTTAGTAAAAATCATTTTTAAAAATACAAAGATTTTTTTTAAATCTATAACAAACAAACCCTAATTTTCTATCGAGAAGAGATCAAATTTTATAATATATAAAAGGTATTATATAAAATGGAAATGGATAGATATTTGTAAATAAAAAATAAATATTATTTTACTAATATGGTGTTGATTCGGGTTCAACACCACATTTTTAAATATAGCAAAAACTCAAATCCGTTTCTGTATTCAGTCAAAACAAATTTTCCCTTTCAAAGTTGGGACGGGTTCAGCCGGATACCCGCAAATGCAGGGTATGCTGGATGCATGATTAACATTCAGTTTTTTTTATATTTTTTTTTAAGGAATTCATTTTTTTTAATGAGATCTTCCTATATCCTTCATTCCTACCATTTCACTTAGCAATATCTTGAGCATACTACACAGTGGCAGAGCCACTTGTGTGTGATGGGATGCATGCACCCTCGTTTTTTAAATTTCCACCTAATAATATGGGTTTTTTATACATTTGCACATCGTGAAATTATATTCATGCATCACCTAAGATACATCAAATTTTGTTGACACACTCTACTTTTTAGGTCTTAAACATTGATGATGTTGTTATAGATGACAGTCATAACTTGTTGCTTTTACATGTTGACTTTGTTATTTTTATTTAATATTTGTAATTTGTAATGTAACTACTTTTTTTTTAATTAATATAGGTAATTGGTGTTTCATTGTGAAGTTTTTTTTCCAACAAAACGTAAAAAGAAATAAGGGAATTAACTAGACTCGAATAACCACTATCAGGAAAAGCAAAATTAGGGAGGAAAATTAATGACGGAAAAATAAAATTCCTCACGAATTACTTGGTCGCAACATTTAGTGACGAAATTAGAGAGAGATTTCATGTTTTCTCGCTCTAAATTTTCCTCACTAATTTTTATTTTTTAGTAGTGAACTTATTTGTAATCCTTAATTAATTAACTAAGCCTAAATACCTTGTACCTGCTTGTTAAATTCAATCCTATAAAATTTATAGGGTTAACTAAGTTTTTCGTTTTTAAAAATATTGTGAATTTTGATTTTAGTTTCTACAAAAAATAAAACGAAATGTTTTTTGTTCTCACAATTTTTATTTTGTTTCATTTTTTGTTTCTAATAGAATAATTTTGACACGCCTTTGACATTTCTTGAGCATAAAATGGATATATATATGTTATAACAAAATTTGGTAAGACACCGGACATATATCTTCACACATAGCTACGCCACTGATACTACATTGCCTTCCTCCACATATATATCCCCCCACCATAACCATCGCATATTCCCTTTTCTTCTATACATATTCGTTAAATGTTTTGTAAATATTTCTCTACTATATATCCTTCTCTCAAAAAGAAAAATCTCTACTATATATCCTTGCTAGTTACCCGTGAGAATTAGTCTAAGAATGCTGTTGGTTGTCACTATAACTAATCCTTTCAGACTAGAATCATATTCTACTCATAAAATTATGATATATCTGTTAAAACATAAAATTAAAAATAGAATTATACGCCGTCTATTAAATTAGGTGTCAAATCAAATCTAACATAGTCATATACTATAATAATGATAGATAGCAATTTTCAGAAAATAAAAATAGAATTGCATGATCAAACTAAATATAATTTGATTAGAAAGCTGATAATTAAATTTGAAGACTTAGACAACCCCATCATAAAATTAAAGTAGAAAAGGTAATGGAATTATCCAAAGTAGGAACAACAACTAAACACCAATCAGCTAGAACAATCCAAATATCAACCAACCAAGTCACTTTCTCAGATGGAATAAAAGTTAAAAGGAAACTCAAATCTTATAATTAGATCATCATAAACAACATCTAAACATAGCAATTCTATAAGAATTGATATTAATACTATTAAGGACTTGTGATAATCATAATGAATACTTAAAAAGCCTCTGATTGCAATTAGTAAAAAAGATAGGTGGGGAAGTGAGAATCCATTTTTTGTGGCTTTAAAAGAAGAAGAATAACTAAATTCTTTACTTGAGAATATGATATATAGGGCTTTAATCTAAGTTAAAATTCTCATATTCTCATTCCAAAGAATCTTTGAAACTTTCCCTTTATTTTAATTGTTTTTCACCTTTTCCCCGTGAGGAATAGCATTCCGTGGTCATTTCTTGCTTTTCTTTTCAACCAATGCCATCATGTGTACTCAACTAAATATCACAAATTCAAAACCAAAATGGTAGTTCATGATTGACCACTTAGTCTACTAGTTGATTCTCATTTGTGTCTTGTTCTTCTCATTTCAAAGTTTCTTCTTGTACTTAAAAGTGAATATATCTTATGTTAATGTAACATGTAAATAATAATATATACCATTATACCACTATATAAAGAGAACTTTAAATTTTCGCGTAAATGCAGTTCAATGATAAAAGACTGTGGGAATATTTGATGTGTTGAAACGTAGATTCGAATACCTCTCTTCTCTATCCTTACTCCTTAGTGTGTGTCAATTTCACCACTAGATTCTTTAAAAATAAAATAAAAAAGAGGTTCAAAGTTACCTAACAACTAATCTTGCAAACTCTATTATGGACAAATTTACTCTCAATAACCATTGTTTGATTTAAATTCACGCTATAACTAAAGAGATAGCAAAAACTATAACTAATTTTAGTTGTTCTTAACAACATAATTCTTTTCTAAATTCAAGTTTAAATTTAAAAATATACTATTGAAACTAAAATTGTATGATTATATTAAAATATATATGTTAGAACAACAACCAACACCAGAAGATTAAAAGAAAACGAAAGTAAAAGACAATGGACACGATCGATCTATGTTAACGTAGTTTGGCCAATGATGTCTACCTCTACGACTATAAAGTAGCTATACTTCCGTTTGTATTACTGTGATGAATTAGAGTTTCAATGTCACAAGTAATATATATAGCACTAGTACTATGATTCATTTTACAATATTACACATGTACCGTACCATGTTGGCTTCCTCCCCTTGCCTTCTTCTATGTCTTTTATATATTAGCTATACCCAACAATATATCATTCAATACAATAATAAATACAGAAAATTAAGCATAATAGAAAAAGTAGATAGACATGACACTTCCTTAATGTTGATGAAAGTGCTTTGACAAATCTAAGAAATGCGGGTTATGATGGTCTAATTCGTAAGCACTATGGCAATTTTCAACTTGATTTCTTTGGCAGTGTGGAGATCTCTAATATCCTTCATGCTAAGATTTAAGCTAGCGACTCAAACCAGAAGTTTCAAAAGCGGGCTTGGTTTGGAATCAAGTTGTGTTGGGAGGCGGACTATAGAAAACTTATGTTACTCGGACTCTCTTCATGTGGTGCAGTTGGTGATGGAGACTCCACGGTACCATCACTATGCAAATATCATGGAACTCATTCGAAACTATCTTGCTAAGGAATGGACTATATATATTCACTATATACTTGGAGAGGAAAATTCGTGTGCGGACATTCTCGCTAAATTGAAATCTAATAATTCATATCATCTTGTCACGTTCAATAAACCCTTACCATGTCTATCATCTGTTTTACAGGGTGATGTCTTAGACGTATTCTTTTCAAGAACTTAGGGCATGTTTGATTACAGTTTTTAAAAACTGTTTTCTGTTTTCAAAAACTAAAAAATTGAAAACTTGTTTGAATTGATTGTTTTGCAAAATAGTTTTGAAAAACTATTTTCACTTTTGCTGTTGTCAAAAGCAAAAAACTAGAACAGATAAATGTTGTTTTGCTTTTCACTTTTGCTGTTTTTAAAAAAGAAAAAAAAAGTGTCAAATTTCATTAATGGCAAAACTGTAATGTATTGCAACTTTGAATTTTTATAAAGCATAGCTTATACGTTGACCAATTCAACATAAGTGTTCAAAATTTTCTTTACTTTTCATTTCAAAAAGATAATTTTTTTTTACTTTCTTTTATTTAATTAATATACTCAATTATTTTATAATTAAAAAAATTAATGAGAGAACCATTATTGTATACATGTGTAAAATAATTGTCATTTTTATTAATATGAATAGTAGCTATTTATGAAAGTCGAACTCGACAACTTTTCAAAGACTCGAATTTACCCATAACTTTTCCAATGTAAATGAAGCGTCATTTTCTTTCCTTTACCCAATTTATTTACTAATAAATATATAATATTACAATTTTAATATAACAATAATAACAGGGTGGGCGGGCGGTGGGACTATATGATATATGTTTGAACTTTGGACTAATAGTAATAGATTAAAAATTTGTTGTTATTGTAATATTTTCTTTGTTAAATAAAATAATATTAGTAGGGATAAATTCATCGATTTCTGGGAGACGGGATCAAGTAATCCAAAGTTCAACCGGAAAGTAATCAAAATCCGACTTGTGGAAGCCAAATATATATTATTAGGGGTAGCTAAGTATAAAAATATATATACTCATTCAATAATTATTTTTTTGGGTAGCCATTGCTACCCCTTGTCTATACAAGCATTTGCCCATGGTCCTTCTCTTTTGGCTAAATTGCAGTGATGGTCACCCTATTCATAAAAAAAAGGTTAAAAAATGTATATTACGATGGTTATTTTACTGGTTAATATATATTAGGTTAATCTGTATATTTTCAAAAAAAAAACCTGTCTTGCTCAAAAAAAAAGCCTGTCATTAAATTCTATCTATTAATTTTTATTTCATAAAAAAAACCGTTAATAATTTTCAAACGTTAGCGCAATAAAAAGAGCAGAAAGGACAGGCACGTGAGTGTCCGTCTCTTCGCTAGTAACAAAATAAAATAAATTTAAAAAATTAGATTACCAGATAAATTTTGTCATCTTCAAAACAGTTTTGAAAAATTACATAATCAAACACATTTTCTCCTATTCACTTTAAAAAAGAGTTTTCTAAAATAGGTTTATAAAACTAGTTTTAAAAACTAAAAACCAAAAGTGATGCAAATAGTCCCTAATACAGGTCAATGTCCGTTTTTCTTTTCCTTTTTTCTTTCTCATGTAACTAAAAAATAGATAGACGCCACACTAATACAGGTCAATGTCCGTTTTTTTTTCTGCAAGTAATAATAATTTCAACTATAAAAAAAAAGAATACAAATTTATTCCCCATGGGCCCTGTCACAAGGTGGGACAACCACTATATCAGAAGGTAAAGCCAATTGGATACTCTCATAGAAAGAGATAAGTAACCCTCTATTCTGTACAAACACATACTCTTTTAAAGATGCTAAAGAATTGAAAGTGGCAAGGACAGTTTGGCAGCATAAAGTAAAGATGACTACCAATATAGGAAAAATTGTTCGTTAGAAGAATCAACAAAAATATGTATCAAAGCTGCATAAACAAATTATTCCATATATGGTTTTGATTTTGAAAACTTCACAACTTTTTTATACTGCATACAAAACACAAACAGAATAAAAAATCACATGAAATGAAAGTTGTGGCAACAAATTTTTCCATGTATGGTTAATTTTGATTAGATAAAAAAACACTCAATTGTTATCATTAACATCACCAAAAAGAAACATCTAATTGCATGGTCAACAAGGATATATAAAACTAAACAAACAATGCTAAAACTAGGACTTTACCACAAAGGTTAATTAGTTTTCTTTATTCTCTTCCAATAAACTACCTTATTACGAATATGAATACTTAATTCTTATGTTGACATAATAGCAAAATATTAAAGACCACCTGAATTTTGTGATGGAATACATTCTAAGAGTTATAATTGTGTTATTTATTTTTTATTTTCTTAGTATAATGAATTTTTAAATTTTATGAATACCCTTGAGTCCTTGACAAGTGGTTGTAGCAAGTCCAATTAAGGAGAAAATTCGATATGAAGAGGGAAAAAGGTACCAAATCAATCCTCTTGCCCATATTATTCCAATCCACATGCAAGAAAACTACTTAGGAACTCACCTTTAACTTTACCTAAAGTCTCTTATGATTCTCTTGGCAGCATTAAATATTCTCAAATATCAGAATCAAGAACAAGAACAACAAGAAGAAGTGATATCAAGATACTGTTCAAGGAATCTTTACTCTAAATACTTTTTTTAAAATGTTTTCTAGCTATTAGCATTATACAATATTATGTTTATCTTATCTTTCAACAGGTTTCATAAAGTCAGATTGGTTTTATTAATAGCCCTCTATTTCTATGTATATGTCTGATGACAATTTCTTTAGTGTTTTGTGACTTATACTCTAATTTATATTATTGTATGATATGAGTTAGATGTTGATCATTAGAATATTATTGGAAAAATTTTAATCACGCAACAATACTAGTACAGTGTAACATAACATTTTCCAAATTGAATAATAATGCATATTTGCATGGAGTTGACACATGCATTGCCTATGGAATGCATGGTTTTAAATAAAACTGAATCAGATTCTAACACAATATTTTAAAAATTGTTTTCATAGTGTGGTTTAGCATGGTATATGCCATTTAGTGGAAGTTATATGTCCAAGGATAAGAACAAATGTATACAAAATAAAATAAAATTATAAGTATAGTTACATAACATAATAAGGGATGACAAAAAGTACTCATGATTCTTACATTGAGAATCAATTACATTAACCATGTAGTACAAGTCAAATGCAAGGTAAGTGGTCCTATATATATGCACTAGTACTGTATTTAATCAAATGCAAGTATAAAAGCAAGTACAATTCTATCTTTCCTCTTTTCATTAAGTCCTGGCTGCTTAGGATTCCAAAGGATAGGGACTGTATTTTTGTGCCAAAGAAAGAATGAAAAGTTTAGGGTCCATCTTACTTATATTTTAAATGGTGCAAGCTGAATAAGTACCAAACTTATTGAAGGAGACAAAACAGAATGTATTCATATTCTATTCTTTTACCTCCAAACACTCCAATATAGGAAGCATCTTTGCACAATTTTTTTTTCCTTTCTTTTATTAACATCCAATCTTGCATGTTATGGTGGTTTAGTCAATGGAATCCAATTTATCTAAGTTCTTCATATACAACCAATTAAGATGTTCCTTCACAATGTCTTTGTCTGAAGACTTTACTATTGATCATAACATTCATTTATCATGATATTAATTAAAGAACAATGTACATGCAGGACTTGTAAATATGACAACAAGATCAACAAGGTATGGAACAAAAATTTTATAGGCTTATAAGTTCTTAGAATCTTCTTCTCTAGAACAAAAATAAAGGATGGGCTTTGGCTGTTCCAAGTAGAGAGGGATATCAGATTCTTGAGAACCAAGTCATAAAATATGAAAAAGAAAAAAAATATACTCTTACAAATTTGAGCATATGATTCCCACTTTTATCTGGCAAAAGAATAAGAATGCATATTGGGTTAAAATTTCAAGGATCAATTCTGGAACCTAATGCAGTTTGGAAATTGATATATTTGCATATAACTTTAATTTCTTTATATTAAAAATATTTTAGTTCACGTACAATTCCTGCACCTGAAACCCATAATGTGTGTGGATAAAGCTTGTGTAAGGAAAATTAAAAAAATAAATTATTTCTCTTAGAATTTGACAATTAGGCCTAACTCAACCCCTAAAGTTAGTTCCAAGGTAAGCAAGAATTGTTCAAGCCTTATAAAATTACTATACTAATTTTTTTTATAACGAGAGCGGTTGAGCGGATACGTGCTCACTAGGTGGATCTATTGTCTATGTTGTTCGGAGTATCAAGTGTGAGTAAGAAGACTCACACTTTTGGTGAAGATGTGGTGTCCGAACCATTTGTATGGTGGCTCTTAGCCTAATGTGATCATCTCATATGGTTTAAGGCTCCCCCTCTAACCCAATTTGGTATTAGAATCAATAGTTTGACTAAAGATGGTCAGATCCTTGTATCGGAAGTCGTCCCAAAAGTGTGGTGGTCAGACAACCTGTTTTGTTAAATGTATATGAGTCAACGATAGTTTAAGTGTATGTTGATGAAAGAACTTCCACTTAGCGTACCCAATAAATGGATAAATTCGCACTTGAGAGAGAGAAATTGTTGGAGCTCAAATGGACACCACTATCTAAGAATGGAAAGTGTAAGTTGAAAAATGGCCCCACAAGTGAACAAAAGTAGGAAGGAATAGTATCTATTCATCAGGTCACCACCTAGAAGGATTAAGTTAAATTTTCAATTGGTTCTATTCAAGATTCCATACCTCAATCTCTTGTATATAAATACCAGTCTCAGCATGCTTTCAGCTGAAGAGAAGGTGTAAAGAAGAACCAAGACAAGCTCAACAAGCATTAAAAAATTCTCTTATATTTGATACTATCAACCACAAAAATACTTCAAAACAAGGCTCTATCTTGTTTCACCTTCCATATAGGATGTATCATCATCATCATCAAGGAAAAAATATTCACTCTTCTTCAAGAATGTCAATACCATCTGAGAGGCACATGTTCCTTCAAACAGGAAATGGTTCTAGTGATTCAGGACTTGTGCTCTCAACTGATGCAAAACCTAGATTAAAATGGACACCTGATCTTCATGCAAGGTTTATAGAAGCAGTTAATCAGTTAGGCGGAGCGGACAGTAAGTATACATATTACATACTCATTCTCTTTCGGTTTGGATCATCGAATCTCGAGTAACACAGAATTTTAATTTACTAATGCAAATTTAATTACCATCTTTCTATGCAGAGGCAACTCCAAAAACAGTAATGAAACTCATGGGAATTCCAGGGCTTACCTTATATCATTTAAAGAGTCATCTTCAGGTAAAAATATTAGTGATCTTTTTCACAATTCATAGTCCTTTAATAATATTTTTTTACCTTACTTTGTATGGTGCAATTACTGATCATCTTATCCTTTTTGTCACCAGAAGTACAGATTAAGCAAGAATCTGCATGGACAAAGCAGCAGTAATGTGACACACAAAATAAGTAAGAGAACAAATCTCTTCCATTCCTTATAATCTAAAGTTTGATTAATCAAAGAGCTATTTACTAACAACATACTTATATTTAATTTAGCAGACACACATGCAGCTTCAGTAAGTGATGAGAGACTTTCTGAAACCAATGGAACTCACATGAATAAATTAACCCTTGGACCGCAGACTAATAACAACAAGTTAGAAAACCCCTTTATGTAATCTTGTTTTATATAAAAACTCTACCACTCTAAGATTTTATGCTGACTTTCATATCCCTTTTGGTAGAGATTTGCACATAAGCGAGGCGCTGCAAATGCAGATTGAGGTTCAGAGAAGACTCAATGAACAACTTGAGGTGAGTTTTGGCAACTTAACTATATATGCATGTTAATTTTGGATCATATCAGATCCTCTACAGCGACGGTAGAACTGTTAGATCTTAGTATCATTGATTTTGAATGTAAAATCTAACTGTTCTGCAGCCGTTGCAGAGAATCCAAACGCGTTAATTTTGTTTCTTGAATTGTAAGAAACCAATATTCAAAACCTGTGCCAGGTACAAAGACACTTGCAGCTAAGGATAGAGGCTCAAGGAAAATACCTTCAATCAGTGCTCGAAAAAGCTCAAGAAACACTTGGTAGACAGAATTTAGGAATTGTAGGGCTTGAAGCAGCTAAAGTTCAACTATCCGAGCTTGTGTCAAAAGTATCCTCACAGTGTCTGAATTCAACATTTTCAGAGATGAAAGAGTTACAAGGATTTTGTCCTCAACCAAACGACGGCTCGATGGACAGTAGTTGCTTAACATCGTCTGACCGATCACAAAAGGAACAAGAGATCATTCAAAATGGAGGGTTTGGATTAAGACACTTCAACAATAATAACAACCATGTGTTCATGGAAAGAAAAGAACAACAAGCAACAGAATTAGCAGGTTCTGTTCAAAACCTTAGAAACAATGAAGTACTAAAATGGTGTGTTGAGGAAGTGAAAAAGAACAGTAATTTTCTAACTCCATTAGGAAATAATAATGAATTAGAAAGAAATCATGGAAATTTGTCTATGAACATTGGAGTTGAGAATCATTCAGATATTGGTGAGTTTCAACAAAGGAACACTGCAAGATTGGATCTAAACAGTCGTGGAGATAATAATGAAGGTGCTACAACTTGTAAACAGCTTGATTTGAATAGGTTCAGTTGGAACTGATTTGAGAGAGTCAATTTTAGCCAAATGAAATAAGTTGATGCAACAAATTATGAGCAATGATGAATTTGTAATCAACCATTATTATGAAGGAGATAGCTCCAGTAATATTGATACAATTTTATTCTAGCTAATTCAAATTAAGTTCATGCTATCAATATCATGCATGCTTGGTATTAGTACGTAACATGCATTGTTTGTTCATGAGTCTAGTTTCATGTCTTTAATTCAAATATTAAAATTTTAAAATAAAAAATGACATAACATACATGATGTAGTCTTATAGTGTGTTTGGACTTTGGAATGGCGTTATATTTTTCAAAACTCCAGCAAGAAATCACGTTGCCGTGAAAGTTAGGAAAGCAAACTTCTCCATTTCCACGAAAGTTGCCATTTGAAATGTGGGTCTGACTTTCCCACCGCCAAACCAAACAGGTCATTAGTAACACTTAAGGCGTGTCACCGAGTAAAGTTTTGGAACACTAAATCTATGTCTTGATAGATATTTGAGACTTTAAAAATATGTAGGTGTAGTGTGATAGATGATCATATATTTCAATCACCATTTTAACGGATTTTAGAAACATTTTTTAATTTCTTTAATTTAGAAATGAAAAATACATTACAATTTTTTTTATAGAAATCATAGATGAGATTTTTTTTATAAAAAGGTATATTGAACAATGAGAATATTATGATTATATGGTAAGTACAGCAACTAACTAGTCATTGAGAACAACTAACTAGTCTAACTAACTAAAAAAAATTTCCTAAAAAAAAACTATTTTTTTTTTTTTGAGAAAAAAAAAACTAACTTCTTTTTTTCTTTTTTCAAAGAGAATAGAAAAGTCCCAACAATCATTAAGCGTAAATAGTGGTTTATATAATTTAAAAGAAAACATATATGAAATATGCAAATAGAGAGTCATACCAAACAATCATGTATAACTATGTCACTGTAACACCAAATTGGTAATTTGAAACTGATTTATGTTTACGTGAGTCAATCGTAATTCTGACGTCCATAAAAAATAATCGTAATCTTGACGTAAATTGGGTGCCACTAAATTTTTTTAATTCAGCGACATTGAAAATATTTTTGATTGAATTAGTGAATGATTGGAAGGAAATATGCGAAGCCAAATGGGTTCCAAAAGGTGGACAAATACAATGGAGGCATGCACTGAAAATATAATATATGGTCGAAAGAATTGTTCCGTGATCATGGTATTATCCGTGAGGAATCAATCCTGTCATATCATATATAAGAAATGTGTCCTGAACTAGGGACATAGCCAAAAAAAATATATATATATATGAAGAGACAAAAGTGAACAAACTTTGACATAATTAAATTGTACATAGTTACAAGACTGATTATTTTAAGCAATTAAACCACTACTGAAATCGACTTCTCTATGGAAAAATTTGGATAGTAAATTGGTGTGTCATATATATGTTAGTAGTTCAAAACAACTCATATGTATATCAAGGCTCTCATCATGCTGAGTTGAACAACTCATATGTATATTAATGCTCTCATCATGCTGAGTCGTCTTGAAAGAGAGAAAGGCTAAGTTGATCATAAACACAAATACAAATGATTTAAGCGCACACACATAGATAATAAAAATATAAAAGTAAAAGTAAAAAATGATGTGACTAATTTATCTTTTTTTAATTTTCTCTATTTAGATATGTGTGTCTAAATATTTTTGATTTGGTTTTGTGACCGGTAAGAATCGCTTCTTCAAAGATTGGTGTAGCATATTCTCTTTGAGGAAAGTTATATATTGGGAGAGAGAAAAGTGAGGTGGATAAAAAATTGACTCTCGTAGTAAAATTTTCGGTGTAATTCATTGAGATTCAACGGCTCTCGAAAGCAATTAGATACATTCTTTTACGCGGAATAATTGATGAAAACATAGGGTATGTTTGTTTTAAGTTTACCAAATTTATTCTTAGGAATAAAATTCCTTGAAATATAAAGATGACAGTTTTATTCCAATGTATTTAGAAAAAATATGTTTGGTTAACTTTATAATATTTCAAGGAACCTTAAAAATAGGGATTATAATAGTTAATTACACATAATTTTATTTCCATCTTCGTGGAAACTTTATTCCCACCTTATTCTTTGGGAAAACTCTTTTATTTACAAGAACATTTTATACCCAGAAATAAAATTTAGTAAACTTGTAACAAACATATGCATATGTATTTTTATGATTTTATTCTCAAGAATCTACAAATATAACTTGAAACAAACACACCCATATTAATAAGGTTAAATTTTGTACCAATAGAAAAAGAGGGTAAAATTTAGAAGTTCTTCATGAAAAAATAAAAAAGTTTTTGTTTAGCTCAGTTTGACTAGGTCAAATTTTGAGCTTAGAATGAACTATAAGTTCATAATTTTTTTTGGTGTTAGCTTATAAGTTCATATGGACAAATAGATTGTATAACTTTTATTTATTAGCTTATAACATTTTTTTAAGGGTTAATGGTACTTTACCCCCTGTAATATAGGTCATTTTTGGTTTTACACCCTGTAAAATATTCTTTTTGATTTACCCCCTCTAAAATATTTTTGTTTTGATTTACCCCCCTAATAGGTCATTCAAAAACCAGAATTTCTGAAGAAAAAAAAAATAAAAAAATAGGTTTTTGAATGACCTATTAGGGGGGTAAATCAAAACAAAAATATTTTACATGAGGTAAATCAAAAAAAAAATATTTTACAGGGGTAAAACCAAAAATGACCTATATTACAAGGGGATAAAGCACTATTAACCCTTTTTTTAATAAGTTACTTGAAGTTTGGTGTTAGCTTATAATTTTTTTACTAAATACTACAAATTTAATTCATTACTTTAATGTTTATTAACTATCTTATCAGTTATCGATTGATTTTTATTAAACATGGCCTTAATCGTAAAATATCATTACTGTCACATGCAGAGCTGTCAAAACGGGCGGCCCGGCCCGAACGGGCAACAGGCTTTTAAGGGCCGGGCTGAAAAGCCCGGTTTAAATATGGGCTCGAAAAATAGGGCCCGAGCCCGGCCCTATACGGGCTCCCGGGCTAACGGGCCAGCCCTGG
>Ga0315914_1007239_pt1 | contig 15450 bp, 7 predicted proteins | sample MpolenodulesMG_FD_203920 | JGI IMG/M metagenome (GOLD analysis project Ga0315914, IMG submission 203920) | Medicago polymorpha root nodule microbial communities from Los Angeles, California, United States - elongated nodules | ecosystem: Host-associated > Plants > Roots > Nodule | place: USA... | reverse complement strand
AAAATATTTTCCCAAAAAAAAACAAAAAAAAAAAAAAAAAAGTCAATCCCGCCAGTCAAAACGGCGGGAATGAAAAAAAAAATTTAAAAAAAAAACTGTCCAATCACGTCTCTGCGACGTTGGACACGTGTCACGCGCAGATTCATTCCTGCCATTTGAAACGGCGGGAATGAAGAAAAAGACAAAAAAAAAAATGAAAGTGGGTCATTTTGGAAAATTTTTTTCAAAGGGGGTCAGACTTGAATTTTTTTTTGCAAATAGGGTCAGAAAAAAAAAAAAATCCATACATAGTACGATGTAAAAATTGGTGATATTCTAAAATGAAATTTTATAATAAGTAATTTCTTTATAGCCTTTTTTTTTCAGTTCCGCATAGTATCTATTGACTTGCCAAATAACTAATCTTTGATGAAGAATTTCCATTTACTGGCTCTTTCCTAACAACCAAATTTTTTTTCAGCAACAATGCTCAAACCTAAAATCTTTCTTAAGGGATACAAATCTAATTTCACTCCAAACAACTCTCAATGTTATACCCTGGTGCACTTTAATTGCAATATGTTCGGTAATGCATTTAATTACCTCCAAATGATTTTTTTTTTGTGGTCAGAGTTCGAACTCCGAACCTTGCATATATTATGCGTTGTTTTTATCAATTGAGCTAAGTTCACATGAACTTACCTCCAAATGATCAACTCTAGTGTAGTTTGGATTAAACCTATGAATAATGCTATATAAAATACGTGTATTTTATAAACATAACATATCACGATGAGATACAAATATTAATAGTATAATAATAATTAAAACTCCCCTGAAAAAAATTAAAATCTTATTACATATAATTGTATATATTTATAAAAAAGAACAATAATATTTCAAAAACAAATATTCTGAACAAACCTTAAATCAATTTACTTAAATCAATTTTATATCTTATTGGTGGAATTATATTTGAACAAATAATAGTGTTTACAATGCTTATCAAGTATATAAAATAAGAAAAATAACAATAATAATAATAACTTGTGGTTTCCAATCAAATAATGAAGAGGGTGCTTCATTTTTTTTATAATCACGCATGACCTTTTTTTAATCTGCTTACTTGTCCTAGTTTCCAAACAAATACATCAATAGCCTTTTTTACAAGGCCAAAATTTAAATACACATAAGATAGATCAATTTTACCCCAAAAAATAATTTCAAAACATGCAACTTAAGATGCTAACATCATCAAAGTTAGCTTGCACCAAATTGTGCCCAGCCAGCAGAATTTCGCAGATATTCTCCTTACGGAAGCATATGAGAACGGAATAAGAGTGGGTAAGTGCAACAAAATCCACTGCTCCAACACTGTAGAATAAAAAGAACGTATATATGAAAAGCTTCAAAATGTTTGTAATAAGAACAGATAACAAGATGGAGCACCTAAGTTATGTTAGTCGAAACCAGGATTATCAGTGAAAATTCTTACTAGACCGGTAAATTTTTCTACGTAAAATAAGTATGCTATCACAATTCACAAGCATACTCACCTATCCACCTCAGGAATTACATATAACTTGTTAAGGGAAAAAAAATCAGAAATAAAGAAAGCAGAACAAGTGAAATTCACGAGGGACTTACAACAGAGAGTAATGGTCCTTGCTTAAACTTCCCGTGAAATGAAAATGAGATTGGCTTTGGACTGTCTCCAGGCCCTCTTATAAATCCACTAAAACATTGAAAAATAAACCAATGCAAATGACTAGCATGTTCAATAGTAATTGGCAAGGCAAAAAATATTTGAGACAAATAACTTCGAAATTTAAATAATTGAAAAAGCAATGATAGAAACACCAGTGATTGGACCATTTTTAACCAAGAACTCACATTAATGAAGTAGATATCAGAGGAGTCCTTCTTGTATCATAGACAGCGATCAGACCACCATATACATCATCTCCACCTTTAAAAGACACAGCCAATCGCTCTCCTGAACTATCCCATGCTATTTTTTCAATTCCCTGACTGAATAAAATGATATTAGATAACAAATAACCCTGTAGTTTCTAACGGAAACATGATAACCTTATGATTCGGGAAAAGGAAGATAAATAACTTAGACACCTAACACAAAAGACACCTAAATTTGCAGAAACAAAATTTTAACCACATCAAGGTGACTACAGAGCATGTGTTAAGTATAGTCAGTCCATCACATGAACATCCAAGAATTTCTATGTAGGATTGAGGGATGCAAAGTTATCAGGGGGTTTCATCAGGGGCATTCCATAATTGAAATTTGAAACTATACTTGGCAAATCAGTTTGGTTTCTGTCAAAGAGCTTAGCACAAGGTCAATCAAGATAAAGAATCTAGATGTCAATCTATAAGAACAGGTAATATGAAAGAAAAGAAAATGGAACTGTCTTGTTTTCACGAAATTAGTAAATTTTATTTTATAAAAAACTACTATGACCGATTTTTTTTCAATTAATTTAGAATGTTGTTATCACATTTAAACTTGTCATATCCTGTTCTGATATTTAGAGAAGATATGATAGTATTTTTAAAATTAAATAGTTGCCACTGCATTTGAACTTCCCGTGTCCTGTTTCGGAAATTTAGAGAAGGAAATGATGAAAAAATTGCCATCTTCAGACTTGGCCATGTTTTGATAAAAAAAACTGATTACTATCCAGCCAAACACATTTTCATTCCTGTTTTTAGTAAAAATGAGCACATAAAAACATCCCAAAAACAGTTCCATTTTTCATGATCAATATCTTACAAATTAAAAGCCAAATATATCAGCAACCCGATTTAATCCAAGTAAAAAAATATATTATGATAGAACGGGAGAAAGGGCTACAAATCAAAATTGCTGATGACGCAAATTACAATAATCAGTTATCAGTCTTTCATTCCAGTCCTACGAATTGGTTAATACGGAATTTGTAAAATGATAAGACCTTCGCACCAACTCACACATTAAAAAAATTAATGAACCCAAGAACATAAACTCATTCATCTCTACCTGCCTGTCAATGATAATATCTCTGGCAAGTCAACAGGTAACAGATGTGCATCTGGAAAAACAAACAATAAGTAATTATAAATGTATCACATACATATATTAAAGAAATTAGACGAGACAAGCATGAATTGAGGCTAGAACATGGACTACAAACACACAAGAATAACTACTATAGATAAAATCATTGTGCTTCAGTTCAGCTAGCAGGACATAAGTATATGCAATAATACAAACTCCTGATTTGGGCCTTTTTAAGAGGTAGACCATGAGCCATTTCAAAAATTCCTGCTCACAAGAAGGGTAGCACTCAATGGTGATTTTTTTACTATGTTTTCAATCCTAATACTAGACACCAACAGCCATAAAAAATTTCTTATATATCCACATCTAATATCAACCATCTACTTATTCAATCCAATTAACAAATGGTTTCTATTGAGAAATATGCATGCGACTGGGAAAGGCCTCTTTAGTTAAGAGATTAAGTTGTAACTGTAGTTCACTCAAAGTAGAGGGCATGTGTTTCTTCAAAGACATTTTTTTGTATGGTTGTCAGTGTTTTATATGACAGTCATTCACTTTATTAGAGAAATATATTTCACCTTGTTCCATCTGTTTTCCCTTTCCATTCAAATTACAAAATTTTCACCATCTGACATGATTACTGTTGTCGGCCTTTTCAGAGTCATTGTTTACAGTAAAGTATATTCAGGACTGATCCTACTTCCTTTCATTTCCCTTTACCATCTCATCCCATACATTTGAATATCATATGTTCCTTTTATCAAGTTTTAGTATAGCAAGATACTGAAACAGAAAACAAATCAACACAAAATCCATGAAAGAAAAGGTACAATACCTAATGAGGGAGGTTTCGATGCAAAGTGAACAGATCCCAAAGTTGATGATTTGGAAAACGCAAGCAGTATCATACGCCCATCTGGATCCCATGTTGCACACTAAGCACGCAGCATTGAAAGTAGAAATAACATAAGTCACAACCACCAGACAAGAAAATTTATAAATCTGTGCCAATTGCTTCAGACTATGACAGTGTTATTCTACTCAAACGTAAAGCCCCTGTCGTTGTATCTTCTTACACACTCGAATTATATAATTTAATTAAATCCTAGTCTCATCTTGAAATGAGTCTTGTTTTTAGTTTTCCCCCTTAAAAAAGCAAATCCTAAACACACATGCAAAGTTTAAGAACAAATGTTGTCTCAAAGTAAATAAGTAACCATAGAGCACCAACACAAGCATGTACACCTCACGTACCTTGACAAAACCACTAGACGATGACCATTGTTCTGATGTCCATGTGTTTGTCTCCCAAAGATAAAATGTTCCATCACTGTAAGAGAGCGTAATAATAAGGTTATGTTTTATGAATCATAAACAGTTCAGGTTCAATAAACACTTAATATTTCCATAAGCCAAATTTAGCATGCTGCATTACAATTTTGAAGCAAAGAAATAATCTCCAGTGGGTGACCACTTTAGCATTGATATCCCTCCTAATCCTCGTCGAATGGGTGTCCCCAAACCTATTCATAACATGGAAATAAAATCAGAAAGCAGAGACAAACATCAGTACTCGAGAGCTTTCTATTGAAATGAGATGACAATCGAAATATAGACACAGTCCTCAGGCTCCCTCATTTAGACTCTCGAAATTAAACCTTCAGAATAACACGTCTATCAACCTAGCATAACTCTCGACAAAGGCTTACATTGATACGTAAATTAACATATGACCTATCAATTAACGATTACTAGAAATAATCAAATTGAAGACCATTGAGCGGATGCAATGCAATCTTACCAATTAAGCCAGCCTTCATTGGTAATATCAATTTGTCAATTTATTAACAAGATCAAATCTATAACTTTTTTTGCATAACACTCAAGTTTTCAAAATAATATATTCCAATCCAGTCGTGAACTTTTCAAAAGCACTAATACGGAACGTGTAAAGACTAGTAATCCAGTTCTTATAACTCATTAATTACAATAAGTTTGTATATAAACAAGAGTAGTGATATACGTACAACCATTTGGGACAACTTTGATGACAACTTTCATTTTCTCTCTTCTCATTGGTCCAAAACAATAGAGAGAGAAAAGGGAAGAGAGAGAATAAGAATATATTGTGAGTATGAGAGAGAAAGTTGTCAAAAAAGTTGTAATAAAGAGGTTGTACAAATATCATTTCTCTATAAACAATGTCCTCACTTTCTCTTGACGGTGCAAATTCACTCTGTGTGACTATTATGCAAAACACCTAAGAAACATTAAACATTTTTGCTTTACTACTTAACTGGAATCTCTAAAAAAGAGTGACTGGTACATATGACGTCACAAGTAGCAATTTAATAAAAAATAAGTAACGAAAGATTTATTTCTCCAAAATCATAGCAAAAGTTGGATTTGTCTATGATCCGTTGGATCATATCTTCAATATACTAATGAACTGTTTAAATCATCAGTTTAGATTGCAAACATATACAGCTAAGGGTACATTCAGTACCTTTTTAAAATTTAGCATGAACAATTCAGGTAGAAAACGAAAAAAGACAAATTCAGAATGAGTTTTAAGCTTTACTCAACATATTTGTGTCATTAGTAGGCAGAAAATGGTTATTAAAAGTAAAATTCAATTCAACTACTTAGCAAAGCAAGAACTATGCCGTACCTTGAGCAACATCCCACACAGTGAATGAAGACCTTTCATATGAAGCAGAAGCTAGGAATGTGAAAATAGGTTAAGAAAAAATGGTAGTACAAATAATTTGTAATAAAAATACTGTGCATCAAACTCACAAGTTTGACCCATACTTAATAGTAATACTCTCTGTATGCTTACTGTGGAGAAACATGTACTGTCATACACAAACATCTCTTGCAAAAAGAAAGAATATGCAGGTGGTATCCATATATGGGCAACGAGTGGCAAAACAAAAAATAATTTGACATTTATAAGGATATCTTCCATCCGGACTCCATGTAAGGGCGCTAACATGTTCATCATTTTTACTACGAAGGAAATCGACTAGGAGATACCGAATTCCAGAGCCTCTAGATAAACTTCCTACAAAGGAAATAGTGCCAGATCTAGCAGATGCGGCATTCCCAGGATATGAAGCAGACCACAAGCAAATTCCACTCCTGCATCAGTAAACCCAAGTCCAGTTAACAAAAAATACAATGACCCAACAGTTGACACTGTACAACCGAGCACAAAGACAAAAACTCACTTGCAACCCACAGCAAGCATCCTCCCACCATTAGGCCTCCACTCTAGCACTTTAACATCTCTTTGAGACTCATTGGTTAAAATAATCGAATCCTTCCCATCTATTCAAAGTGTGAAACTATAAGTGCTAAAATCAAAGCAAACACTATCCATAACTAACAATAACATTAACTAAAGAGCATTGTTATTTGGCATGGACAAAATCCTCACCAAACATGCACAAAGAGATTAAAAAAACAATCACAGACTGATAAACATACACGGTGAGGATGGCTTTGAAACATTTATAGCAATTGACATAAACCACACATGCTTTTGTTGGATCCAATGCTGTAAATCGCCAATGATAGAAAATAGTAGTTTGTTCAGTTTCTGCTATGCTATAGTGCCGCTAGTCGACAACACTTTGCACTAAATAGCATGTCGAAGAACAATAATGATGCATTGAAATTCTGCTACACCCTAACAGTTAGGGCTGGACAAGAATTCAGTAACCGACCTAAATGGCCCCCAGAGAAACGGGTCGGTTTATTGGGTTTATTCGGATTATTCGGTTTGTCAAAAACAGGTGTTTCTGGTTAATTACAGTCGGATTTGGGTGGTTTAAATCAAACCACGGTAACCCATATCCGACCGTTACACTCATAGTTATTATGCCTATTGCCCACTACTGTCCAGTCCTAGTTGATAAATTACTCATAGAGACCAACAAAAGCTGGCACATCACATGCTTCTTCTTTTCATTCATGTACAATTTTTTGTCTTCTCTCTCTTCGCACTTCAACTTGTAGACTCCATCCTTTGTCTTCTCTCTCGTCTCCCACACTTCTTGTTCCTCTCCACAAACACAATCCATTTCTATGTTGAATCCCACTTATTATGCAACCATTGTTTCAACAAAATAAAAGAATTACAACATTTTCATCCACTCTGTTAAAAGCTTTGTAGACCATTATTGGTTTTTAACAATCTACAACAACGATGAATTTCTGAAACTTTCTGGATATACCTTTGAAATTTAGCTTTTTTAGTTTTTATTGTTCATTCTTACCGGTTTTAAACCACCCGTCCAAACCGCGTTTCGTCTAAACCGACACCCGCCGTAACCGAGAGCTCAAATGGACGGTAATGGTTTCCTTTCTACCATCCGCGGTTGTCATCCGGATTGAGGGTTTCAGACCGATTTCCGGCCGAACCCGACCGCTGTCCACCCCTACTAACAGTATAGCACCACTATAACTGCTCTTTAAAAATCCTCGTTGGTTTTATGCAAAAGCAATTCATAAACTTTTGCATTTTCCTAAACTAAATCAATCCGCTAATAACATCAATCACTATCACTAATCACCATCATAACAAATTAAATACCTGGATCTTCATAGTCATGAACTAAAACCTGGTTGGGCCCAGATATAAAAGCAATAATGTGCTTATTTAGGTGCCAGCTCACTCCTTGAAGATTAACCTCAGGCAACAAACGAACCTACACACAATCACAAACAACAAAAACTAAATTAATAAACTACAACTTACAAGCAACCTATGTAGTACCAACACTTGTGATCGAAAGCAGTACGACACTGGCACATGTAATTACATTCAATCACGCCGTTCTCTCAAATAATTATCAGTGTTGACGTGTCAGTGTCGTATCTAGTGTTTGTGTCTATGTCAGTGCTTCATAGTAAGCAACATAAGGATTTAAACAAAAGCACAATTCAAGCAATAAAATATGAATTAAATTAATCATACATCGTTGGGGTAAAGGAGACGTCTAAGAAAATCCCTTACAACGCCTTGCAAGGTTGCAACAGGATCTTTTCTCGGAACGCGTTCAGAGGCGGTAGCGGTTGTTGTTTCAGTTCTTTTCTGTTCGGAAATGTCGTCGGTCTCGAGAGGCGGTGGTGGAGGCTGAAATGGAACGGGGCTAAACACCAATCCCTAATTAACGAATAAAATTAATTAATCAATAAAAAATAAAATAAAAATAGGATTGAATTGAATTGAATTGAAATGAAGCGATTGATTACGAGAAGCTTTTCGTAGGTTTGGTTGGCTCGATCGTCGGAGAGAGCGTCAACGGTGACTGCAAAGAAATTCAGAGTTAGAGAAGCGAATGAAGAGAGAGAGAGAAGAGAGAGATTATAGACTTACTTAGTTCGCGATTGAGTTCGCAGAGAGTGAGTGAACCAGGAGGAGGGAAAGAAGCCATGTTTGTTTGTTCCAGTTTTTACAAATTCAGATTTCAGAAGAGTAGGGTTTTAGTTTTTTGAGTTTAGCTTAGACACAAAATTCATTCATCACTAATCACACACGGACAATAATAATATTTTTCCCGCTTCTTTCTTCTCATTTATTAGTACTATCTTCTTTTTTTTTTTTTTTTGAGAAATATATATGGTTTTTTCTTCTCATAATCAAATGTTACTGAAAATAAACCTTGACTTAGTTGGTAAGGAGTCGACTCACATATAAGGCGGTGAGTTTAACTTTTATTGTCGAATTGATAACCTCTTTGATAAATGATGATAATTTAAGTTAGTTTATCTTGAATTATTAGAGTCCAACTCATCTAAGCTTTAATTCAAAATAAAAAAATGAAATGTTACTCTAGATTGAAACAATCAAATTAGTGGTTTTGTTCAAATTATTGAAAATGCGACATGTGTTTTGAAACATATTGAATATAAATAATGAAAAGTATTGATATTATAAAAAAAGTATGAAAAATCGACAAACATTTGCAAATTACAAAAATAAATGTCTGTTTTTAAATAAAAGAGGGCCTAATCCCCCATAAAAGAAACTATAAACATTTGGGAAATAAGACATTAAAGACTCAAAAATCTTAAAACCATTGTTCAAAGACAAACCTTGCTTTGCAAGACAGTCAACAACCTTTTTGTTTTTTTTGAGGAAAAGACAGTCAACAACCTAATTGGCCTCTATAAAAATATGCTTTCAAATCACTTCATCATTATTAAATGTTTAATTCCTATGTGAACTGAGTATTAAATAATTAGATTTTATATTATATTGTCCTTGCCTTTGTGTATGTTAAGTCTGTAATTAAGTACTAGTAATGTAAACTTATGAACTCATTCAAGAACAACGTGCATTTGCATAGTGGGCCAAGTGACTAAATGTTTAGTCTTTACTGTTTTTAACTAGTAGTATATCCTGAAATTAATTAATGGAGTGTATATATAATGGTTAAGTAAATTGATAGTTCTATGTTGAACTAAATATATATTATTCATTCCTTTTCAAAACATTACTTGCTTACATTATGGAAGAAAACTCTACTTATCAAAAGACACTACTTTGGATGTTACAAGTCTTGAACTGAACATCTTCAATGGCCAATTTATCTGTTGGAAAAGGACATTCAATTGCCTTCTCTTGCAACAGATCGCATGGTTTAGGAACCACATTACTTGTAACTCCAGAAACATCTGTGCAATTCCATGGAAGTTTCTTCTTCTTCAGCGCGCTTAATTCAATAGTCACGTTAGAAATACATATCCCTGTAAAAGGATCATTAGAAATTCCTTCAAGTTGCCCCGCAACAGTCACATTCTTAGCAATAACATCTCTAAAATTAATTCCAGTAATATTAGGCAATGCTTTTGGATCAAATCCATTATCAGGGTGGTCTCCATAAGACCCTGTCAACCAAAACACATATCTCAATATTGTGTTCAATTTCACTCCTTTGACAAATATGTCCTTCACATATCCGCCTCTACCGACGGCTGATTTGATTCTAACAGCTGATTCAGTATTGATAGCAGTTACGTCTTCCACTCTTACATTTTCGATTCCACCTGACATTTCACTCCCTAAAGCAATCATAGCACTATCTGGGGATATACATGTTAGCCTTCTTATGATTATTTGTTTTGATGGCTTTCCAAATTTAATTCCATACTGGTCCCATCCACTTTTTATCGCAATACAATCATCACCAGAGACAATGTAGTTGTCTTCGATCCTAACGTTTGTAGATGAATCTGTTAAGAAGGCGAAAAATGGGAAAAACAAGTAGTGGTTAGTAATACAGTACATGTAAATTGTAACTGTATAAAGTTTTTAATATGAATATCATAATTTCCATTACTTAAAGCTGAATAAATACAATCTATAAACATAAAGTACGAAGAAAACAAATTATATGTCACTGTTACATACAAATAGAGAATATCTTGTATCTCAAATTTTTTAAATACTCATTTTCTAATAATTCGTTGCCATCAAAACCTTGTGAAATTGTGAATATTATGGAATAAATTATTACCTGGGTCTATTCCATCTGTGTTTGGAGAGTCTACTGGTGCAAGAATGGTAAGACCCTTTATAATAATGTTACTGAAGAAATAAAGTTTGATCAAAAGAATGAAATATTGTATGTATAAAGAAAAATAATAAACATATTGAGGTTGAGAAAAATTGAAAATGGTGCATTATATATCAAACCTGCTGTACGTTGGATGGACAAACCAAGAAGGAGAATTGATCAAAGTGAGATTTGATATTTGGATTTGATCAGAATACAAAATCTCAATCATGTATGGCCTAGTGATTTTCAATTGTTTCTTATGGAACTTCTCCCACCAATATGATCCTTGTCCATCAATTGTCCCATTGTTACCTTATATGAATGAACATGTCCAAATAGATTAAATTTTAAAACTACTTCCCCATTTTAATACAATAAGTTTAACAGTATTTAATAATTACCGGTAATTATAACGTCAGTTAGATGAGTTCCAAAAATGAGACTACTAAACCTTGGACCAGGTGCATCTCTTCCTCTTCCATAAGATGGTAAAGGAGGAAGTTGAGGCCATTCTGATTCATCCTGTATCATATAAATCACCCTTTATTAACTGATTATAAAATTTTCCAAATGCTACAAAATAAAAAGTTATCATATAAGTACTGACTACTGACTATATAATATATACCTGAGATCCAAGAATGACGGCACCTTTTTGGAGAAAAAGAGTGAAATGACTTGTGAGATTGAAGCTTCCAGTTAACCATTTACCTGGTGGAACAATAAGTTGTGCACCACCATCATTTGCATACTGGCTAAGGTTAGTTATTGCAGTTTTAAAAGCTTTTGTGTTAGAGGTTTTTCCATCACCAACACCACCAAAATCTGTCAAAGCTGCACTGTGTTTTCTGCAATTGATTGCAAGGTAATCAAGGCTGCATTCTGCTAGTGATCCAAATATCAAAACTATGGAAATCACACAAATAACCTGCACAAAACAATGATAATAAGTCTATGGACACAGAAAATAAAAATAACTACATGTAACGTTTATTTTCTTACACATGAAGAAGCAATATAAAAAACTACTGAGGCATTGACATAGAACAGGTATATGAACAACACATAAAAATTATGCACAAAGAAAATTACATGGGAATTTTCGAATCTTAGACTCTTCATGTTCTGATTAGACATGACACTTGTAGACATAGATAAATCATTGGCATATGATCGATATTATATATTGAGAGGATCATGACTACAAAATGCATATTAAGTAATAAATAAATGTGAATCAACGCTTATTATTCTTAGTGATTACTGTTTTACTTGACTTTTTTCTTTTTGATAAGCATAGTTTACTGAATTGAATTTTATTCAATGTAACATTTCCCTTTTAACTTTTTTAATAAAATGTCTATCTTGGACTTTTTATTTCTTTTTGACTGAAGACCATCTTGAATAAAATTTTAAATATAAAAATAACTACATGTAACGTTTATTTTCTTAGACATAAAGAAGCAATATAAAAAACTACTGAGGCATTGACATAGAAAAGGTCTATGAACAACACATAAAAATTATGCACAAAGAAAATTACATAGGAATTTTCGAATCTTGGACTCTCCATGTTCTGATTAGACATGGCACTTGTAGACATAGATAAATCATTGGCATATGATCGATATTATATAGGAATTTTATTCAATGTAACATTTCCCTTTTAACTTTTTTAATAAAATGTCCATCTTGGACTTTTTATTTCTTTTTGACTGAAGACCATCTTGAATAAAATTTTAAATATTTGATTTAAAAATTAAATGCTAAGATTTTTGAAATGATAAAAGGAAAAAAATTGATATATATATATTTGAGTCGATTTTATAATTCAATTCAAATTTTATAAAGAGGGATGCTGGACAACTTTTTTCGCAAACCTATCGCAAAGGATTTGTGAACATTAGATTTAGCAGGAATGGAAAACATGGATGGAGTCAAAGTTAAAAGGGGTCCACTACCAAAGTAGAAATCACTAGGTCGTGATGTTTTCGATGTATTTGATACAATCATGTTTTTTTTTTGTTGACAAATTGATACAATTATGTATATCATCCTCACATCTATGCTATATATAATTTTGTCAACAAAAAAATCTATACTATATATAATTGAGACTCATTTTCTAAATCAAATTTTACAAATAGCTTTCTATGATTGACCATGCAAAAGGTTTTTGAGCAATCAACATAATATATTGTACTTGTGTGTACAATGGTTCCAACCCTAGCAACGATATGTTTAACAAGGGTCAGAGTATTTGGTAGTCCGTAAACAAGATGATCTTTTAAAGGAACCTGACTCATATATTGATAGCAACCAAGACCTAGTGGAAAGCATGGCTACCATTCGTCCACGTCCCACACCAACTTTCCCCCTTTTCTCGCCCTCATTTCCTTTGGTATCGACTATGTGATGAAAGGGTGGGGAGACCAGGTAGAAGTACGACGTGGACCTGAGGGCTTCAGGCACAAACTACAACAGGTCACTAAGTATCCTCCGTACACTTTAGGGCCTTCCGAAATGGCAGGCCTAAAGGGATCACGCGCCTTATGGCGGGCACATGGTGATTCCTCCTTGTCTCTACACAAAGTTAAAACGTTTTATTATCATGACGAAGCATGAGATCGATCCTTATTTGATTACTATCATAGTATCATGTTCGTTTTCTTAACATTAGACAAAGCAATTAAAATTCAAAACTCAACAACTTCATTTTACAAATCCATAACAAACCCATCAATCCCGAACAGGGCTGTCTTAAACAACTTATTGGCCCTGTTTTAATCTTATAAATTAGCCCCTGATAAAAATAGAAAAAAAAAACAATTTTTTAAAGTAAATTATAATAACATCCAAATAATGTAAATAACATCAAAAAGTGATTTTATGTTCAAATCACTGACATCAAAATACAACTTTAAGCTACTATCATTCTTCTAGCTACTTAAAACGAGCCACTCTTCCAGCATTTTTTGAAGCAAATTCATCAACCAAGTCTTCATATTGTATTTTCTCCAAAATATCATTCTCAATTGCTATCAATGCTAATCCATTAAGTCTTTCTTGTGACATGGTAGATCGCAAGTAAGACTTCAACAACTTCAATTTTGAAAAACTTCTTTCTGCTGAAGCAACTGTCACAGGAATAGTCAATAAAATTCTATATGCAATGATTGTATTAGGAAAACAATCCATGTCAGTCAAGAATCTTAATATATCAACATGTCATTTTTTTTCTCCGAGCAACATTTGTCTTAGTAACTGCAACTCCACATATAATGCATTCCCATCAATATCAGATTCCTCATTATGTTTCAACACCAGTTCAAAATGACTACAACAAGACTTCAAAGTTGCATTGTCCAACGATTGTAACTTGTGAGAAGTAAACAAGAAAGCAAAAATAGTTTCATACTCTTTGTATTGCTCAAATCTCTTATTAAGAGAAACAACAGCTTGATCAACAAGGAAATTAAAATAATTAATCCTAAAAGCTTCCTCTCCAGATAGCTCAACTGATGGGGTATTCAAATCCTCATCAAAATGTCTCTTTCTTCGAATCATAAGTCTTTGAGAAAATGTTGGGTCAATATTCAATTCAACAGCGATTTCCGTAGCATTAATCAATGCATTATGAAAACCATTATCTCTATATCCCTCAAAAAAAGAAATCAACCCCTTTATTTTTTCAAGAGCAACATCAATAAGCATATCCTTTGATTGTAAAAGCTTGCTAACCGAATTAATTGCAAATAATATTTCAAACCAAATAATTATAGCCATCAAAAACTCAAAATCACCAAGCTCATTTGTTGCTAAGGACTTATCTTCATAACATAATTTAGAATCAGGATCCTTTCCTGATACTTCAAGTAAAGCTTCTCTAAAATCTAACATTTGAGCCCTTATAGCTTTGACACTCTGTACATGACTTTCCCACCGAGTGGATGAGAGTGATTTTGGAGTCAACCCTTTTACATTATCTTTTAGAATTTGCCATCTCTTAATAGAATTGACAAAAATTGTATAAATGCGTTGAACAACTCCAAAAAAATCTTTAGCTTTGGTACAAGAGTTAGCCATATCACACAATGCCAAATTAAGACTATGACAACCACAAGGAGTATAAAAGGCTCTCGAATTTATGTCTAAAAATTTCTTTTGTACACCTTGATGTTTTCCTTTCATATTTGACCCATTATCATAACCTTGTCCTCGCACATCAAATATGTCAAGATCAAAAATTTTCAATTCATTTTGTAAAACATCAAAAAGCCATTGACCAGTTGTATCATTAACATTCAAAAATCCTAAAAAAGATTCCTCAATGCTAACAGAATTTGAAGAAACATCCACATATCTTATTATCAAAGACATTTGCTCTTGGTGACTAACATCAGGCGTACAATCAAGTATCACCGAGAAATACTTTGCTTGTTTGATTCTTCTAATGATTTCAGTTTTAATTCCAAAAGAAAGCAAGAGTATTAACTCGTTTTGGATGTTATGCCCAAGATAATGAAAGTGGAGATCATCATCTGTAATACGTCTAACATGTTCTTGGACAATTGAGTCAAATTCAGCTAACATTTCAATTAAGCCCAAAAAATTACCATTGCTACTTTCGTACAATTTCTCCTTAGAACCATGAAAGACCAGATTATACTTAGCAAGGAATTTCACTATTGAAATAATTCTTTTCAAAACATTTTTCCAGTGATCCTTTTCTTTCTGGAGTAGTCTTTGAGATGTTTTATCAATAGTTTGATTCTTTTGCATCATTTGACGCAACTCATACCAAGTAGTCATGTTCTTAACATGTTCCATGCTTGT
>Ga0315914_1007237_pt1 | contig 15451 bp, 9 predicted proteins | sample MpolenodulesMG_FD_203920 | JGI IMG/M metagenome (GOLD analysis project Ga0315914, IMG submission 203920) | Medicago polymorpha root nodule microbial communities from Los Angeles, California, United States - elongated nodules | ecosystem: Host-associated > Plants > Roots > Nodule | place: USA... | reverse complement strand
TTTTTCAATTATTTCTTAAAATTCATAAAATCTGTTGAAATCTCTTGAAATCCATAAAATCATTTCAAATCCTTTAAAATCTTATAAATTAAATCCATTGAAATCCTTAATAGTCTTTTAAAATCTTTAAAGTCATCAAAATCCTGCAAAGTCTTTTAAAATCCTCAAGACTTTTTCAAACAAAAATTGTCCTTTAAAATCCTAATCCAATACACCCTCCTTAATCTTGTCCAAGATATTCTGTCGTTGTTCCTTCTTTATGGTCGATTTTAAAATAAATAATTTAATGGAAGTATTCCTACAACAAAGATAATGAATGTTATTTTTCTTAAGCAATCATATGAGCGATGCTTCCATGGATGACTCTTTTTCTTAAACAATCGAGGGTTTTCTAAAGCTAAATAATAATTATAATCAATACATTTTCTCTCAACTTTCAATCTGATCACACCCAGCCTATGTGATATACTCGCCTTCAAAGTCAAACACATTTTTCATTTTCCATTATCAAATGTACAGATGAAATTATTGATAGTTCTATCTTGGTTCGATAGAATGGTAATGAGCAACATCCTTTTATTTTAGAACCAATAGCGAACATTGAGATGGTTAAATCTCCTGGTACGACCATTCCTACAAATGCAACCGCACCTTTGGACTCAATGCCTCTTTTAACCTCTACATCGCCCAAACATACAAAAGTAGTTGTGCAAATTGATTCAAATGTCCTAAATACTGGCGCTGAAGCCAATGTTGAAGCTCTTTTTGGTCGTTCACCACTGTTTGCAGGTATACCTCATTATTCTGCGCAACTTCAGAAGTAAATTGATCTTGTTAGAGAATATCTTATTCAAGCTAAAGATGCTGACATCCCTTTTACGCATTATTTGACAAAGAAGGAAAAAAAAACTCAACAAACTCAATTCCTACAACACTCGATCTAAGGATGAACCCAATAGCAGTTGAGCAACACCTTTTCTTCGAGCGCCATTTTTCTTTGTTTTTCTCATTTTATTTTATTTTTTGCTTTTTGAGGGTTTTGTTTTTCCCCCTGTGTCGATTTACAATATTAATGAAACATTAATATTACTTTTCCTATTATGTCATTACCTATTTATTACTCTATCTTTTTTTGAATAATTTACATTATTTACTAAGGACAATTTTGTAAAACAATGCATAATATGTATTTTTCACACAAAATTAATTACATTTATTAATACATGTAAAATGACCAAAACATTATATAATTTGAGACGGAGAGAGTACTAAACAACTATTTTATTTTTTCAATTTATTTCGATTAAAGTTCACCAAAAAAATTTTATTTCGATTAAAGACTAAAATGTGCTTTAAATATTCTTAGAGACTAATTTAGTTCTTATAATTTTTCTGTCTTTACTCTTGAAAAATAATATATAATCGGTAAAACAAATGTATAAAAGTGCACCATAATTTTGGTCATAAAAAAAAAAGGTTCACCATAATGGAGAATGATTGGTATGGTATGGTATGTTGCCTTTAATGTTCACTTTAGATTCCATTTCTGGTTTTCTCTTCTATGTGTGTTGTAGCTTCAATCCATTTCTTTTCTTTGTTTTGTTTCACTTTTTTAATTAAGTTGATTGTTAGGTTCTGTCAAATATAGAAACTTCCTTCAAATGGTTTCAACAATAGTTTAGATGATTATACATTCTGGATATTATGGTAATTGAAATTTAGATTTACAAGGTCAACTCTAGAAGCATAATTTTTGAGATTGAGATTGTTGTTTTGTTCGCTTTTTTTTGTTTTTTTTTTATACATGAATTGATACAATTAGTTGGAGACAAGTTGCTGATTTTAGAGAGCCAAGGTACCAACTAATTTCTGGCATTTATTGTCCCTTCTGGTGACGACAGTTCTCAATCTTCATTTTTTCTCATGTGCTGTATATGCCTCTTATGATCCTAAGAAATACACTTCCCTTTGTAATCAGTGTTAGTTAATACTATAATGGTATTCTTGAGGAATTTTATTTTTATGCCTCCAAAGGGATTTTCCATCAAAGGAGTTGTGTTGAGATGACACAGCAGAACAGACATACTGAGCATCATCAATACTGTCAAAACGGGCTAGCCCATGATAGACTCTGAATGATGAACGGGCCCGGCCACAGGTTTTCAGGCCGGCCTGGTTTACAAAAATTTATATTTTTAAAAATAAAAAATGAATCTTAAAATTATTCACGCCATATAGAGTTATTAAAATTATGACACTTGAAAATATTCATACCTTTACTATTTAGACTAAATAGTAAATTCAATCCAAATCACAAACCTAGTATTCCATTATCGTACGAAGTATCTAGATATTGATTGTCACATTGTGCGCGAGAAGTTATAAGAAGGTCTCATGCATCTTCTTCTAATCCCTTCACAATCATCTTTCCAAGTTGGGTTCGTTCAACATTTTTCAACCTCCAACTTGAGGGGGAGGGGGTAAAAGTCTTCAATATAAGCTGAGTCACTACTATTGTCATGTAGGACAATTCTGTTATAATACAGCTGCATACTGTTAGAATTGTAACTGCATTAGGGAACTATATAAACTGTGAGTACTAACTTTATTCATTCATATAATTGAATCAGTATTTCATTTCTTCAATATGTATCATTCTTCTTTCAATACTCTGAAAATCCAAGTGAATAAAATTATAAAAGTCTTGTGTTATTTTGTCAAGACAAAAAGGCATGCATTCTACCGTCTAAACTAACAAACCATTTTATATTACTCTGTACCTTTTTTTAGCAATAACATACACATATTTTAGTGGAAGGCCTTTTTTATGTTGAGTAGAATAAAATAGGTTTTACAAAGTCACGTGACATAAATCTGTACATATAACATTATTTGGCTCAGGATGATAAAATAGATGATTAGGAAGGAAATTTAATAACAGAAATTCGAAGAAAGTGGAGATGAAGATTTTAAAACACTTGTGTTTAAAGTGGAAATTTTGGTCTAAAACCAATATTGTGCATTAGTGAGCGAATCCATAGCTATACAATTTAAATCAGATTTAAGTTGTCATGCATAGTTAACATCAAATACATTATAATAATAGTAATTATTATCTTCAAGTATGATCCCCAAGTCCAGGAGTGAACGGTACATGTGCTGAAAGTAGCCATAGGTTCCCCATAATGAATTCGGCCACTGTAAACTTCATTGCCTGGCTAGAATCATTCAGGACATGGTAGTGTTGCCATTTTACTCTGTCTTGTGTCCCTGCTCCTGGCCCATTGTTTTTATACTCAGCATAGTATAATGTGTCCAAGTTTTGGGATCCGCTCCACTCTAACCATCCTTTTGAGATTATCACATCACCTATGTAAGATTCCATGAAAACCGTTGTTGAATATGGCTTCCATGGTCTTCCAAGGAACGTTGAGGTAGATTTTAAAGAAGGTAACAAGTCAAAATCTGCAGATATGTTGCAAAACTGAAAGGAGAAGCCAGTTGAAACTCCATTGAATTTTCCTCCTTGAGCTGTGATGGTGTTGCTTTGTTCTGGCAACCCTTTCTTCACCAATATTGTGCAGTTTTGGAATACAGCAATGGCAGATCCAAAGATAAAGTCCACCGTGCCACTGATTTGGCATTCCCTATAGAATTGGCGCAATGCAAAGGCATACAAGCTGTCCTGATAGCCAAAAATCCCACACCGGTAGAATACAGACCGGTCAGATTGGGATCTCAGAGCGACTGCTTGGTGATCTATAGGCCCAGCAGTGTTCCTAAAGGAAATGTCTCGCACGATGAATCCTGGTCTTTTGACACCTAACATAAGAGGTAAAAATTATTAAAAAACGGGTCAAAGGTTTCGCTATGAAATAAACTTAGAAGTCCAGGTATTGAGTGATATTATAAAGTATTGAGTGATATAGCTGTTGTTGGTTTCGTAAATCTATAGATGTTCTAGTTTGATAGAGCACCTTCTATTTTTATTTTTTTTCCATCGGTGTTTTGTTATCATAGTTTATAGGCTACGTACAGAGTAACAATTAATATAAAATATCTAGATACAGTGACTGAAGCTTGTTACAACTTACAGAGCACGTTCTATTTATTTTATTTTTTTGCTGTTCCTTTTTGGTTGGTTTCCATATTTGATCACTATTTGAGTAGTTTGTTTGTTCTCTTGTGTGGTGCGATACTTAATTTGTGTCTAAGTGATTGAATATCATTTGTGAAAACCTTATATATGAGAAGATCCTTGTGAAAAGTGAAAACACTTCCATATTGGTACTCTATGATCTCTGATTTGGTGGAAGGCCACCACAGACATGCTCTCTTTTTCTCTTGATTAAATGAGACAATCAATTTGTCATTATCTTTTGTTCTAGTTTCACATAATCTTTGTATAAATTGGTAATTTTTAGTAGCGATTCAATACTCAATAACTTTTAATCTTTGAACTATATAGCAAAAGATAGGAAAAAAGTGTAAATTAAGCCATAACTCTTGTCTGATACGATGACTGTTATAGTTCAAAAGAGATGTTTTTGTTATATTGCTTTCAGGAAGATGAGGAACATGGATGTTGCTATGAGATTAAGTATAGTTCCCTTCTGTAACTGATATGCATATGTAATTGAATGATTGTAAGTGCTTTTTTTATTAATATAACATCCATAGTCAAGATTGTCGTAAAGGCGGGCTGTGTGAGTGTTTAGTGCCGATATGAAGGTGAATCCTTCTCTGGTGTATACACATGGCTGATCTGTATAGGGTACTATTTCTATATTAATATAACACCAAAGTAAAGATTGTCGTAAACGCGGGCTGTGAGTGTTTGGGGAAGGTATGAAGGTGAATCCTTCTCTGGTGTATACATGTGGCTGGTACTATGGTTTTCTCTGGTATAGGGTACTGTTTTTCATGAGGTTGCAATTTTGGTGGGTAGTCTTTTCATTATTTCATTCACTAATATATAGTTTCATGGAGTAAAACACTATAAGCTAAAGGTAGACCTATTACATTAGCCTTATAGGTTCAATTGTTCACTCATCTTCTGACTAATGATATGTTTGTTATGATGTTAATTTTTGATATTATCTTTTGTTCTAGTTTCACATAATCTCTGTAAAAATAGGTCAGTTTTAGTAGTGATGTTCATTAAATGTACCAATCTGATTCAAGATTGCTGGGGGAAGGTTTATAAGTTGAAGAAGTTAATTTTGTTTTTCATACCAAATCTGATTTAGTTTATAATGCTATAACTGATCCTAGAATATGGCTCCTTAGGAAGGTTGAAGGTAATGTTTTAGTAAATTGTAACCTTGTATTAAATTGGATTGGATGGTTGTTTGCTCTTGATCTATAGTTTCTGCAAAGAAAAAAAATATGCCCATGCTGTTTTAATAATTTCATTACCACACATCAAAAGTATTGTTTGTGCTATTTTATGCATGCAAATTAGTATTTCATTCGAGTTGTATGGAGAAATGCAGAATGCCAGTGGCTCGTGGGTGATGTATGGTTTCAAGCTGAATTTTCATTATCTCATTTTAAATATGAATCATGTTTTTCTTTATTTTGTTATGTCTCTGAATTCGCATCTTCAAGGCTTGTTAATACTTGATAAAGAGCCCTTGTTCATAGGAAATTAGGAATTTCAGGCAGTAACTTGGAGACAGCATTTGGGATGGAGTATATTGGTTCAAATGATGAAAGTAAAGAAGAGGTACTTTTTTTTCGTTCATGTTCATTCTGTTTTTCCTTTTTGTTTTCAAGTTTGTATTGCTTTGAATGTATTTCAGTCCTTACTCGTGGTTTCAAGCCGGCTCTTGAATTTTGAAAGTTTGGGAGTGAAAAAACATAGCTAATTTAGCTCAGAATTCAAGCACATTTATCCCTATGCACTACCTCAAAGGTTCTAGGCACAATGTGTATAAGTTAATTTTTATCTGAAGTTTGTTTATGGAAGTTTCCATTAGGTAGCTAGTTTTTTGCTTGTATAATACTTCTGTATCATGTTGCATTCTGCTCTTGTAGAGTTTTATTTGTAGATAGTTCTAAATTTTGTTCACTATACTTTATAATTACATAGTATAATGTAATTGTTCTCAAATTTATCTATATGAGATGTCATTGCTATGTAGCTAGGGGAACTAAAAGTTCTTAAATGTTACAAAATCCAATTTCTCATCATGGGCATTCATACTACTGTCATTAATCCCCAGAAGACATGAAAATAAATGCATACATATATTTGCAAAGAAAAAGGGGGAAAATAAAGAGAATTTGGAGGGTCTGTGTGCTCTTACCAAAAGTTGCTGTTTGGAATGTGGCCAAGTGATTAGTTCCATTACTCAAATTACCAGTGATAATTGTTGCATACATCCCCTCCCCAATCATCATGATATTCATCTTATTGACCTCAACAATTTCCTTGTAAACTCCGTTTTTTATGAGTATGACATATTGCTTCATACCGGAATCAGGCGCCGCATTCATCGCATCCATAACCTTGGTGAAATTCCCTGTACCATCTGCTGCAACAACCACATCAAAACTTTGTTTTGCATTTTTCAATAGAAGCTTTTGGACACTTGGTTTAACCCAAGATGGGAATGGGCCCTTGTTGGCAGACTGACCTGAAATGGTCTGCACCTTAACATTGGTGAGGAGATCATTAACCAATGAGTCAACTTCATCAATTTTGATAGACACTTTATCTTTGATTTGGTCATTGGTTTCTTCAAGTCCATCTACACATGTATCCGTATTGACATGAATGGCACTTAACCACGTCCTTAAATCAGAACTTAGGTTACCCGTGCCATAGTATTTTCCTACCACAAACAAAAACAATTTTCATTAATAATGTGTGCTACCAAACAGATTATAAAAAGGTTTGTTCGAATTTTTAAACAACATTGTGAACCATATAACTGTGAATACCCAAACATGCTAGAACTCAAAAGAAAGAAATACACAACATGTTACAATACATCAATACTGCCATTTCTAGCTTGTCTTCTACACCTTAGTTGATAAAGTGGACAAGAAAATGAGTTCATAAAATTAGTTAATTATGGTCACAATATCATAAATAACAAAAAAAGTTTTTTACAAGAAAGTGAACATGCATGCATATTCTTTCTAGAAGAAAATAAAATTAGTGTAAACTTTTAAATATTGATACGTTTGGGATTCTTCAAGGCAGATGCACACCAGTGAAGCTCTTCAATGGACATTTCTAGAAGCTCCAAACATGTATTGATGGTGCTTGAGAGGCCAATGCCATCAACAGTCTTCAGCTCCAATTGTAGAATTGATTGAAGATCATGCACCTTGTCTTTGATCATTTTCATTGAATGAAGAAATTGTGATGGATTGAGACTTGAACAAGTTGTTAAAGGAAGGAAAATTAAGAAAATAAGAAGGCATGTTCTAATGGTTGCTGGTATGTTTGGCATTTTGATCTTCGTTTTGTAAAAATGCTTGTTCTTGTTCTTTCACATGACTACCTAAGTAGATATAAACTAGAAAGTATTAATAACATTGAAAATAGAAAGTTCTCATCTCGTAGTATCAACACCAAATCACACCATATTAAGTATAAATACAAAGTAAAATCACACCAAATATTGAAGTATAACCCCTCTTTCTCTTTCTTTTTCACTTAATTCTTAACAATTTACTTCATGTCTCTTTTCTCAATTCCATTTCAGAAGAAAAATAATCGAAAAAAGTTATGAAATGGTCCAAAATAAAATAAATACTTGGGCATCTGCAATGTTTTGAAATGGTTTATTTTTTATAATAAAATTGTAAACTTTTCAACTTAATATGTATTAATATGTAGGTCTGTCAAAAAAAAATGTATTAACATGTAGGTTATATTTTAAGTGCACACATATACTGTTATGAATAAAAGTAGTTTCTTTAAAAAAAAAAAAATCAGGATTAGCAATTTAACTAGTTCTTACGAGTCCAAAGTAGTTTTAATTCTTGATAATTAGACATAATATATATTTTTGAACCACGATACTAAAAGGCTTCATTTAACACACACATGGTTAAATATAAAAGGAAAAAGAAAATACTACGTGAACAAATTTCAATTTTCAAATGACCATATTACATGCATAATAACAAGCTTATCTTAAAAAAAAAAAAAAAAAAACTAGCTTATCAATAAGATTTCCAAGCCTACTTCATACATTCTCCCCCTTTTATCATTAGGAACAAGTGCAGGGATGATAATCACGTGGTTAGAGAATAGACAATTAATTGTCGTAGAATGATCATGACATCAAAAATCTTTTTCAGGTCCTTCCTTTATTTCTGAGTTCTGACGATCCCTTCTTCCTTTGTTTGTCTTAGTACGAGATATACTCACTTTCTTAGGATGGTCCATTTCTAAATATATCTCCTTTAACTTAGGTAGATCAGTCTGTTGCTGTTTTTGTCCTTTCTCTTCATAATCACCAACACTATGGATTAGCCAACTAGACGTCTAGATCTGTTGGTACCAATTCATCTCTAAATAATACTCCCTCCGGTCTTATTTATAAGAGAAAGTCTGGTCAACAAAAGTTGATGTATTTGGACTGAATTTTTAACCAGATACATCAATTTTTGTTGACCCAAATTTCTCTTATAAATAGGACCGGAGGGAGTACTTATTTTGTGACAGACTAAATGGTTTAGTTAGCCTTCTATTATATTTTGAGATATATATTATCATTTACTTTGATTTAATCTATCTATTTTTATTGTATAATATCTTTATTAGCTAAATTTGAAAAAAAAATAAAACTAAAAAAGTTCAACTAAAATAGATAATTATAAGAGTTAGTTTATCACAAAGCTACGAAATATTTTTTTTCTTTCGCTAAATAGTAAATAGCTACAAAATCTTTTTTTTTTTCGCTAAATAGCTACAAAATTAAGTCTTGCTAATTTATTAATTTACTGTGTAAAGCTCACTTATCTCTCATCTACAGTTCATACTTTAAGAATCAATAACCACAAACTAGGTCAATTCAATGGCATAAGAGACAACAGGATCGGCACAATGCCAAATCCATCGTAATCACTAGCTGCCACCATTACTAAATGTGTTTTAAATTGTACCTTTACACTCAATAATGTATAGTTCAACATTTACCATTTTTTTCTTCCCATAAGGTTGTTTGTGGGAGGGTGTGGTAATATTTCAACCAATTTGTGCTTATCCTAACGATTAAACCGGATAACTAAATAAGTATAGATGGAAAAAGAACCGTGACCGTCCCAAATTTCAAATATAAACATAAACTTCAAAACTATAGAGAAAACGCATACATTTATAGTTTTGTTACTTTCATCATGATCAATTTTATCACCCAAAATCGATTTGGTCACTAGCATATGCTAGTATCATATTATGAAATATACAAATTTCATAACGGCTCAAGTTCTCAAAGCTAAAAAAAAATCCATATGGTGATTTTCTTGGAGATAGAATTGATAATAATCCAAGAGAAGTATTTGCACTTCCCGAATACTCTTAAAGGAGGGGCTGAAGTGGAATATAGGCAATGGTTATGGTTCTCACATAAGGGTGTGGAATGATTGTAAGGGCAGCCCATCCAATGATAATTATATGTCGATCTCCACCTATTTTTTTCATTCATGAGAATCTTATGGTTAATGAATTATTTTGTGAAGGATTGAAAAGTTGGAACGTGGTTGCGGTTCACAATTACACCTTCGGTGTGTTAGGAGCTAGTGCTTATGCATTTTAACATGATTAGTGAATATTAGGGTTAGTCTTGTTTAGTTACTTGTAAAGCAAGCTTGCTTAGTTACTTGGATACTTTTGAAGGAATGTGACCTTAAATAAAAAAAGAGCCGATTATGTGACGCAACCGTGTCCATCCCGTGTACATTGGAAGCCACCTTTCGATTGAAATGCAATATTGATGCGGCTTTTATGGACAATAAGGTTGGTATGTATGTGCATTAGAGATCATGAAGGTCAATTCATTAAGACCAAGATTATCATGTATTCATCATTATAACGTGTTATAGAATTGTTCGTTTCAAGCCATTAAATGGATTGATGAATTGGGTCTCCAAACCAAAATGTTATATTTGAGCTAGATGCAAAAGTGGTAGTGGACAACTTCAACAAATCATAGCCTAATTTATCCTTTTGGTTTCATTATGTTTCATTATTAGAGATTGTATTTTTCATTTTAACAAGTTATGTCATAACTCGTTGTTGAGTTTTCTAGGAGGCAGTCTAATATGGCAGCCGATAAATTAGCTAGGGCGGTTATATACAATTATACATGACTAATCCTCAAGTTTTTAATTTGATACCAAATTGTATTGCTTCTCATTTGGGAGATCATTAAAACATGACATTGACATGGAAGAAGATGATGTCCATTGAATTTGTGGGGTGGCTAGACGAAAAAGTTTATTGGTAGCTCGAAAATGCAAATAATCAAGCACATCATTGAGATGTTTTGCAATCACTTCAACCACATATAGAGGAAGTGCAGATTCATCATGAGATTTACCCCTTGCATCCTTTGGTTGGGCTACATCACATATACTTTCTTTTTCTCTACTTTCCCTATTTCTTCTTTGAGTGTACCAGTCATCCTACAAAACATATATATCATTTCAATGTATTAAAAACATAATCAAATTACCGTGTATCCGGCACGAGCCATCTTAAATAAGACCCTTTTTTTGGTGAATTGGAGAAAGGCCGAGAAATCACAAGAATATTGTCTTCAATGTTGTAAATATAGAAAAAATTGCTGTTCTTTAGGGTGATATTAGATACGGCCTCCTTCAGTTTCTGGATTGATTGTTTGACAAGCAAAGGCTGAGTCGATACTTGATATAAAAAACTCTATCCTTGATGCTTTCCACTTTTTCCCACACCCTTTGAGAACAATCAAATTTGTAAACATAAACTGCACTAACCCTATCTTGTAAATGGAAAATCTCTATCCCTTTGTAAAAAAAAAAAAAATCCTCTCTATCCTTTGTGTTCTCTTATTTATTATACACATATTCTCTGTAATAAACTCTCAAGTAATTAACTAACTCCAATAACAACTAACTCATCTGGTTTAAACTAGGGATAAGAAATTGAAGGTCTTGGGTTAAAATTCGGACAAGGAGAAAAATTAATACTAACAAATACTCCCTAACGTGTATAAATTATAAGAAATATTTTTATATAAAATTTTGTTTTTAATTAAAATTATAGGTATAAATGTTCGTGATTTTTAAATTGTAACAAACCATGTTTATCTTTTACCAACCATTTTATAAATATAATATAAATTCTTATATTTTTCAATACAATGAACAATACAACACTCTTATAGACAACTTTGTTTAAGGGTATTTATGAATTATAAAAAATTCAGCCCAAAATTACATAATCTGAAGTTACTCAATACAGACAGAATGCATACTTTTTTTTCTTTCCATAATGCATATTTTTTACACTAGTTCTTAATCTGATAATTTTTAAAACGCATTGTAGGCCCGATACAAGGACGCAGATTACAACATGAAGTTGCATATTAAAGAACAATTCCGGCAGTTTGTGCTTTGCCAGAGATTACCTCAATGCATGCACTGCCAAAAAAGGTCACCACTAAAGGAGCTCCAAAGAAAAATAAACATTTCATTCGGTCGACGAAGCGACCGACTTCGCTTTGTGAGATTGTTGATTCTCAAGAACAACAGACACAAGCTTCATAGACAAATTCAACAAGGACAAGTAGAAAGAGTGTGTGGAAAAGCAACATGATGCCTAATCCTCCTAAGCCAATACCAAAAAATCCTAAGCCAATTCCCAAAAATCCTAAGCCAATTCCGGTTAAAGTCCACATACCACACAAAGACCAAATCCCACATTGGATGCATGACTTTATTGAAAATGTGGTGGATGTAGCTGGTGATGGTCATTGTGGGTTTCGTGCAGTTGCCGGTTTAGGTAACTTGAGTGTTGATGATCACCAAATGATCTGTTAGCAGCTGCACAAAGAGTTAATCAGTGAAGGAAATGCTCATTATCGGCGAATGATTAATGATGATAGACAGTAAAAAGAGGTCTTAGGCGCTCTAACATTTTCTGGTATTGGTCCTGCACCACCGGATACATGGATGATGACCATGTCGGATATGGTTTTCTCATTGCACAGAAATACAACCACGCCGTTGTTCTACTGTCCACTCTGAAACCTTTTTTCCTCTATGGGGTGAACCACCACTTGTTGAGCGATTGATGTGTATGACACATGTCAATGACAACCATTTCATGATTACACATTTGAAGGATGGTTGTCATATTTCTCCCACTTTCCTGCTATGGAAACAACATGCTCGTGATGATGCCTTAAGCTGACCAGATAGATATGTCAGTCGAATGGCCGACTATAATGAATTATGTCGGGCGGCGGGTGTTGAAGTCATAGGTGATGACCAAGATTTATAAATTATTGAAAATCTTGATTCAGAAGAAAATGTTGTTGCTGGGAAGAAGGCTGGAGATGGTGTGAAGCTTGAAAAGAAATATAGCTTTAATCTTGATGATATTGATGACATAGATCTTAGGGCGGTTTAGATTAAATGTATATCATTAGGTAAAATATGTAATGATATCAATTCAAACAAATATAAGCCTTTGGATCAAAAGGAATCAACGGTTAATACCTGGTATTAACCGTTGATTCCTTTTGATCCAAAGGCTTATATTTGTTCTTTTAAAATCACATGTGCTATTGCTGTCACTGCATGAATTAAAAAGAATAACAGGCTTCTCAATCTTTAATCAGAAGTAAAGTTATAACCAAAAGCTTTATATGCATGGAACTGAGTGTTTTAAGTTGAAGTAGTCTCCTTTGTATCTGTCTTAGTTTCCTTTAATTGAAATATATGAGCACCATTTTCAATAGTGTGTATTTAGTTCTAGTCAAATGGTGGTGCAGAAATCATTGTACAGAGAGGGAAAAAAAAGTACTTTAAGATACATGCAGGCTAATTTTTGAGGTCCTAAAAAATAACCTTAAGTTGTTTTTTAAAAAAGAGATCCTAATAAGCTATTTTGTATAAATAAGTTGTTTCGAATAAGTTGTTTTGCATAACTAAGCTCTTTTGGATAAGTTGTTTTTTAAAATGAGATCGTAATAAGTAGTTTTGCATAAATAAGTTGTTTCGAATAAGTTGTTTTTTTTAAAAAAAAGATCCTAATAAGTTGTTTTGTATAAATAAGCTGTTTTTTTAGAAGAGATCATAATAAGTTGTTTTGCATACATAAGCTGTTTTTAATAAACTGTTTTTGAAAATGAGATGGTAATAAGCTATTTTGCATAAATAAACTGTTTTTAAAAATGAGATCGTACTAAGCTGTTTTGCATAAATAAGTTGTTTCAAATAAGTTGTTTTTTTTATAAAAAGAGATCCTAATAAGTTTTTTGTATAAATAAGTTGTTTTGAATAAGTTGTTTTATTAAAAGAGATCATAATAAGTTCTTTTGCATAAATAAGCTGTTTCGAATAAGCTGTTTTTTAAAAATATATTGTAATAAGCTGTTTTGCATAGATAAGATGTTTTGAATAAGTTTTTTTTAAAAATAGATCTTAATAAGCTCTTTTGCATAAATAAGCTGTTTTTTTTAAAAAAAAAGATCGTAATAAGTTATTTTGCATAAAAAATTATTCGTTTTGGTATTTTATTTTATGAAATTAAAAAAAGTGGGAGAGAGATGATTTAATTAAAAAAATAGTTTAGTTAAAAAAAAAAAGGTGATAATCAAAAAATATAATTATTTAAATAAAAAAAATTAATATTTTTTGAAGTTATCCATTGGACTTTTTTATTCTAAAAAGGTGATCCATTGGATTTTTAAAATTAGGTGGATTGATCAAATCCATCCATAGTTTTTAATGGATTGATCCAAACCAATCCATTAACAAAAATTTTTGTTTCATGGATGGATTTGATGGATTTTGTAGTGGATGTATTGGATGGATATGGATCTCATGGATCATATTGCCACCCCTAATTTTAATCAAAATCAAATTAATTTTAATCAAAATTTCATAAAACTACCGTTCATAATTTATACACATTAGCGCAATAAAAAGAACGGACATAACCGTTCATAGTTTATATGCATTAGCGTAATAAGAAGAACGTATAGAATAGCATGGAGTGCCCGTCTAAACGCTAGTGACTATAAAGATTATAACTTTCTTAATTTGAATGCATGATCTTTATCATATATTTTATCTAAGTTTTTATGTTGATGACAAAAGGGTGAGTAAGAGTTTAGAAATTTAACTCTCTGCAAATAATTGTTTAACTTTGCAAAATCTAGATTTGAATGCTTCTGAAAAATTAACATTGCATTATAAATCAATTAATTAGCCTGGCTCAAACCTAGAGGAGCTTACAAACCTCGTCTATGGAGTATGAAACTCAATGGAAGCTTTCAAACCTCTTTTTTGAAGTTGCTAAGTTAATTAAACAACAATTGTTCTTGAGAATGCATATGTAATTTGTCATTAAAAAGGGAAAGATTGTTGTACCAAAATGGATGTTGTATAATGCTTTTTAAGTTTTGATGATAACAAAGTATGCAAGAACAATTAGATATACGTTAATGTGTGTTCAATTATGCAGGACCATGTAATTAAATTATAATTCTTAAACAAGTTTTGATTATGAAACATCAAGATTCTGAACACTTGAGAGTGCATCTGAAGCAAGTGAGAAGCTAAAGACTAGGAACAAGATCATCTTAAGAAAGGTCAACCAGAAAGTCAACATTCTTATTAGAAGAGGAATTTAGTTCAGAAGCATCTGAAGATTAAAAACATCTGAAGGAATGATGACTCTGAAGGATAAAGCATCTGAATGTGACGTCAGAAGCTGAAGACTCTTAACCAGTTTGTCGTCTTCTGGATGAATGTCACCATCAAACTCCAGCAGTACAATTTGTCTTTTTCTGACCACGTGCAGAAACAAACAATAGAATTCAAAGACAAAGAGAATGCAATAGATCATTCTATTATAAGCAAAAGAATTTTGAATGTCTATTCAACGACATTATCCAATTCATGAAAAGTTTCAACGTCTCTTATTAATCTTTTCAAGATCTCATTCGATGCATTGTCGCTCTTCAACAACAGTTCCCAAAAACTCTTATATATAAGGACTTGAGCAGTTGCAGAAAAACATAATAAGGCTTTGAATTTTACAAGTGCGCTTACTCTGTCAAAATCAAATAGTGCACAAAACACTTACATAAATTCTTACAAACTTTCGGATTTTCACTACCAAAAAACATTCATATTTTAGAATTTCAGAAGTTCCAGAGTCCATATAAACTTTATTTTATTACACGTCTGATTGTATATCAAGTGTACAAACCGA
>Ga0315914_1007236_pt1 | contig 15452 bp, 13 predicted proteins | sample MpolenodulesMG_FD_203920 | JGI IMG/M metagenome (GOLD analysis project Ga0315914, IMG submission 203920) | Medicago polymorpha root nodule microbial communities from Los Angeles, California, United States - elongated nodules | ecosystem: Host-associated > Plants > Roots > Nodule | place: USA... | reverse complement strand
CAACAGCTATTACTATATACCTAAAGGGGTAAAAAGAGCCTAGAGACTATAGAAGAAAAAAAGAAGAAGAGAAAGAGGGGGAGAGAGTGGGAGGAGATAATGTGAGATGGTGTGAGGAAATGAGGAATTTTGTGAGGGTATTTATAGGTAGGAATGATAACCTAGTTTGTATCTACCATAAATGTGGTAAAAAAAAAAAAGTGTAAAAGTAGTTAAAAACGTGTAAATTGAATGTTGAAAATCTGACCAAAATGAAAAAAAATGTTTGTTCTTCAGTTTTGACCACCGGCCAACTTGCGTGAGTTAACTCGCGTAAAGGCTCGGTGGTGCATGACTTAAGTCACGCAGGGGTATATTTGGAAATCATGTTGGGCGCGAGCAAAATGTGATGGTGAAGAGCAGAAATCAATTTTTAATCATGTTAGTTTTACATTTGCGTTAGTTAACTAACGCAGAGGTATTTTGATCAATTTGGCTGGGTGGGAGCGAAACTTGCTGAGAGATGAGCATAAATCATTCCTAAATGTCATATGATATCGGCCAATTCAATATGTGTATCAGAGTTGGTTGATTCTTCTTACTTGTGGCGTCCGGGATATTGGACGGGAATTTGGAATCTCAAAGTTCCTCCGAAGGTAAAAAGTCTAATTTGGCGTATTTGCAGGGGCTGTCTACCGACACGAGTACGACTGCTCGACAAAGGCGTCAATTGTCCAACGAATTGCGCTAGTTGTGATTCAGAGTATGAAGATTTTGCCCATGTTTTCTTCGCCTGTCTGTTTGCTACCCAGGTGTGGCATCGGACTGGCTTATGGGGCTCCATCCAACATGCGCTTTCGACGACCTCGTCAGCCACAAATGCTATTTTCTCTATTCTTCAAGTATTATTTGCTGATTTATTGCAGCGTTTCGCAACCGTGCTCTGGAGTATTTGGAAACACCGTAACCTTAAAGTTTGGGACGACGTTACAGAAACTAGTGCTTTGGTGGTGGAGCGAGCCCGTAATATGGTTGTTGACTAGGAATTAGCAAACTCCCATGACGTTCGGGTTTCTACTGCTTCCACTACGTCGTCACCGACCCACAATGGGGATCCTCCTGCATCGTCATTACACACTGCCAATCGATGGCAACGACCTTTGATGGGACGTTATAAATGCAATATTGATGCTGCCTTCTCAAACTCTCTTAATCGAACAGGTATTGGCATTTGTATCCGGGACCAAGACGGTAGTTTTGTGTTGGCAAAAACGTTGATGCATCCTTGTTTCCTTCCGGTGGATGTGGGCGAAGCACTAGGCTTATTCTCAGCTTTGCAATGGCTCAGTGATATGCAGTTTGATAATGTGGATTTTGAAACGGATTCGAAGTTGACGGTTGATGCTTTTCTCTCTGACAGGAATGACACGTCTGAATTTGGTTGCATTATTACTTCTTGTCGTTCTTTGTTTAGACTTTTATTTTCTAACTCTAGGGTGGAGTTTGTTAGGCGACAAGCTAACGGGGTTGCTCATGCACTTGCAAGAGACACCGTGTTTCTGACTAGTCCCGCTGTCTATTATGAAATACCCAATTGTATTGAATCTCTTATTATCGATGAAATGCTATAAGCACGTTTCCCTCAAAAAAAGTCAATTCAACCATGTTCTTTATTTTTCACATGTTTTTATGTTTAAAAAATATTGTATTGCCACGTGTCACATTTGAATTGGTCAATATCATGTGAATATTATATCCCCAAGGCAATCCCCAGACAACACCTAGCTTCCCGAGTTCCAGCAGAGTCTCCCAAGCAAACATGGCATCAGAACCAAACAAGAAGAGGAAAATCGATGAACCAGTGTTACCCGGGTAAATCTTTTAGACTATATGATATGTTTCTCTTGGATTTCACTTCACTATAGAAAAATATATATTTGTATGAATATGATTTTCTACATCTAGAAAACGAGTTTCATCTGATGTAAAGAATGTGACAGCAGCTGCAACAAATGTGAATGGACGGGTGGTATTTTTTTTTTATCCAGTCATTTTTTTAGCAAACAACCATTTTGGTTTTCGGTCATGAATGTGTGAGACGTTATCATTATAGTCCCTGAATGTATCGAATTGCTGACACATTCTGAGTGTCTCTTTTGATGGTCATTTTGGTTCTCGAGTATGTCATTAGTTAGTTAGTTAGTTTAATCCTTGACTGTGTTTTTATTGGTCTTTTTTTTATTTTTTATTTTGCTTTGTAAACAGAGTGACAAATACCACATGAAACTCTACACAGGTGGGAGATTGTGGATTCGAATTTGAGACACCACAGATATCCGACTTAATGATTTCAACATTTGTCAATTTAGTCTATAAAACTATTAAAAATGAGATATTTGAAGATGTGTTTGCAATTTTGATGCATTCAGAGATTATAATGACACGTCTCACACATTCGGGGATCAAAATCGTTGTTTGCCGGACATTTTTGTTGTGATATTCTTTATTGGTGTGTTTCTTTTTTTTATTTTACTTTTTATAATAGGAGTAAATAAGCAACGTAGTCCCTAAATGTTTAACTATCTTTCAGTAGTTCCTGAATTTTTCAAAATAGCATAATAGCCCTTGAATCTTTAGGTAATCACATACAAGTTTGTTTGAAGTATTTGATTGGAATTATGTGTAATGTATTAGATCTTTAGCTAATGTTGTGGCTTTTGTAGGCATGTTTAAGAGTAAGCATGTTGTGTAGTGTTTACGATTTAAGTCGTTGTATGTGTGGATGTCCTGCAATATCATTGTTTAACGTCGCACGTCATTGTGGTTAATGTCTACAGTTAACCGACGCTGAAGAATATTTGGGACTAAAAGATAGGAGTTCATTATGACTATTCTCATTAACAGTGTTCACGTATTGGAACACGGAGTTGATCACGTAGTTGGTGATGGATCCTTCCTCCGTGATTGAGCTTCTACTTTCACTCCAATGAGAGGGGATGTACCTGCAAAGACACTTTGAGGCCAAAGTAAGGCCAAGTTTAACACTTGGTCTAAGAGTTAGGTATGAAGTGTGTAATACCTGGGGTTTGCCCCCAAATTATAGCAGTTCTGCAGTCTTAAGGATGTTGTATAATGTGGTCCCTTCCCCATCCTAAAGTTTAAATTTGTTGTAATCCTCATCTTGTTATGTGTGTATCTTTATCTGATTAAGGTTAAGTTTCTCTCCTAGATATGTGGATCAATAATGAGATATAGTCTTATCCTTTTCTGGTCTAGGACTGTATTTGGTCATGGCTTGCACATTGCCCTTTGTTGGGACCATTTTAAAGGACACTAGATGACCAGTTTTGGACTTTCTAGGTCCATCACAGTACAAATAATATTGAATATTCACATGAGGGAAGCTAATTTACACACACTTAAAAATTAGAATGTATATGGTAGCAGCATGCATCTTTTTATTTGGACCCGCGTCGTATAGTAGAGACTAATAACTTAAGTCAAGTAGAATTATACGGACGGGAAACTGTCTTTAGGGTTCTGAGCTATGAAGCACATACACAGACAACAGACATGACACCTACATTAACATGTTGTCAGCAATTATATTTTGAGAAAATGAATTAATAGAACATGATTACATGTATCGGTGTTGAATACTGACACTTGTCGGACACTAGACACGCCTTGATTAGATATGCCGGTTATGAGACAAACATGAAAATAAGTTTATAAACTAGTTTAACTTGTAATAAACTTTTGATTAAGCTCCTTGAATCACATAACTTATATTGAATATATTTATTGGTCTGGCATGTGTAGGTTGCATCCCAAACTAGTGGAATCAATTCTACAGTTTCACAGAACAAATGTTTTGCAGCAACACAAGCACAACAAGATGGTTGTACTGGGAATTTTAGGATTTTTGGTTCACCTTATGGCAATTTTCTACTACCTCTAGTTCCAACTCATGCAAAACTAGCCTAGTAATTCTTGTATTGGTGCCCTAATTTATGGATTTTATAATGTCAAGTTGTTAGGACTTAAGCTCATGAGGAGAGCCCAACCCAAAAAACTAGTCTAATAGGTGGGAGAACCTCAAGGCTTAAGTACCACATCAAGCACTTTGATATACTCGATGTGGGACTCCTAACAGTCAAGTTGCAAATTCTGATCTTAAATAGTAACACAATAAGAGTTTGTTTGAATTGACGTATTTGAGCTTAGCTGCTAGAATAATCGAATAAGCACTTGGGAGACTGTTTAAGAGAGTTTATGATGATCAGTGATGAAATTCATAAGTTGTTTTCCACTTATTTTCATAAGCTCCCCATAATAGCTTATGAAAACGCTTATAGCTTTAATGAAAACATTTTGACTTTATCTTTTGTTATACTAATAGCTTATGTAACTGCACTTACATGATAAGTGCTTATACTATAAGTGCTTACTCTATCCAAACAGAGACTAAACTATAACTTAATAACCTGTATTGTTTTGATGTTCTTCTTTTGTCATCATTCAACTAGCATAAGACACCCTACATAATGAAATATTCACTATGGACTTGACTAGCTCCCAATGTTAGGTTGGAATCACACTAAATGATGACAATATAAAACACTCACTAAGAACAATAATGTCTTATCTTGAATAAAGCATTTTATAAAGTGTATTTACCAAAATAATATATTACAGAAAAAGAAAATAATGCTTTTATAAAGTGCAATCATATGATAGTTATATCTTTCTATACAAGGATTTGAATGAATGAATGAATAAATTGAGGAGAATAGATTATCTATAGTGGTTGTATGGTGCAGTTGTTTGCATATTAAGATGTGTCATTGTCCTCTTGAAAAATAGTATCTATTTATGTTTGATGTAATTGAAATATTGATTTGATGTATCATTTTACAAGATGTTAAGGTTCCCACAGCAAAGAAGATATGTGTCACTATCATATTGAAAAAATGCAAGCATTTATACTTGATGTACTAAAATATTGATGATTTGAAATATTATCAGGTGGTCCCTAATATCATATGATTTGGTTGCATTTCATTTCAAATCACAACCTGACTGTACCTATAGAAAATTAACATTTCTTAACAGTAGCCCTCTAGAAAAGAAAGTTAAAAAATGATTGATTATTTCAAGAATTTCACTATCAACAAATACTAATTCTCACATGTTAATAGTTTTCTGATACATTGGTATATTTAGTTGGAACAATGAAACTGAAATTGTGAAACAGAAACTTTTTGAGTTCTTAAATTTTACTTTGATATAATTTTGTAATAAACCAAATAGAGCTAGGTTTCATAAATCATGTTTCAATAATATATACACCAAGGATTGATTAAGAAAGTTAGTTCTCCTTTCAGATGAGAAAAGCTCTCAAATTCTTCACCTCTATCTCTATTTTTTGTGTATGTCTTTGACCCCTTTTAGTGTATGTTTGTTATTGCAGTGGGTAAGTCAAAATCACGACAACTCGTCGTAATTTTTCAAAGGCTACACTCTGTAACTTCTGTAAAATCATAATGAGTCACCGTGATTCTGTCATATTCACCATGATATCAAAATATATAACTTCTGTAAAACCACGGTGGATCACCGTGATTCTACCATATTCATCGTGATACCAAATATAAGCTTATCCCTCTTAAAAGTTGGTCAAACCTCTTTTTCTTTAATTTCAAACATGCTCCTCTAAGTAACTTTCCCAACAAGGTATTATAAGTCTTAATTGGGTCAAATCTGATTAAGTTTTTTTTTTAGGGAAAAATCTGATTAAGGTTGTGAACTTATGAGAAATAATACATGGAAAAATGTTGTACAAAAACAGAAAAGTTAAACCTAACATAAATGGATTTATTGCTGCCAAGTGTTCTTAAATATTTAGTAAAAAAAAAGTGTTTGCAAATATATTAATATTACGACAAAATTATTTGCTGTTTAAAATCATAGTTTTTTTTTTGACATAATGTTTAAAATCATAGTTAACTTGTATTACATTTTTAATAAATTTTAAATTCATTCTTGTTTAAATTTTAAGATAATATATTTGTTAATTCTTATCCTCTCCTCTCACTGATTTTTTTTAGATAGACGAAATGTCAAATCAAAATTTAATATTATTTTCTATAAAAAAATATTTTTTTACTAATATTAAATTTTTTAAATTTCAGTGTCAATTATTAGTTCCTTAAAAAACTTAAAACTTAACTAATTTTTAAATTAGTTGTTAATTAATAATTTGCTTAAAATTACTTTTTTTGACAAAACTAAAAATTACTAATATGTCAGAGATTATTACAATTATTTTCTGCTAATTTTGACTTTTGTCATTTATCTATATCTATTTATTTAATTTATGTTTTTCTGTTCTATGTTTTTTTCTCTGTTTTCCCACGTGCTGTTTTTTTGTCTTATTCAGACCAAACGTCACATTTCACACACAAATCCGAAGAATCTGTGTACTTTTTCAAATCAACTTGCAATTCTGATTCCAACCCATTTTCCATCTTCCTTCACTGACTCAAAAGTTTCTATCTTTTCATCATTTGACTCAGTAATGGCCAAGATAGTAGCTACGGTGGCGGTTGTGGCGGCTGCTGCGGCGGCGGTGGTGGTTGGACATCATAGGAGTAAAGAGGGGTGTGGAAAGTGGGAAAAGGTTGAGGAGATATTGAAGGTGTTTGGTGAAGAGTGTGAGACATCAATTGATAAGTTGAAGAGTGTTGCTGAAGCTATGGTTGTTGAAATGCATAATGGTTTGGAGAATGAAGGTGGTAGTATGCTCAAGATGTTGATCTCCTTTGTTGATAATCTTCCATCTGGGTTCTTCTCTTTGCTTTTGCTCCCTATGTTTCAAATTCATTCAATTTTCTATATTTATGTTTATGTTTTTGTGTTTGGATGTTTATGTCTTTGCATGTGTTTTTTTGTTCATTTTATGTTTATGTTTTTGGATTTTGTTTATTTGTTCAATTGCTTTGTTGTTGAAGAGTTCATGAATTGTTGTTCAATATTTGAGAATGAATACTTAGTGGATTTCTTTTGTAGTTGACTTTTGTAATTTTGATCATCATTGCTAGATTATGTGGATTTCTGTTTTGTGTTTTGTAGTTGTTCCTCTCTCAAATTTATGTGTTTTTTGTTTTTATTTATGGATGTTTGTTGAATTACCTTGTTGTTAGAGTTCTTGAATTGTTCAATACTTGCGAATCAAGTTTTTTGTTTTCAATCTCACTCAAACTTATGTGTTGTGTTTTTTGTTTTTGGATGTTCGTTCAATTTCAATTACCTTGTTCAATACTTGACAATCAAGCTTTATGTTTTTTTTTGTTTCTTTGTTTTGGGATGTTTGTTGAATTACCTTGTTGTTAAAGAGTTATTGAATTTCTACACAATAAATTAATAATTGAGTGAGAATCAAGCTTTTTGTTGAATTACATGCTTGGTGAATTTCTTTTGCAGTTGACTTTTATAATGATCAATAACTTTATTTGAATCTTTGTTTTCCTCACTTTCCAATAATTTTTTGTAATGATCAATAGCCAATGTTTTATATTGTGGCATGGATAGTGGATAACTGGATATGATGTTGCGAAAGAATTTCGAAATTCAGGATACAATACGACCTAGAAATTTGTATTTTTTGTTTTTGGACATTTGTTGAATTACCATGTTGTTAAAGAGTTTATGATCATCATTGCTAGATTATGTGAACTTGTAATTGTTCATTCCTTTTTGGGTATTTTTTTACTTTGTGGCATTGTTTATAGGGATGAGAAAGGACTCTTTTATGCATTGGACCTTGGTGGCACAAACTTCCGTGCCCTTCGTATCCAATTGGGTGGAAAAGAGAAAGGTGTTGTCAAAGTAGAAACCGAAGAAGTTTCAATTCCTCCTCATTTGATGACCGGTTCTTCACATGTAAGTCTGTAATAAGAAAAATCTATCAAACCATTGATTCTGGTTAGTTCCTACTATACCCTAAAACATGTTAATTATTTCATTACTACAGGAATTATTTGATTTTATAGCGACATCTCTTGCGAAGTTTGTTAGTTCTGAGCCTGAAGAGTTTCGTCCTCTCCCTGGAAGAAAAAGGGAATTGGGTTTTACGTTCTCATTTCCGGTGAGGCAGACATCAATTGCATCCGGGACTCTAATAAAGTGGAGTAAAGGTTTTAATATTGAGGATGTGGTAATTCTTGTAACCTTGATTCTTTTATATTAAATTTTATTTGCATCGGCGTTCTTTCTTGATGTCATTTGTGCCACATAAACTCTTTTCAAAGAAAGAACTCTCTTCATTTGTTGCGAATAGGATTTGGATGATATTTGAATATTTTTCACTCGAGTTATATGTCATACTTTGAATCAATGTTTTTTATTAATGTTTTACCATTTATGTTAGTATTATTATATCATTTATGTTTTATTAGTTTGTTAAAAATACTCGATACAAGATACATGTTCAGCATCGAATAACTAAAATGCGGGTAATGGATCAGAGTACGATTACATAGATACCTAGCAGTTAAGGATATGATTATTGAAGTTACTATTACCTACATGAATACATGTCTAGATTTTTTATTTATTTTTTTAAAATGTGGATATAAAGATGAGTACTATAGTATACGCAAACCCTATTCATTGTCATTCTAATTGAATGTGGTATTCTAACAGTTACTTCATTGTGATTCTGTGTGGTTTTCTGTAGGTCGGAGAAGATATAGTTGGTGAACTAACCAAGTCCTTGGAAAAAGTTGGCCTGCATATGCGCGTGACAGCTCTCGTCAGTCTTGCTTACCTTCTTTTTGCAATTCCTTTACCTTTTCACCAATTACTTGGGATTTGAGAATGATTTTAAGTTTCTATTGGACAGAAATTTTGATTAATGATATTCAACGTTTCAATTTTTTTAAAAATGTTTCTTGGATCCTTAGCAACTTAAAACTGGAATCAAAACCTAACTTGATGATGGAATGTAGATTAACGACACCGTTGGAACAGTAGCTAAAGCCAGATTCAGCAATCAGGATGTCATCGCCGGTGTAATTCTTGGTACCGGAACAAATGCAGCATATTTAGAGCATGTTAATGCAATTCCGAAATGGCACGGTGTTGTACCAAAATCAGGAAAGATGGTATGTAGCATATGAATATTTATGACATTTGCTTGTGATAGAACTGTGTTCACCATGATTCAAAGAGGCATGTAATTTTTAGTTGAGTAAATATCCACGTTGGTCTCTAAAATTGTAGAACCGTATCAACCTAGTCCTTCGCGTTATCAATATTCCAAAGTGATCCCTGAATTTGCAAACTATTAATCAAGTTCATCTCTCTGTTTGGATCTGTTAACGAAGGGATGAATATGATTAAGATTTTGCAATTTCAGGGATCATTTCGAAATATCGATAATGTGAAGGGCTATGCTGTCTTACATTTTCAAGGACTGAATTGGATATTTACTCATTTTAGTTGTTTGTCAAAGCATGCTGAATATTATTACTTCTATAGGTTATAAACATGGAATGGGGTAATTTCCGTTCCTCGCATCTTCCTCTAACAGAATATGATCAAGCTCTAGATGCGGCGAGCTTAAACCCTGGAGAACAGGTAATGGTTATCTATAGTTGCTTTAAACACGGCGAGCTTATTGCGTGTCTATAATACTCTTCCACTGTTATTTGCAGATTTTTGAGAAGATAATTTCTGGTATGTATTTGGGTGACATTGTAAGGAGAGTACTACTGAAGATGGCTGAAGAAGCTGAAATTTTTGGGGATACTGTTCCTCCCAAGTTGAGAATTCCTTTCATACTTAGGTATGTTGATGATTTATCCAACCTAACATTTTAGATTCTGTTTGAATTATTTACATCACATTTTCATTCAAAATTTGGGGTGTACGCATCTGCATTGGAAGCCATCATTCTTGTTCATTATTTTACCTTCAACTTTCTTTGTATTGAACGTTCACATCTTTTTCTATGGGACGTATAGGACACCTGATATGTCTGCTATGCATCACGATACATCTTCAGATCTAAAGGTGGTTGGAAAAAAATTGAAGGATATATTGGAGGTACGCCACTTCTTTGAACATGCGGAAAATACGAATATGCTTGTTGGTTACATTAATATAATCTTGCAATTTTGAAATAGATACAAAAGGCAGTAAATTTTGGTGAATCTATTGTTTATAATCTTTCATCACAAGCTAATTATATTTATCCTGTTCAAAGGAAGTGGTTCGGTTTTCTCACTGCTTTCCGTCTTTTCTTTAGATTGATAACACACCCCTAAAAGTGAGGAAGATTGTTGTGGAACTCTGCGATATTGTTTCTGTTCGTGGGGCCCGCCTTGCTGCTGCTGCTATTTTTGGCATCCTAAGGAAATTGGGAAGAGATGCGGTAAAGGACGGGGATAAACAAAAATCAGTGATAGCATTGGATGGAGGATTATTTGAACACTACGCGAAATTCAGAACATGCATGGAGAGTACACTAAGGGAGTTGTTGGGAGATGAAGCATCCGGGACAATCGGAATCGAACATTCCAACGACGGCTCTGGAATTGGAGCAGCCCTCCTTGCAGCTTCTCAGTCCCAATATTTGGGAGTTGAAGAGTCCTGATGATGTGATTAACACCATTGCCAAAAGTAAACAGGTGTAATAGTAGTTTCAATTTTCTTCATACCGAGTAGATCAACGGATTGAAAAGGCAAAGCCTTAGTTACCGCCCCTTCAGAGGTTTCAACTGGAGTGTGGCCGAAGTTCACTTTGAGCATATCGACGGAGATATGCATTCTTGCTGCAACCTCGCTGCTTCTTGGATAATTGCCAGGGCGTTGTTTTGGTTACACAGTGTTTGTCTCTCCCCCTTTTAAGAATAATATGGGAGATGTAAACTTTTGAATAGTGATGTTTTGCCAAATGTAACATGTTTACAAGAATAAATTAGGATTAACTTATTGGCAAAGGTGAAAGATTTTAACTCATAGCTTTTGAGTTATCAATGAAGAGTTTCTTTTGATTATTATGAATATATATTCCTAATTAGCAACCTTTTTGTAATATTTACTATCCTGGTTTATTTTTGTTTGGTCAGTTATTTTGTTTGAACTTAGAAAAGCTGAGCATTTGAAGCTGATTACCAGTTTTAGATCACCTTATATGTCTATTTATTTTTTTACTAAAGTCGTGTTGAAACATATCCTAGTAGTTACTTTATGGAAAATGCTAACCAGTGCCCCAAGGACATTGGTTAAACATCCAAAACAAGTAAGTTTACATGAAAAAGTTGTGTAATCATTGCTTGATCAAAAGTAACATGTTATATTTATTTGTAGCACGCCTATGCAGTCCACATTTTATTACTATTTTTATTTACAGTAGTGGACTGAATTAGTAAGTTGATTTAAGTCTAATTGTAAGAAACTTTAGTTTAGTGAGGTTAAGCAAACTTGTAAGGTATTGTCCACTATAAAAGGCACACTCATGCTTTTGGAAATCAGATTTGAAACACATTGCTTATTGGCTTGTGAGACTTTGCTCTCTACAGTTCTTGAGAAATTCACTTTGAACTTATCAGGAATGTTGATCCTTGTGGTGTTGCTTCCGGCTTATCAATCCTTCGATTGGATTACGACGCCTGCTCAATGTTTTTCCTTTTGACGGAAAAATTAATTAAAGTCAAGTCCCTGCACAAGACGAGCAGGGACTGGAGAAACTACAAAACAGCACCTGCTCAATGTTCATTCTCGATTTATATTACATCATATCATAACCCACAAATTCTCTAATTTGTTTCCATTATCCTACCCTCATAGCTTGCGTTTTATGTATTATTTTCTGGTGATTCTACCACCTAAACCGTGTTTCAGAAAGTATGCTTTCACCTCGTCTTGGAATCACTCAATTTGGAGTTGCTTAGCGCGAGAAATCACCTTCTCTAACAACGTGGTTCGGTTCCAACTTTTGAGTTTCCAACCTAGAACACCCCTGAAGTGATTCATGACAATGGATATAGTTGAATTTGTTCCAAATATGTAAACAACTGAAATCAAAACATAGCAACAATATACACTAGTATAAAAATAAAACTAAAAGGAGATGTATCTCTTTAATACAACTCAGTTGTCTTTTACAATTTGCAAAGAACACTATTACAAGAACACCTAACTACAGCTTATTTGATTCTGAACCCATCTATGTTCTCTTCTATGAGTTACACAGTAGCAGTACTATGAGTTTCATTCTCTCCAACTCTAACTTCAAGACTAGACCTTTTGTTTCATTTGTCACCTTTATGTATTATTATCAGATAGGATACTCAAAACTTTGGATTTATCTCCTTTGAAGTTTAAAGTGAATTGTGCACTTTAAAAGATGAAGTTAGGAACTATAACAGTTAGTCCAAAACTCAATATCCTATTTTGTTACAAATGCGCATTTATTTTATCACATTTTCAAAGGTTATTGATATCCTAGCACTTAATCTTGTGACTGCATAGCTATCATACTGAGTATTCAACCTGCTTTTCCCATTTCAAATTCTTAAGAAGTGGAGCAGCATCATAGATATCAACAATCTTCTCCACGTTGGCGAGTGGATCCTTGCAGTTGCTCAATATCTTCACGACTTCCTTCATTGATGGTCTGCTAGCTGGTAGTGTTGAAGTGCACATAACTCCAAGTTTGAAGATACTGCACATTTCTTCCACGTTACTAGGTTCCATAGCATCGTCGTCTAGAAGTTCTTCTATATCGGTTCCTATCTGAATGTGGCGCCACGCCCATTCTGCAAGAGACGAGAATTCATCTCCATGATTAGCTTCTTTTCCAGTTGTCAGTTCCAATAGGACTACACCAAAGCTGTAGACATCTATCTTCTCGTTGACTCGTATTGTTTGAGCATATTCTGCAATTCATGCATGAAATTAACATGGAGATTACATTGATGTCAAATGTTGAGATTTTAGAAAATATCTAATATCTAATTATCATAGGAAATAAGTTAAGATACTCTAATATATTATCATAGATACTATTAAAGATATTATGAGACATTTTTTCACCTGGAGCAATATAGCCGAATGTTCCAGCAACAGCTGACATGGTAGCAAGTTCTTCTGGCTTGATCAATATTCTGGCGAGACCGAAATCAGCAACTTTTGCATTGAATTTAGAATCCAAAAGAATGTTACTTGTTTTCACGTCTCGATGAACAATTGGCGGCGAGCAATCATTATGCATGTAGCACAAACCTTGTGCAGCTCCAATGGCTATATGCAGTCTCTTCGGCCAATCAAGGATGTTATGATGGACCGTCCCTGACACAACCGGTATCTTACTTTTCTTGTGCAGCCACCTATCAAGGCTTTGATTTTCATGATACTCGTATACAAGTAGTAGAGAATCATCACTTGAGATACAACACATCAACTTCACAATGTTGCTATGCCGAATATTGCTCAGTATTTCAACTTCTGCAAGAAATGAATCCACAAGCTTCTGGTCTAACTTTTTGCTACTTCCCCTAATCTTCTTCACTGCAACATAGTCTAAATCTTCAACAGCAACACGGTACACGGAACCAAATCCACCGCTTCCAATGATATTATTGTCTGACAATGATTCCACAATGTTTGATTTTGTGAAACTCAGCCTCTGAAAGGAAGTTAGCTTCCATGTCCTTCTCATTAATTGCTTTCTTTTTCTGTAAAAGCTGATCGACAAGAACACCGCCAAGAAAACCGTTAAAGAAGCTACTATAACAAGGATTATGATCATAGCCTTAGACATAGATGAATCACTTCTTCCGCTTCTAGTTCCAGAATTGCACAAGGTAAGGTTTAGTACTAATGTATCAGCACATAGACCAGAATTTCCCAGAAAGCTTCTGTCATACACAAGGCTTTCGAGGTCACTCGGAATCCTCCCAGTCAAATCATTGGAAGAGAGATTGAGATTTGTGAGTCTCATAGGTGCTAGTTGAGGTGGAATTCGGCCCGAGATCTGGTTTTCTGATAAGTCTAACATACTAAGTGAACGTAACCGACAAATTGCATCAGGTATTTCTCCAGATAGTTGATTGTGGCTCAAGTTTAATGTTACTAGAGACTTCCATGATGTTATATCCGATGGAATTTGACCGGTGAGCTGGTTCTGATCGAGTAGAAGAGTTTCTAACCGAGGAAGAGATGTTAACTCTAATGGAATACTTCCATTGAAAAAGTTGTTACTAGCATTGAACTTCACTACATTCTTCCAAGAAGAAACTCCATTTGGAATTCTACCAGAAAACCGATTGTAACTTATGGCTAGTGTTGAAAGATTCTGAGACAATCTTTCGGGAAGCTCACCGGTGAATTTGTTCTCACTTAACATAAGTTGCGACAAATTCATAGATGTCCATAAACCATTAGGAATTTCACCAGAAAACTCATTATTCTCAACTCTCAGATATTGTAAACTGCTACAACTACCTAAAGATTTTGGCAACTCGCCGCTAAGATTATTATCATAAGCAGTTAAACCAACTAACCTTCCATGAAAACACAAATTCTGTGGTAGATTTCCATTGAAACTATTAGAAGGAATTTGAAAAGTTTCAAGTTTAGAAAACCTACCAAAATCTTTGGGAAGACTACCTGATAAATTGTTCTGAAAAACAACAAAATCAGTCAGAGCCGGCAAATGACCGATGCTTTCTGGTACCTCTCCGGATAATTGATTCATTGACAAGCTCAAGAATTTAAGCTTTTTGAGACTTCCAAAACCATCCGGTATTTTTCCGGTGAGATTATTCATCGAAAGATCCAAGCTTGTTAACTCGAACGCTTCAATCACATCAGGTATCTCTCCAGAAAGATTATTCTTGTAAAGATAAAGTATGCTTAAATTTTTCAAAGCAAACAAACCATTTGGAATCTTTCCACTCAAAAAATTTCCTTCTAAATTCAATTCCTCCAAAGCCACCATTTCACCAATTGTTTCAGGAATCTCACCAAACAAGTTAGAGTCATACATATAAAACATCCTTAAATTCTTCAACTTAGTAAAACTAGATGGCAACTTTGTTCTAGGTAACATATGATTTGAGAACAATAACAATGTTTCAAGATTGAACAAATCACCTATTTCATCAGCAATAGTACCATTAACAAGACATTGATAAATTTGAAGACTTTTTAAATTCTTCAACTTACCAATACTCATTGGAATATCACCTGAAAAGTTGTTTGCTCCAAGGCTAAGAAACTGCAGACTGGCCAACCGATTGATATCATTCGGTATGTTACCGACAAAGAAGTTCTGTGAAAGATCAAGATATTCAAGCTTGGAACAATTGTATAAGGATGTTGGAAACTCATTTGGAATATAATTGTATTGAAAATCAATGTAAGTGAGGTTTTTGAGTTCACATAGGAAAGGTGGTAATGTT
>Ga0315914_1007234_pt1 | contig 15454 bp, 15 predicted proteins | sample MpolenodulesMG_FD_203920 | JGI IMG/M metagenome (GOLD analysis project Ga0315914, IMG submission 203920) | Medicago polymorpha root nodule microbial communities from Los Angeles, California, United States - elongated nodules | ecosystem: Host-associated > Plants > Roots > Nodule | place: USA... | reverse complement strand
CAATTCTACATGTTCTATCATCAAATCCGATTTTAAACCCTAATTCTCAATTCACATGAACAACAACAAAACTACATGTTAAATCCAATTTCAGAATTATACAACCTAAGATTAGAGAATATTAGTCTCACCCTTACCTTAGATTAGATGATTGCAAGGTTCTACGAGTTCTTCTCTTCTCTTGGTTCTCCTCTTCTCTTGGTTCTCCTCTTTTTCTCCAAAAGCTTCTCCCCTAATTTGTGTTTGCCTCTGAGCTTTTATATCTCACACCCTCAACATATTTTCCAACTAAATCCACATATTTTCTAACTAAATCTACATATATTCTAACTACACCCACACATATTTTCTAACTACATCCACACATATTTTCTAACTACATCCACATATTTTCTAACTAAATCAACGTATTTTCTAACTAAATCCAAACCAGCCCCTCAAATATATTCATTCTAAATATCCAACATATTCTACTAAAAAAAATATAATATAAAGCCACTTAAAAAAATATTAAAACACCACAACATGTCTTAAATCAACATAAATCACATAAGTCATATAAAAGACTCTAACTCAACCAAAAATAATTAAATAGTAAATTGGGGCGTTACACTTAACACCACTCATCTCTTATTAATTCTAATTCAGCCCCTCTACAAGTCTTATTATATTAATTTCCAACCCATCCTACTAAATAATAAAATAAAGCTACTTAATAAATATTAACACACAACAACACGTCATAAATCAACGTAAATCAACATAAATCATATGAAAGACTCTAAACTCGACCATAATAATTAGATAAATAACTAGGGTGTTACACGTGGCATTTGCGTCTCGCCTGTTTCGACAAAGGAACACTGACTTGGACGATTTCAAAGGGATTTTGCATCAAGCAGCCGTCCACGACTCCGACGGGGATAAGTACTTCCTGATGATGATGATCTCGCTAGAGGTGGATTTTCCTGTTTTCGAATACCTCTTTGAGCGCCGAAAACCAATCAACTCTAGAAAGGAAATCATGAGCACTGACTGCTTCTTCCTACTGAGGCCCCTTCATCCTGGTTTAACATATAGGTTTATGTGTTCTTTGTATAAAACCTGCAAAGGGGGTGGAAGAAAACCTAATACCCTTTCTCCACCTCCTAGCTCTTAAGAAGACTATTTCATGACAGACATCTGTCTTCTCTGCCGATTTGACACCAAGACTCTTTGGTTTCTAGTTCATTTCTGCTTCTCGGGTTAGTCGACTAGGTTTTCATTTAGGGATAAGAATTAGTTTTTGTCATTAGAATGTCGAACTGATTTGCAATGATTGTACCTATCTTTGGACTCTTGTATCTTGGTCCGTTAGTTGGCTTTTAACTTAATGAAAATGCCATTTTGATTTCCATGCTCTCTTGCAATACTTTAGATAATCAATAGCAATTTGTTTCCTAGCGTTAATCTTTGATTTGAGTTTTACACTAAGTTTTCGTTTCTCGACAAAAGATTACTCTGTCATCGTTTTATTTGTTTAGCAACAAACTTGCATTTTCAAATATTGGTCGTTTTATGTTAAGCATTTTATTGTCACAAAGATGATTCCTTTGACAAATTGTAAATGGAAAAAATTTGATTTTTTTTATTTTAAATATGAGTAATTTCAGGATATAAACCACTTGGGATAACCAAGAATTGAGACACAAATAAACAAGATACAAAAAAGGGCTCACTAGGATTTGAAGAATTTGAAAATTGGGATGTCTTCTGCCCCCACAAGTTTTGACATTAACCATTATGTCTGAAGGCATCCAATAAGATCCATATTATCTTTGATCTTGTAGTCTCCGTTTAGAAATTGTATATTCTGAAAGCAACTCACGTTTGGGAATAAGAACATGTAATTGATATTTTGGTCTCTCAACCATAGTTCCTTTTGATTTTTATCAATTGTCTCGACAACATCTTTTCAACGATTCACACAACTATCTTTTGTTTGTAATTTGGCTTCTCAAGTTTCCTTTCGGCCAAGTGAGCCGTAATAATGTCTCAAGTATTTTACTTAGACATGATCATTATCTAGACCATTCTTCCCGAATAGCGAATCAGATCTTTCACCATAAAGAATTCCTTTTTCCATCATGAAGCCATGGGTTGGATCAAGTCTTACAGATGCCGCATCCATTTGGTGATTACATCATCTTTAGCAAAAGAACATGGCTCAATTCTTGGCAAGCTTTTTCTCAATGGTCTTCCTTGTGATGCTATTAACTTCAGCAAGAAAATAGCTTTGATATGCTTCAACATCTTCAACTGAACCATCGTTTCTCCAAATTACAACTTTTTGATGTATAGATGAAGGAATAACACCAATTCCATGTATCAATTCTCTTACTTGAAGAAAATTGAAGTTTACTTTTGATGGTACTACCATAAACAAAGTTGGTCTAGCGACAGATCCTACAACGAGACTTACTTAGAGATTGAGGCATTAAATTAACAGCAGAAGCACCATCTACAAATACTTTGTTGACTTTAATGTCATCAACTTTGGCTTGAATGAATAATGGTTTGAGATGGCTTTTCATGGAGCCATTAGGTTTTTCAAATATGGCATTTGTTGATCACCACAACCATAATTTGTCACATAGAAACATATGGATTTGTATTTCTCCATGTCTTCTAGATTGTAATCTTCTTCAGACTCTTCGACTTCGGATATCACATCATATTATATGGGTAAAATAGAAACCACATTTCATATAACGTCGAAATCTGGTTCTGAATCCATGAAGTCTGAATCCATCTCATCGTCTCTATCAGCATTTCCTTCAACAAGAGGAAGAGACAATCTTTCTTTTACTGGTCTTCTAACCATTTCAACTAGTTTTTCTTTAGGGTCAACCGCTTTGCCATTAGCTTTTGCAGCAATACCCTTTTTGGATCTTTGATACCTTCTCCATTGAGTGCGAGTCATAGGATTTTTTCCTTTGTAGTTATTTCGATAGGAATATTTCCTTGACTCGTCTGGATTGTCAGTATCAGTGGTAACATTTTTAGTAAAAGCATTACTAGTATTGCCTTTCACCACATTACTCTTTCTGTACTGTACATTCTTATGGATCGACTGAACACATTTATCTACAGGTGCCTTAGCATGGGGCACATAAGCTCTTTCTCGACCATTCTTAATAACATAATTGGTGGTCGAATAGTTATTGATGAAAGAAATATAAGTCTTAGTAAAAGAGAACTTTGGTCTATGATCAACATACAATTTTCCTTTTTTCATAGATTATGGAATAACATTTCCAAGGCTTTTGGTAGCCTCTTTGTCGAATACTGAACTACATATGGGGCACAACATTACCTTAGAATTCTTCAATCAACAACGATTGAGGAAATCAATCAGCTCCTCTTTAACCATGGGATAAGCTGCTTTTGCGTTTTCATCGAACTGGAGTTTTGGAGTGATTTCATCAGCATCTTTGGGACTTCTAGAAACTTCTACCATCTGACATTCAACAACATCATCTTTTGCTTCGACATATAGTCTTTCAACAACATCTGCAATAGCTTCCACTACGTTGTAACTTGCAACTTTTGTGTACATTGTGCCAACGTAGTTTAATCGATCACCATCAACTTGCATCTGGGGCTTCGCTCTGTCTCCAAACCTCAGTCTGCCTTTGTTTAGACTTCTTTTCACTAAGTCCTTGAAAAGTACACAATGCGAAGTCTTGTAACCCAAAAAATTATGATATTTACAACACCCTCTCTTTTTACGTTGTTCTAGTGGTGGGATTTTTAAACCGTTAGGCACCGCCACCTGACCATCAGCAACTAAGAGATAAAAAATCTAATTGCATTTGGTTACATCGAATGTGTAAGTTTTTGGAAAAAAAACTTTAATCTCAAATTCTCATTGTTTGCAATATCTATAACTTCCGTTAAATAACGTGATATGTGTTCGACAGTAGATTCGCTAGCGTCACCAGCAAAATTTGTGAACTTAGGAATTTTATAACCCCTAGGAAGTTCAGTTTGTAGAACATATTCTTACAAAGGAGATACACAATTTGGTCTAGGTAAACCTACGTTTAGACCGTTCTGAGCCATGATATTTTCAACCGAAGTGGATATATTATTATGTGCTCCGAAATTTTGTTGGACATTTCTAACAACTTCGTTTGCATCATGATTTCTATCTACCAAAATTACATTTGGTTGTGCTTGCACCATTGGTTCGACTGGTTGAGGTCGAGGCACATGTTGTTGTCTTTGAACAATGGGTTTGATAATTTTCACAGGTCGAGTAATTTGGGCTTGAGGGATATTTTGGATCTGAGGGATCTGTTGATAGACAGTTCGTGGAGGGGCGAAGAAATCTTCTATTCTCCCCATTTGAGTGGCTAATGCTCGGTAACCCTGATTTGTGGTTTGAATCAAAGGGTTAAACACCGTACCAATTTGTTGTGTCAACAAATTAACCATCTCATGATTTCTCTCATCCATTTGTTACCTAAACAACATCATGACTCTGTATTTAAGGATGGTAGAGCGCTTCTGCCAAAAACGCTAGAACTTGAAGGACAATGTGTATTAAATGATGTAAATGGATTTACATGTTCTTTAAATGCAGGGACATTGTGCAAATTTTCCATCATTGAAGTTGGCATACCGTATGGTTGATCCCTAGAAAAGTTGAGGGTGAGAAAAACACAAGAAGGGGGGTTGAATTGTGTTAGCTTTTTCTTCGATTTCTCCTACTGAAGTCACTGATCAAAAGCAGATAGAGTTCAGCTTCTGAAGTGATAATCAGAATCTAAATGCAGCAGATAAAAACAGAGAGAGAGAAGAAAGGCACAAAGCAATTATACAGGTTCCTTCCACAAACCGGAAGTAGTCATGTCCCCCTTGCACTTCCAAGGAGAGTTCACTAAAAGTGTAATATCTGATTACAACTGCTCACTGCTACAACTAGCAAGAGACTTCAAATTACTCAAGCACAACTGCAAGAGATTTCCTATGCTCCTGAACTAAATCAAGAGACTTCCTATGCTCAAGCACAACTGCAAGAGACTTCTTATGCTCAAGCACATAAGCCAGAGACTTCTATTCAAACAGAATTACAAAGAAATTTGTTTGAAATTGAACACTTGATATACAATCAGTGGTGTTCACAATACAAATCAGATACAAACTCTTTAAGAGTCTAGAATTTCTAAGATATGAAAGTTGTTAAGAAATTCTAGGTGAACTTTTGATGCAGAACAATTTCAGCAGAGTTTTTGCACTTGAAAATTGTTGTTGAGTCTCTCTTAATTCTCTAAGTCTTCACTCCTTTATATAGAGGTGTGAAAGAGACGTTGTGAATTGCCAGCACATCAAAAAGAGTCGTTTGAAGCTTGATCAAATCACCAATGATCTTTTGCCTGATATGGTTATTGTCCTATGAAGGATCAATTTCAAATACATTCCAAGTCTGAAGGGACACTAGTGCAAGCATAACTGTTGTTCTTGTCCTATTGCAGACACAACTCAAAGTAGTGGAGATAGTGGTTGTACAGACCATACAATTGTCCCTTTTTCAACTCTCTTCAACGAAAAAGTATCCAATGCCTTCAAATCCATTTGAATTAGCCGTTGCTTCATTCTTCCAGTCTTCTGCAATGATAGGCGAGATTAAATCACTTGAACAGCCTTTGAAGCTTCAATTCTCTCAGCTTCTGATGATCTTCAGCTCCTGGTGAAAACTGCTTCTGGTGATGTTGCTTCTGATGAGATGCTTCTAATGACGTCAGCACTTCAGGAGCACTTTGTCTTCAGAACCTCTTTTCTTCAAATGCTTCAAGGTTCCTACTTGTTGATTCTATTGCTCTCATTTGTTCTTTCAGAACCTATGCTTTAAAAAGAGATACTATTTTTTTGTCTATGGTCCTGCACACTTGAACAAATATCAGCATATCCAATTGACGATTTTTAATACCTTGTTATCATCAAAACTCAAAGGGTAATGTTAAACACATTTTGTTCCAACAATCTCCCCCTTTTTGAAGGTCCTATTAATTTAACTTGATTAGAATTAAATTAATGGGGCACAGAGCCTATAAATACTATACATCTACTCCCCCTTTTGTCATCAACAAAAACATAAAATAAAGACAAAAAAGAGATGAGAAAATATTGTGAGAAAATTAATTCAAAATAAGGCTGATAAAATCAGGTAATATGAGTTCAGAAGCACAGAATGTGAGTTCAGAAGCATAAACATATTCAGAAGTACAAACAAAGAAAATCAACAAGGTAAATGGTGTGCAACTAAGGTTTGGGTTGTTTCTGGATCATATCCATCAGATCTTTGACTAAGCTGTTTGTAGTATCTGATTGCTTCTTCATCTCTTCTCTAATCTCATTGTTGCTTCTGATAAGATTGACTTCTCTCAATCTTGCTTCTTCCAACTGAGCTTCTGTTTGCCTCTTGTACTCAACTAGTAGCAATCTTTGCTCTAGGAGTTTTTTCTTCAATCTCTTGTTCTCCTTCTCTAGTTTAGAATCATTCTTTAGCTTTTCAAGAATAGGAGAATCTGTTTAAACTTTCAGCTTGGTTAACCACTTGAGATCCTGATTCTCAGAATGAACAATTGAAGAAATGATGCCAGAAGCATCCAAGAACATGAGAGTGTCTGAAATGTAGAGCTTGCTTTTCTCTTGAGTTCTCTTGATTTCCACTTCCTTCATGCTCTTAACAACATCTTTGAACAAATCATTTAGAGTGTTCTGAGCATTACTATGCGCTTCAAGAGATGACTTCTGAAGTTCACTCATAACAAAGTCTACTCTTTCTCTCAGTCTTCTCCATTCCTTCACATAGTCTTCTTCATGGACAAAGTTGTTCCTGGCCTTCACTAACTTGTTCAGCTCCTTAAAAATACTTTCACACACATCTGCTAAGATAATAGAATCTAGAAACAGGGTAGGTGGGGATGAGATATTTGTGGTTTGAATAGGAGTACAAGTTTGAAGAGCTTGGGTTGAAGATGAAGGTAAGTCTGTGGCAGTGTTCTCAGTAACAGCCATTTGGGTGGAAGGTTCGGATGGTTGATCATGAACAGACTCTAGAATAGATGAAGAAGATGAGCCTAAAGACTGAGTTAAGAATCCAGGTCTAAACTACTGATGGGTTTTCTCAGGTTCAGTAGAGTTGACATGATGAGATTGAGAAACAAATGTAGCTTCTGAAGGTGGAGCTACACTCAAGGGTTGCACAACAAGTGTAGGTTGTTCTAAGAAGGAGGATGGATTCTCAGAAGCAATTAAAATTTGAGAGCTAGCACTTTTGTTGGCAAGGTTTCTTAATGCAATACCAAGAGAGATATTAGAGTGTGTGGCATTAAGATGATATGGTTTATATATTGGGTGAATGATGAGATCAGTGCAGGTATGTGAGGCCATTTGTAAGTTTGGTGCATGTTGTTGGGGGCTTTCTAAAGTAACCTCATCAGAAGCTGCTTCAGAGGCTCTTTCTAGATTGGGCTCAAATCCTGGTAATTCACCTGAATAATGATTAGCCAGTTCATCCAAAACAGATGGATCAGAAGTCTGAGTAGTTGGTTTGGGATTAGATGATGATGATTCATTATTTGTAGAGTCAGACACTGCTGGTTCACCTACAACCTCTGCATCAGCAGGTATAGATTGAAGTGGTTCAATTACTGGAGGTTGAAAAGGATGATCAGCAGGTAGTCTTGCACAGACGTCTAGTCTCATTTGTGACATCTCACCTATACTTTCAAGAATAGATGGATACATAGGCACATATGTATCATCATCCGGATTTTTCTGGTGTTTGGTGGATGGTGATGGGGACAAGTTTTTATGTAAGTTTGCATAGACTCTACTCAAAGGAATATTTTCTATGTCCGAAGAGGTTGACACTGAGGTTGAGTGAGAGGCTAAGGTTGAACTAGATTTTATTTCTATTACATTAGAGATTTTGTGTGAATCAGTATTACCTCTTGTTTCTTTTGAAGTATCAGCTTCTGAACAAGCAACATCCTCCCTCTGAACTTCTTCAGTAGCATCTAACACATCACCAGTCCTTACCAGCTGTTGAAGATTCTCTATTAGCTCAATCACCTTATGAGCAGCTTAAACTGATAATTCCTTCAACAAAACTTCAGCAGGAACCTCAATATCTTTAGCAATATCAAGAGCTTTTTCCAGTGCAGCTTCTTCTGCAGCTCTCTTCCTTCTGATCTCTCTAGTTACCAACCCAGTTGCAGCTTCTATATCTTCTTCTTCTTCTTCTTCTTCCATCTCATAGTGTGATTCCTTCAATTTTCTGACAGCTTGCTTCCTCTTCTTCTTAGGAATTGATGATTGAGGAGGTAGAGGCTGTGAAGAACCAACTGATTTGCCACTTCTTGTCCTCTTGTTCAAAATCCTAGCAGGTTCTAGGTCCTGAACTTCTTCTTGAATAGTTGGCACATCAGAACCAACCAACTGTTCTCTAGGAGCATCTCTTGTTTTCTTGGCCTTCTTTTGTTGAGGTTCAGAAGCTTCTTCATCACCAGCTTCTGAAGTTGCATTCTTCTTAGCTTTCCTCTTCTTGGAGGCAACTTGCAGAGAACCACCATACATGGTGTCTGGAATGTCACTATACTTGATGGTTTCCCTAGTAGCTTTCCAATGCTCATACACATAGTGAGCTATAACATCTGAAGGATCTTGTTTGCAAATAAGAGGAAAATTATCCATAAGGTTTGATAGAATGTTTGACTCCTGCAAATCAGTATCCATTCTGATGACTGTTTTTACCAGATGCATGTTGTAAAGAGTTGAGCCATTGATGTACTTCCCAACCACGGTTCCAAGTTGGTTATCATCAACAGCTTTTAACATTTTGAGGACCTCCAGCATTCCTCCTTGATGGAATATCTCAGATAGCAATCTTCCATAAGGCACAAAGGTTCTGTTCTTTTGCTAACATTGCTCCAATGCCCATAGCATGTGGTGGAAGATGTATCTAGCTAGGCAGATTCACTTTTTCAAAAGTGATCAAGAAGTGTAAAAACACTTTGTGTTCTAATGAAGGCTGGTCTACACCTCCTCCTTTGGGTAGAAAACATTCCTGCATCAGCTTCTGAAGAACTTTGTGATCTTTTTCCATGTCACTATACTTTCCATCCTTCTTGCCTTTGAAGAGAGACTGTTTTACCACTGGTATCCAATCACTAGTCTTCTTATTCAGATTCCACTGAAAGGCTCCATCAACACTTCTTCTGCATGCTTTCCCAATCACTTCCTCAGTAATGGTAATTGGAATCCTCATTACATTGGAATGAATCTCAGTTTGTTTAAACTTCTTCAGTCCCATTTCAGCCCTTGATTTTCCTTTTAGATCAGGATTAAGCAAAACCAAGTGATCTTCTTCAGCCTTTGCAGCATGTTAGTCGTATATCTCAGCCCTTACCCAGAAGTACTTTACTAGGTTTTCATAGGATGGTCCATCCAGCATTGAGAAGTACCATGATAAGTCTTGATATCTCAGATAGCTTGACAGATCACAGTCATGACGGGCAAGTGATACGAAATCCACAGGATTCTCCACTTGGACTTCTAACTGCCATTCTTCTAGTTTTATTGTTCTCCCTTTTATCTGATACGAGTCACCAGTAGCTACTTGATTGGAAGTTCCCTGATTTGAACTTGAAGTTGCCATTGATACTAATGAGGTTTTAGGGTTCTAAGGTTTTGATTTTTGAAGAAGATGAAATTTTCGCAGAGAATCAGTTTAAAACAAAAAGTGTAAGTTGTGAAGTGAGTAGTGTGTGTTTTTTTTCTAAGTGATTTTAGTAAAAACGATTGTAATTCAGAAGGGGACAAACAAACACAACATTAATGACATAGGGGAGTGCGAGTAAGTACATTCAAAGCATAAAATCATCATTTCCCTCTTACGTTATACACTAATACACTTAAGCCACGTCAGAAGTTCTGAGAGTAACTGCCAAGTTAGTGGGACAGGTGCTACCAAAAAATAACTACCAACGATTCCACTAACTCTGCTATTCAGAAGCAAAGAGTCCAGCTTCTGAAGTTATGGTGCTAACGTCATCTTCAGAAGCACATTTTCCTCAGAATCTCAGTCAAGAGCTTCTGATGGATTGTAGCTTCTGAACAACTTCAGAACCTAACTTCTTATTTAGAGGCAAGCAAATTTCACATTTCGTCCTTCTATCATTGTGAGGGTGAGGAACATAGACTTCTCTCCTTTCATATGTCTTGAGCAACCGCTGTCTAGGTACCATGATTTTTGCTTTTCCTTTGCTCTTAGGCATATCTGCAGTATTGAAAATTTCAGATTTAGGTACCCATTGCTTTATGGGTCCTTTGTGGTTAGTACTGAAAGTTTTACTCTTCACTCCTTGTACCTTGTGTTGTAAGTTTGATTGCTTCTGATTAACCAATACCTTAGGTTTAATACCTTTTGGTTTTAATTCCCATGAAGCAGCAACTATTTTGTTCTTCTGAAACTTAGACTTCAGGATACTAGACTCTGGTTTCAACAGACTTTGAGGAACAGGTTCTGATCTCTTCAGAATCATGAGCTTTGAAGTTTTAGAATCAGAATTTATCACGGCCTTGGGCTTTGAGTTCTTTGGCTTTGAAATGATCTTAGCCTTAGAGCTGGAAGCTTCAGGTTCTGACTGAACAACAGTTTCAAACTTAGCACCTTCAGGTACAAAGAAGGTTTTCAACCCTTCCTTGATGCATTCACAACAGGCTTTGAGATTGACTTGATTAGGTTTTCCTTCTGAAAATCCAATCCCTTTACCATTGTTTCTATAAATGCTATAAATCATAGAAGCCACTTTGCTTCTGTCAATACCATATATAATGAAGTCTTCAAGAGCAATTTCATGTTTGCTTAAAGATTTTCCATTACACTTTTCTTGTAGCTTCTGATAAAGAAACTTGACCTTCTCTTCATAAGTTTTACAAATGAAGTCAAATCCTCTAAGTCCTTCTTCAGAAGCTTTTAGATCCAATAGAGTTGATTCTTGTTATTTCATTAAATCAACATATTTTTATTTTAAATCTTTCAACTTATTGGTTCTAAGTTCAAAATGTGTAAGGAGCTCTTTAAGAGACTCAATAAGTTCTTCTCTGAGAATTTTAGAGTATACCTCATTTTCATCTTCAGAGTCTGAGTCAGGTTCAGCTTGTGATATTAGTGTAGCTACTAACCCCACAGCTACATTTGCTTCATCTTCAACTTCTTCCTTTTCAGTCCCAGATTCACTGTCTAAATCTTCCCAGGTTTCCATTAAACTCTTCTTAATCTGCTTCCTAAATTTTCTTGAGTTGAAACCTGATTTCTTTGTCTTGTCCTTTGACTTTTCCTTTTGAAGACCAGGACAGTCAGCAATGAAATGTCCAGACTTCTTACAGTTGAAGCATCTCTTCTAATCTTCTTTCTTGAAGCTTTTGTAGCCACCTCTCTCGCTTAGAAACTTCCTGTTCTTCTTTGCCAGATACTCAAGCTTGTTGGAAAGCATAGCCATCTTCTCAGTAGGATTTTCATAAGAATCTCCATCAGGTGATTCATCTTCAGATGGTAGAGCAATAGATTTAACCTTCCTAGCAGGTTCATGCTCATTTAGACCTATCTCATGAACTTTGAGAGAGCTGACAAGATCTTCAACACTTAGAGTGTTTAAATCTTTAGCTTCTTCAATAGCAGTAACTTTAGGTCTCCATCTTGCAGGTAAACTTCTCAGTATCTTGCTCACATGATCAGAAGATACATAGCATTTCATCAGTATTTGAAGTCCAGAAACTAAAGTCTGAAATCTTGAGTACATTTGCTCAATACTTTCATCATCTTTCATTTTGAACAACTCATACTGATGAACAAGCATAAGAGCTTTTGCTTCTCTGACTTTCTTGCAACCTTCATAGTTTGCACAGAGAGAAGCAAACATTGCCTTTGCAGTTGATTTGTACTCATCTTCATGTATTCTGCTTTAGGTATAGCAGTGACAAGTGATCCTCTGATCTTGTGATGTTTCTTGTACAGTTTCTTCTGTTCAGGAGTGTGTTTCTTTCTATCAATAGCAGCTCCTTCTTCATCAAGGACTAAGTTACCAACACCATCTTCCAGAATGTCCCATAGTTCTTCATCTAAACCCAAGACATAACTGTAGAAGATGGTTTTCCACCAAGAAAATTCTTTAGGATCTCCATTAAACTTTGGAACTTTACCAGACTCATCTTTCTTGTCACCATAATCATATGGTACAACACTAATGGTAGAGGTGTCTTCACCAGACAACAGACCAAGGCTCTGATACCAATTAAAGGTGAGAAAAACATAAGAAGGGGGGGTTGAATTGTGTTAGCTTTTTCTTCGATTTCCCCTACTGAAATCACTGATCAAAAGCAGATAGAGTTCAGCTTCTGAAGTGATAATCAGAATCTAAATGCAGTGGATAAAAACAAAGAGAGAAGAAAGATACAAAGCAATTATACAGGTTCCTTCCACAAACCGGAAGTAGTCCTGTCCCCCTTGCACTTCCAAGGAGAGTTCACTAAAAGTGTAATATCTGATTGCAACTGCTCACTGCTACAACTAGCAAGAGATCTCAAATTACTCAAGCACAACTGCAAGAGATTTCCTATGCTCCTGAACTAAATCAAGAGACTTCCTATGCTCAAGTAAAACTACAAGAGACTTCTTATGCTTAGGCAGACAAGCAAGATACTTCTATTCAAACAAAATTACAAAGAAATTTGTTTGAAGTTGAACACTTGATATATAATCAGTGGTGTTCACAATACAAATCAAATCCAGACTTTTTAAGACTATAGAATTTCTAAGATATGAAAGTTGTTAAGAAATTCTAGGTGAACTTTTGATGCAGAACAATTTCAGCAGAGTTTTGGCACTTGAAAATTACTGTTGAGTCTCTCTTAATTCTCTAAGTCTTCACTCCTTTATATAGAGGTCTGAAAGAGACGTTGTGAATTGCCAGCACATCAAAAAGAGTTGTTTGAAGCTTGATCAAATCACCAATGATCTTTTGCCTGATATGGTTATTGTCCTATGAAGGATCAATTTCAAATACATTCCAAGTCTGAAGGGACACTAGTGCAGGCATAGTTGTTGTTCTTGTCCTATTGCAGACACAACTCAGAGTAGTGGAGATAGTGGTTGTACACTTCGTACAATTGTCCTTTTTCAACTCTCTTCAATGAAAAAGCATCCAATGCCTTCAAATCCATTTGAATTAGCCGTTGCTTCATTCTTCCAGTCTTCTACAATGATAGGCGAGATTAAATCACTTGATTAGACTTTGAAGCTTCAATTCTATCAGCTTCTGATGATCTTCAGCTCCTGATGAAAACTGCTTCCGGTGATGTTACTTCTGATGAGAAGCTTCTGATGAAGTCAGCACTTCAGCTGCACTTTGTCTTCAGAACCTCTTTTCTTCAGATGCTTCAAGCTTCCTACTTGTTGATTTCATTGCTCTCATTTGGTCTTTCAGAACCTATGCTTTAAAAAGAGACACTAAATTTTTGTCTATGGTCCTGCACACTTGAACAAATATTAGCATATCCAATTGACGATTTTTAATACCTTGTTATCATCAATTCAAAGGGTAATGTTAAACACATTTTGTTTCAATAAAAGTTCTGCGTATTTATGACCCTATTACGAATCTAGTCCTAACTTGAGGGTTAGGAGAAATAGGGACACTTGTAGACACTTACGAATCTGGTTGTGTCATTTGAGCGATTACAGTCGAAGGGGTTGTGGGAGCGGTTACTCCCATTTCCGTCGAAACCGGCATGGCCATGGTTGCCCCCAATGCTGTTGGTACACTTGCATCCAATGTAGGGGTGGATATTTGTATAATTTGTGCTTGTTAAGAGGATTGCAATGATTGTTATGACATAGATGCTCCAGTATTGGCAGATTTAGTCAATTTATTCAAAGCTTTACCACTTCGTAAATGCATGCACAAAAATGAGGATTTTCCTTAGAAAAAGTATCACTGAAAATAGTTGCTAATCTTCAGAAAGACCGTTTCCACAAGAAAGGTTTTTAGAAAACAAGTTTTTTTAGAAATTTTTTTGAAAATTTTGGAAGATTATGGCAATCTCTTCCAAAGGTTTTTGTTTGAAAAAATGCACAATGGGATTTCTCCCAAAGGTTTTGGAAAATTACAATGGAAATTTCATTTAAAAGTTTTGAGAAAGAGCAACAATGGAAATTTCTTCCCAAGTTTTTTTTTTAAAACTACAATGGAAATTACTCTCCAAGGATTGGAGAAAAAAAAATTGTTGAAAAAAGATGCACAAACAGGGTCCCACTGAGCGTGCCAATTTGTTTACCGGTGTTTTTGGTAAACAAATAGCGACTGGTTTTGATTATAACAAGAAGGACCAAACCAAAGATCCTAGGACATGTTGTGCATTCTGTTCTTGTGCGTTCATCGAGTTCGTAGGTTGCTTAACGAACGGGACAAGACCGTGTGGCGTCTTTCGACATGTTTTAAAAGCGATAAAGGTACATTAAGTTTAAATTGCAGAAACTTAAATAAAAGAAAATACAAAATGCAAGTGCATTAAAAATAAAGGTTGTCCGACAAATCCTTTACATACATACTTTATGACTTTTTTCTCTCGTGCCGGTACTTCGAGTGTTTTAGAATTCTACATAGGCGATTTGTGACCCGTTTTCCCTATGAAAAACTATTATTAATACATAGAAAATAAGTGGAAAGAAACTAATCCCATGATCAGTACTCCGTCAATGTAGACAACTGCTTGTCGCCCACGTTCTCCTTTGAGGAAACCACTTCCCTTTTGAAATTCGAACCTTCCCTCTTCAAAGACAGCTTGCTCGAATTCGACGGTTTTGCTTCTTGGCTCGTATCTTATTGATCTTCAAAGCTTTGAGACTTTTTACACTAAGTCCAACATATCGTCGAAACTCCTTTGATTGAAGAAAAGACTTTTATTCCTACAGGAGTAAAAGTCAACTAATGTTGACCACATTAAATGAGGCCGGTAAAAATACCAGCTAACACATACCCATGTTTGACTCTTCTTTGAAGGCTTAGAAAAAGTATTAAAAATCTAATTTTCAACTTAATTATTAAAGATAATTTTAGAGGAAATATTATAATATTATTATGTAAATATATAATATTTCAATATAAAAATTAGATACCTAAATTGAATGTCTTGGAAAAATTTCAAAAGCTAAGAGAGAAAAAGATAATCAAATATTATTATTTTTTGCATTATTTTTCTTACCATCATCTTAGAGTACTTTATAACATAGGCCTTATACACACAAGTAACGGAGAACATACAAAAGCTTTGGAATACTATTTTAGGGCACTCGAACGAAACCCTTTCTTACCTCAAGCTTTTAACAATATGGCCGTGATCT
>Ga0315914_1007233_pt1 | contig 15460 bp, 9 predicted proteins | sample MpolenodulesMG_FD_203920 | JGI IMG/M metagenome (GOLD analysis project Ga0315914, IMG submission 203920) | Medicago polymorpha root nodule microbial communities from Los Angeles, California, United States - elongated nodules | ecosystem: Host-associated > Plants > Roots > Nodule | place: USA... | reverse complement strand
AGAAAATAACTATAATTTTAGTTTTAAATTTAAAAAAATCAGAAAATATAATCAGATTTTTTTCGAAATTAAAAATATTTTTAAAAATTCTGGAATTTAATTCTCAAAATACAAAAAAAAAAAGCAAAATTTAAAAATATAATCAGATTTTTCTCGAAAATTTTTTCGACAAAAATAAATTTCTGGAAAAAATTTTACTTTTTAAAAATCTGGATACAAATTTAGAAAAAATTCAATTTTTTTTTCGAAAATTTTATTCCATAATTTTTATAAAATCTTTTTCAAAATTAAAATATTGGAAAAAAATATTTTTTATTACAAAATTATGTAAATTTTACGATTTTTTATATACAAAGAAAAAAATTTGGTAATAAAAAAAGTTTCCAGATTTATTTTTTAAAAAAAATCCGTAAAAAAAAATTCCTGAATTTTTTTCTAATTTTTAGAATTTTTTATTTTTAAATTAATATAAATGAATTTATATATTTTTTTGGATTTTTTTTAAATAAAATCTGATGTGGCCAATTAAAAAAAATGAAAAAAAAAAAGCCAAGTCAGCACCACATAAGCAAATTTGCTGAGTTGAATCGGAGAAGGGGGTTTTCCGGGAATTATTTTTTTTTACGAGGATGGAAACCAAACCGAAAATTTTATGAGGGCTAAAACCGAAAATGGCCTATATTACATGGGTGAAAAGCACTATTAACCCTATATTTTATATTTTTTGATAAAATATATTTAAGTTAAACAATACTAGAGTTTGTTGCCAAAAGTGATAAAATATAGCGTAAAAGAAATGTAAAATAAAAAATACAATAAATCTGAATGTAAACACCGGAAAGGAAAATCCAAAACTTGATAACTCATTACCATAAATATTTTTCGGGGGCTAATTTGGTTCGTTAAGTTTTCTGATTAAATTTAGTTCATCAAATTAATTACAAAGCGAAAAGGAGAATTAATAAAGGGCAATAAAGGAAAATAATAGGTTGTAATAATCAAAATATAAAATTTATTGGAGAATTGATTCTAGTTAACCCAAAAGTTAGGAATTGTAGCGTCAACCAGAATTGCTTTTGGAGGATAGAAGCAATTTTGAGAAGGCAAACCAAACATGATTGAAAACTCAATTTTCACTTTTGAGATGTTGTAGAATTGCTTCTTGGTAGAAAAAAGTCAAACCAAACTGACACGGCTTATGTATATTTTTTAATTTTATCTTTTAATTAAAATCTATTTTGATTCATTTATCTTTTAAAAGATTCACTTTGGTCATTTATTCTTTAAAAACAAGCTTAGTTTGTTGTTACTTGTCTTACATGGCGCATGTGACATGTCAAAAATTTGTAGATGTCACCATTTTCGTCCCTAAAATCTCTAATTTGATTAGGTTCATCTTCTTTTAAAGATTCATTAATTTGGATCCGACTCCTCTAAAGTGGATAATTCAAGTGTAAAGTGAGCAATATAAATCGTTAATCAACAAATTAAAGGTAGATATTGTAGATACATCATAACAAATCATAAGTTTGTTACAATAACTTCTGGTTTTCTGACTTTATTTACTCACTTTAGAGAATCCTTGCCCTATTAATTTCAGGACAAACGAAATACAATTCAAAATTTCAAATAATAATGCAAGGTTCTTACACTAATTTTCTTGTGCAGGCTCTTACACTAATTTTCTAATAACCGAATTAGCTTATAATTTACCATATGAATTAATATACATAAATGCAGAGAAGTTCTAAACTTTAGAGTTAGAAGGATCATATCAAAAAGTGCTTAAAGAGATAGAATCAAAAAATGATTTCAGCAAAATAAAACTTTGACTACAAAAAACAAACTTACTTCTGTATCCAATATGCCGTCAAGATTGAAATAAGTTACTCTTATCGTACAATAGATTATCAAGCACAGCAAAAATAGTAAAATTGCTTGAAAGTTAATTCTTCCTAGTTATAAAAAAAATGGGATTGCCAAATTAGCTACTTGACTGTTATCATGTTTGCTCTGAGCAATCTCTTTTAAACTAGTCCAAGATTTTTTCCGTCTTTTGCTCGCCGTGCTTTGAGTTTTCGCTCCTTCTACTCTAGCAGACATGCTAGGAGTTTCAAACGTGTTCTTGAATGCAGAACTATTCCTGCTTCTCTTCTTTCCTTCTAACAAGGTCGGTGTACTTGTGCTTTGCGGAGTTTGAAGACCATCCATAAGGGTGGCATCCTTAGCTACAACTTCTGAACCAAAAGCATTAATTTTACCGGCTTCGTCTTTGATTACAATCTTTTTCTCTGATTTTGAAGATTCATGCACAATTGGTTTTGTAGCAGGTGTTGATTCTAAGGATGATTTAACTTTTGTCGAGCATATCTTTTTTACATGTCCCTTAGCGGTACCTCTCTTGAGATTCCGATGTGAACAGAAATGGCACGTGTACACTACGTTGTTTTGGGAGAGGCTGCCAAACTTCTTGTTCCTATGCCTCTTTGATCTATTCTTCTCAATTCGTACAGTTGAATTAAAGCCGGGATGAAGAACAGTTTCACACCTGCAGTGAAATCAAAGAATGGTGAATATATTTAATGAATCGTAGGAAATTTCCAAGTATCAAATGCTTAAAGAGAACCTAAGAAGAAATTTGATAAGATGTTCAAACAAATCAACAAATGTTATTCATATCACTAAAACATTTTAAAGCCATTGGAGCTGCCAATGGTTATGAAATCGACATTCAAGTCATGAATCACTATTTTCCAAATCGTGAATCGAATCTTATTACGAATTATAAGTTATAACATACATGACCCATAAAAATTAAAAACCTAACAAAGTCTACTGATAAATTAGGTCAGCAAAAATCAAAGCTTTCTCCAACTAGCGGAGTTGGCTAATGAACTACTATGTGCCATATTGTCCTGCGTGAAATCATATCTGCTGATAAACATTTTAATCAAAATCATTGTTAATGATTTGATCTATAACTTTTCTCGGTATCCATCTAACTCTAACCACTGGACTATTTTCCATCAGATGTACCCTCCTAACCAGTGCTTCTACTGCTGCATGCTCAGACCAACTAAAGCAACACTAACCATCTTTTCTACAATCAAAGCTACCCCAACTTTATATCAAGTGATTTCATTTCTAATTTTATATTGGTATACAAGGTCTAACAGTTATTATCAGCATCATTTGTCTGCAACATTACAAAGCTTTCTTTGCTTTAATATTTCCAGTTCAACATTACATATGATTCAACATTAGTAGTGCACATTATGCATAAAATAATAGTGTTTTTTGTGTAAAAATAAGTGACATGTACAAAAACATACATAAGTTGATATCTCAATACTATGTTGTTAATCTCAGATAGCCTCTATAACAGTATTGCGGATAATATACAAACTAAACATAAATCCCAACAAGGTACATAAATACTCAAAAATAGAAAAATACACAAAATTAAAAGGGTAATCATACTAATTAATAATCACAAAACCCTCAGACAAAAAAAACAAATCAAAACCCAATATGTATGACTAAGAGGGAAGGCGCTTGGTTGTGCGTAGTTGTCTCAATGGTTTGTCTTCCCACTTGAAACAAAGAGGGAAGAGCAAAGGTCGTGTGTTTTAGTTTGAATGAGAATGGAAAGAGTAGTAATGTTTAACAAAATATTGTGTAATGACCAAACAATCCCTTGAAAAACTTCAAACGAAAAATATCAGACGGCAAACAGGGTAGTGCAAACTGTTTAAAGAGAACAGGGCATTGTGAACCCTGACACAAATGTGGCCGTTTTCGCTGCTACTGTTGGCCACGCACCACGCGTAGCACTGAAATTGCGTCGGAGCAGCCTCCTAAACTGCTCTGCAAATCCGCCATAGCGTACAGTATCATACACAAACTTCAAAATAATTCATGATTTTAAGTCATAGATCAAAAATAACAACAGGAAAGTGACTGACTACACAAAATGTGACAAAAATTGTGTTCGGCTACGCAAAGTTCATGGGTAAGTCGTGGTATATAAAATTAATCATGATTCATGATGAGTTTCATGTCTAACCTTTCCCTCTGTTTTATAACAGAATCTTTCCCTAAATTTCAGGGAATATCCCAATTGACTCCTACTCACGCTTCTTCTACAACCTTCTAGGAAGTGTGCTCATGCAAAGTGGGCCCAATGATTGGATCAACTATCCTACAGGACCTTGGATTTTTGTCACAAGTGGATAACCAACTACGCATAGAGAAAGCGGGAAAATAAAAACCGTTGAGCAAAATGAAAACCTTTGGCAAGTGATTAAAGAAGGATCATTCAAAAAACAACTTGCATGTATCATAAGATGCCAATAACCACGGAGCTATCACGTACGTACTCTCTGATTCCATCACATTACATTGTTAACAAATGAATTACTAACATATCACACTAATGCCTATTCTATTTCTAACACTTCAAAACATATAGTAAGTAAGCCAAACAAGTATATAGCACCAACACTTCAAATTGAATGCAGTGTCTGACACTTTGTTGTCTGACACGATCACACGCCACAAACACATGTTACATTCAATTACTTCAACTCTTCAAATTATTAGTCGTGTCGACCTGCTAGTGTTGTATCTGGTGTCCAACATGACACAAACACATGTTAAAATCAATTACTTCTACTCTTCAAATTATTAGTCGCGTAGACCTGCCAGTGTTGTATCTGGTGTCCAACACGACACAAACACATGTTAAAATCAATTACTTCTACTTTTCAAATTATTACTCGTGTCGACCTGTCAGTGTTGTATCCGGTTTCAAACACAATACAAACATGTGTTACATTCAATTATCTTCTATTTTTCAACAATTTATTACTCGTGTCAGCTAGTGTTGATCTAGTGTCGCACATAACACAAACACACATCTTACATTCAATTACTACCATTTTTTCAAATTATTACTAGTATCGACCCGTCAATGTTGTTTGTATCTCTAGTGTGACATGACACAAACACATGTTACACTCAATTAGTTCCATTTTTTTTTAAATTATAACAGGTGTCCACTTGTCAGTGTTGTATCTCGTGTCCAACTCAACACATGCCTCATGCAATTACCTATATTTTTCAAATTTTTACCAGTGTCAGACATGTCAGTATTGTACCTCGTGTCCGAACAACACAAACACATACTACATTCAATTACTCTCAAATCATTACAAGTGTCGACATATCAGTGTCAGTGTTGTATCCAGTGAACACACATAAAGTTAACTAACTAAAGCATATAAAAAGAAAAAAGCAAAAACCTTTGGCAAGTGATTAAAGAAGGATCAGGCGCCACACCAGCAGCCTCTGAAACAGCAGCCAATTGCTGACCATAAAAGGCGGACAAAGAAGGTATGTTGGGATCAGTGGTAGCCCACTCAGCAAGCTTTTTCAAATGATCAATTCTCAAATGTGACTTTGTGTTAACGATTGGTTTCGTTTTCAATTTTCCAGTAGCTTCTTCTCTCAATGTAATCCGATTTTGAGGTTTTGGTTCCGATTTTGGGAGGTTTTTCGCTCCTCCTTTCTTCCCCATAGATGCAGAAACCAATTGCTGTGAGTAGAAGCGGTTGAACGGAGCGAGGTTGAGCTGCGGCGGTGGAGTGACCGGAGATTTGGAATGTTGACGGAGACGAACGATAACTCAAAACCCTTTTTATTTTTTTGCAAGCTCAATACAAAACTTTGGGTCATGGAGCACATTAAATGTTATTTAAATGAGGCAAAAATAAATATCGAAAATGTTAAATCGAAAATAAAAAAATATATTATTTCGTCTATTAACAACTGCAAAAAAAAAAAATACAAAAAAGTTAAACCATAGTTGTATTTAAATTTTGTTTGATTTAATAGAAATAAAGTATTCTACCTTTTTGTTTTCTCTTTAAAATTGAGAAGAGGGAAGAAGACAAAAAAGTCTAATATTAAAATGTATCGTTGATTTTTTTTAATAATCATATTGTCTTATCAAGGTTTATTTGTCTTTTCAAAAAATAATATATATTTCTCTCTTCTTTCTTCTATACTAAATAATACATAAAATCTACTTTATTTCTCATCTTTTTCTCTCTTCTCAAACTCTTTATCCATTTCTCTTTTTTCATTTTCTCTTTCAAACCAAATATATTTTAAGGTTGTGTTTGGTTTGGAAGGGAAATTGTGAAGAGAAAAGTAGATAAGAGAAAAAAAAAATGAGAATATGAGTAGATTTAATGTTTGGTAGAATAAAAAGATAAAAGAAATAAGAGAGAGAGTAATGTTATTGCTTTTAAATGACAAAAATACCCTTAAACAAAATAAAAAGAAAAACATAATTTATGTTACCTAAAATACATTTTCTATCAACATTAATTAGAATCTTTATTTTAATTTAAGTGAACAATTAATATTTTTGATTTATTTATTTATTTTTATTAGTTAAATAGGATAGATGTGCTGGTTATGTTGAAGAAAATAAATTAATTTTTTATACGGAGAGTGTAGTTCAATATTGTTTTTATTGTTAAGTTAATTTTTTTTTAGGAATTTTTATTATAAAATTCCATTAAAATTTAAAGTTTAATAACCTTCACCCACATGATTATCAACCACAACCATTTGAGTCATATTTCCCGCTTTTGTCTCTTGATTGTTTCTTCGCATCCATGAAAAGAGCCTAAAAATTGTGGCTCCACAACTTTTAACTCTCTTTTCTCTCTTTCTCACGTCAACCAAACAAGAAAAGTGTAGGAAAAGAAAAGTGAGTTGCCGCACAAAGGTGACAAAAATAGTGATTGGCTACACAAAGTTGTTGGCAAGTTGAGATTCATCGTAATAAGTCGGGGTTCATGATGAGATATTTGTCTAAAATACACATAATGAGTCAAAATCATATGATTTGGTTTTGTTTAAAGTAGAGAAGAGATATGACTTTCATGTATCGTAAATTATAGGTAACGATAAAGCTATCTCACATGCATGCTCTTTGATTCTATCAAATTACACCATTATTAAATGATTCAACAATATAAATCAAGATTCATATTTATTCAATTCAACCTTTTTCAAATAAAGACACAACTCAAATGTATCACTAGATAACCATAACCACGGAGCTATCACATGCATGTTCTTTGATTCTATCGAATTACATTGTTAAGAAATGAATCAACAACTTAAAAATGTATGGTACTAAGCCAAACAAGTATATAGCACAGACACTAGAAAGGTGTATCCAATGTCTGATATAGTGAGACTAACACATGTAATTTAATTCAATTCCTCCCATTATTTAAATTATTACTAGTATGGACGTGTTAGTATCGTATCCAATATCATATGACTACTCATACTTAATAATATTATTATTGTGATACACAAAAGGATAACTAACTAAACATAGAAAAACCAAACAAAAATGTAAGCGAAAAATGCAAACCATTGAGAAATGATTAAACCCCATATTTTCCAACTCTAGACGGATTCCAGCTTCATCCAATCTTTCATTCTAAGAACATTTACAAAGCATAACATAACACTCATGACAACATTAAAATAATAAATTATAGAACAAGACATTAAATGTTCAATTTCTAACAAACACTTTTTTATTCATAGAAAGCAAAGTACGATTGGGAATATATTATTGTATTAAGTTAATTGAGGCAATCCATTCCTAATATAAGATTAAAACCATAAACGACACAAGATTTATAAAAACTTAGGTTCATATACATAAACATAAATCGTGGTGGTTTTTCATTTGAATTTGTATATAAACGGATACAAATCCAACTATAAGAAGGATTTACACTAATTCAAAGAATCGATTAAATGAAAAGCTTCTTTGAATTTGTGTCGTATTATGATTGATTAACTGTGAATCATTTAATGAATGTTATTCAAAGTATCAACTGACAATGGCTAGAGTAAATCCAAATAGCATCAAACGCCGTCAAAAAACAATTTATATAAAAAAGAATACCTTGTTCAAAGACACAGCAAAGTTGCAGATGAAACAAAGGGTTGGAGACGCGAAGAGGTTGAAGATGAATGCAATGAGGGAGCGAGTTTAAGCGACAGTCGTGTTTCCTAATGAGTGTGCATAAGAGATTAGTTATGTGATAGGTGGGTTTTGTTAATCCTATCATATCATATTGTTAACCTATCATATTGGTGCATGAAACAACATATTTAAGTGGAATAGAATAACTTTATCATATCATCTCTCTTTATTCTACAAACCAAACGAGTCTTTGATATCTTAAATTGTCCAAAACTTATAAGCTATATTTTTTATAATAAATTAGCGATGAGGCATTCATAGATGATTTTCCAGCTTATGTCGAGGGGTGGTAGTTTGGAAAATTTGAAATCATGATTGGACATTCTATATTTCTAAAGAGGTTTTATTGTTGCCTTTGTGATTGAATGATTTGAACAATAAAATTAAATAGACAATATTTAAAACCCGCAATCAATAGAAGATGATGATTCCTTCAATGTTACCACTACGAACTTGAAATCATTGGGGGACACTGAAGTAACACAAACACACAATCTATAGGACTTTATGCCGCAGAGAAACATCGTATGGCACAAAGCCCCGCTAAAAAGTCTGTTTTATCTCTTCGGTTTTTAGCCAATTCTTCCTAGATCTATCATGGTAAACATTGGAGGTCATTATTTCCTACTAGATGCTGAATTCAGATATTACCTTTGTTGTTTAGTTTATTGTTCCAAATCATCCTATCATAAAGACTGTGATAAACCTAAGTCTAATCATGAATTTAACTCGTCCAAATTAACGTGTGAAATCATCTACAGGCACCTAATATAAACCTTCATTTAATAAAGTAATTAACAAAAGAATTATAGTTTGACGGAAATAATTAATTGGATCCAAATAACATTATTTGCATAAATACATCTTAATTAATGAACCGGTCGAGAAGAGATATCAAGAGAGAATCATATTTTTCCTCAAAAAAAGAGAGAATCATATTTGGTTTGTTTAGGAGAAGTATGCACCAATAGAACTTGTTGGTTTTAGAACTATTTTGTTTGGTTTACTTAATAACATAAAACAATTTTGAAGAATGTATAATATGAAAGAAGAGAGGGTAAGGGGAACCAGAGAGAGTCTGAGGTGGTCATGGAGGAGGATGGAGGTGGTTCCATGGAGGACAACAGCTTCCCTTGATCGTGGCTATGACAGATCAATGAAGAAGGAGGAGAGAATGAGTTCTCTACAATGGTTAGTTTGTACATGTTCATGGGTTATCATGAATAGTGGTGGCTGAAAATGTTGTAATTTGATTAAGGAAGACGATGGATGTTTTCTTATGAAAATGTTATTTAGAGAGAAGTAAATTTTCTCCCGGGTTATTTTTTTCTACATTTTAGTTCTCTTTCTCTTAACTTTTTTTCTATTCACTCTTTTCTTTGTTCTTCTCTACATTTTTTCTTTGCTTGTATTGTTCTTATTTATACTCAAATTAGGTTAAACTACAAGCAACATGATAAATAGTACTATGTTGGTGGTTATGATATTGAAATTGTAGTAAGTGAAGAGGCTGTTTTCAAACTTGCAAGATACGTTGGTTGTTGAATCAAAAATTGGACCGTCATAATATTCCTAAAGACTTAAGAGGCCCCCAGAAGGCCTCAGCGCCCGCAATAAGGCCCAAAACGCCCTTCAGATGGGCTTTTAGGCCCAGAGCGCGTCCACCTCTAAACGCCGCCTTAGGCAGCTTCTAGAATCCTCTAAAAGCCGCCTAATTACCTAAATGCCTTTGTTACTTGTTGTCTAAGTAATCACAAATCAAAGCCCATAGAGGGCTATAAATACAACTCTTGAGAGCCTTCTCATGGATGACCAATACAATACAAACCCTAATACGATTATTGTACTTTTAGCAATTACAAAAATGGAAAAGGAAAAAAGTAGATGGTAAAGAGAAATTAGAATGATACCGAAGATGGAAGTGATCCTTAGTTTAGATATGCCATACTTTTTTTTTTATAAAACTAAATTAATGAAGGTGTTCCAATCTAAAGTAGGAAAGACCTTTAAACTTAAAGAAGGTTTGCTAAAGTATTTACACTTGTATACTAAGAGTGCTTGAGCCCGACTTACGGATGTATGATCTTACTTTTTACCACTAGACCAAACTCCAACTAAAATTAGTTAATGATTAACACACTTATATTTTAAGGCTTGTGCCTTCATTTCATGTAATGTAGATTTTTCAATACAAAGTTTAGAATTCCTGAACGACTCGAGTGTGTTTCCTTGCCCTACATATGTTTTCTACCTCCCACGAGAGAAATAAGTCGTTTTCATAAGTACACATAAGATAAATTTGTCAAAAAATAAATTAAGTTAAGAGCATAAAAATCAGGCGCAATATTTTTAATGAATAAAATCATGCGCAAATAATCATTTAGGTATTTAAATGTGTGAGACACAATGAATATAATTTTTTAATATATCAAAATTAAATAAAAGAATATAATACTTAAATTTTTTTTTGTTTGTAATCTTATAGACTTATTAGCAAGAAAAAAGTAATCTTAGAGACTTTGACTAATAAAAAAATATATTCAAGAATTAGATTGACTATTTTTTTTTTTGAAAGATAGATTGACTATCTAAAAGCATATTTGAGGATCAAAATAACTTATAAAATATCTATTTATAAATGTGAATGCAATTTCGATACATTCAGATCATATAGTGACAATGTTCACACCTTCAAAATCAAAATAGAGAAAGTATAGTTAGACATAGCATGTGGGTTCTCTTAGTAATTTTGGCACACGCCAACTTTACTTTTTGTTAGCTATTTGTTTTTCCATTTGTGGGCAAACATGGTAAACACATTCATTTTTTGTGTGCAAGTCAAATTTGTCTATATATGTTTTACAAAGGGAATTGGATCCTCTCCTATTCTTTTTTCTCTATCTCTCTCCAAAAATTTCATCTCTCCCTTAGCCTAACTCTCCACATTATAAACTATTTTATAGGGAAGAAAAGGAGATTAAGGGAGAGGTAGAAAATTTGGAGATAGTTGGAGAGAAAAATCGAATGAGATGATCCAATTTATTCATCAATCTTACATTTTATAATATTAGTTATGTCATTTTCTGTATCTATCATATTGCATTAATGCATTTTAGTCTTCTAATATTCAATTCACATGCATTTTCGATTCACATGTTGTTAGAACTAGAATACATAAGAGAGGGCATATATGTTTTCATATTTAGTATTTAAATAATATTTAATCATAAAAGGCTACCAATAAAACATTTAATCATAATAACATCTGATCTTATAAAAATATGATTTCCACTTCATGTTGTAGAGATTGCACCTTGTTGAAGGTTTTATCAAAAACCAATATTGTTCCAGCAAACTTTGTCCTTTCAGCTTTTTTCAACTTTAAAGATTATAGGCTTTGAGAGAGAATAGAAAACAATGCAATCTATATGTACCGAAAATCAAAGAGTGGCAATGTATTAAACTTCTAAATTAAACACAGAAAAGTCTTTAATAGTTTTGAAATCCAATGTGATTGCAAATATAATACACAAAATTCTTGCCTTTTTATAAGCATACGTAAAAATCAAATTGAGTAATGCTAAGGACACTTGCTCAAACACTCTTCCACACATGTTTCTCGTGTGTGGTGCCCCGTTTCCACTTTTTTAGCTCTTTACTTGTTTACCGGCTTTTAAAGTAGAAAAACTTTTTAATACTTTTTGTTATTTTTTTTAATTATTGGCATCTCAAAATTCATCTCTCCAAATGGTTCCACGCCCATCTCTGCTATGTGCAAGTCTCTTATTTTTTTGTTTTGTTTATGGAAAACAGACTATAATTTTAGTGCCATCTTCACTATAATTTCAGTACCATTTGCTTCAAACCGTGGCCATATGCAACAAATCAGATTTTTCATCTTCAATTATTATCAATTTTTAAATTATTAACAAAAAAGACGGTCAAAATCACACTTATAGCTTCCATCAATTTTCTTTTGAAAAATATGTTCCGTAAAAAAAATAAGGGTTTTTCTATCATGTGCAAATTTGCACATGTTAAGAAGTTTAAAATAGAAATTTTGTATTGAAACTTGTACATTTAATATTAAATATAAAACTTTTGAATAAATAATAGTTGTTTTCCAAGAAAAAGTTACTACTATTAGTTGTTTTAACATGTGCAATGTTGCACATGTTAGACAAACTCAAAAAATAAAATTGATTTCACGTGTTGAGCCGGTTAGTAGGTTATTAATTGGAAAAGAGGGGAATGTGGCACCATTCATTGGGAGAATGTTTAGAGAGTGTGTGAGTAACCGTCACTAGTATTTCTCAATCAAATTTACCAAGAGTGAATTTAATTTTGGGTTACACTTCATGAGGTATCAGCTCATCACTCGTAATAACTTTGTCTTACATATAATCTCGGTATCATTTGTGTTTGCGTTTGTCCACTCGACATGGGGAGAAATATAAGGATATCCTTGCACAATTGCACAAAGTATCATTGAGACTATTCATGAAAAGTCTTGTAATAAAACAGTCAAGACCAATAAAACACGAATACCTCTAAAATTAGACGTGTTGTGGGATCCGACACTCGATGTTAGACAAATATCTTAAATAAATTTGTTTTCTTCTTTACTTCAACACTCTTTGGACCAATGTCTAATACTTAAATATAACACTCATATGAGGCGTGTCAGACAATTCAGACAAATGTCTGAATTTTTTTTCTCTGCTCCACACATAGTAGATTCAAGAGTTAATGATGAATAAATAAATTCCAAATACAATTGCACCTTGTTATACAACTATTTTTAATGAAATAAATTGTTTAAAATAGATGCGTATATATGTATTTTGATTCACAATTTAGATTTTTTATAAGTAAATTAATATATAGGTAGCAGTGTCCTATGTTTTTTACATCAGCGGTATCAACGTGTCTGTATCAGTGACATGTTGGAGTTCGAGCTTCAGAGCTCAAGACCCCCTTATGTCCAATTTGATGATCCTTATGACCTAGTTCTACTTAAGGCGCACTTTCTTACTATAATCAAAATTCATTTCTATATCGTCCAATCAAATGCCTACAAGTACTTTTTGGGTAATTTTTAAAGCAACTTCTCTTGTAAACACTAGTAGGTTAGTAATTTTTAGCTTGATACTCATTGATGACAGACCATACTATTGTTCTTACTTTAGTCGGATCCAAAAAAAAATTATGAAACAAGATTCTGACCTGAAAGTAACTTGAATATATATAATTAAAATGATACAAAACTAACATACTGCTAACATTAACTGTGAACAAGATGGATCATGTGCAAACTTCACAACAGAAGTATGATGAGCACACAATTCAGGACCTTCTCCCTTCATCCCCATTCTCCCTTCTCCTTGCCAAGATGAACAACTCATGATACCATATAAAAACCTAAGAACACCAACCTACTGCTGTTTCTTGAGAGACTGGGAAGATTGTTGAGCATCACTCGTAGACTTATTTATACTAGCTTTGGCCTCGGCAAGAAATTTAGGATCAGGCTCGTGTTTATCAGCTGGTTCTCTCATTGCCAAATATATGTAAAATGCAATGACCATGTTGACAGATATGACGGCTAGAAATCCGCTTACTAGTGTCATAGAGTAAGGAGACAAATTGGATGTTCCTGTTACAGAAAAGGAAACACGTTAAGGTAGTTTCAAAACTTTCATTGGTTTTTATGATGCGGCGTAATCTGAGAATGATGGGATTCTTTATGTCCAGGCAGAGAGGGTGAAGCACTCAAAAAAGAAGATAAATAGAAACTCAAAATTTGAATATCAAGACCAGTCCAGATAGAAAAGAGAATATAGATTATGCAGTGATTTACCTAAAGACTTATGCAGCATTTTGAAGTACTGACTTAAAGCATTGATTGCAGAAGCATGGACAAAGTGACAAACTACTATTTTGAACTGTGTGCAATGATTGCCATAAATTTCTTTGGCACCCTAATATTTGAGATTAGACATTTATGCGATATCCGGGTTCATAATCATTTTCATCTGTCATGTGAAAATAAAAGCAAACACATTCATTGAAAGAAAAACCATTTAATCTTTTTTGGCATATGACAAAAACAGCAACATATTCTTGGTTACAATGGAATGTGAATGATATGTTTAGTCCAATCAATACCACATGTAAGTATGCATGAAAACAGATCCATAGTTTGATTGATTCTATGCCAATAAATCAAAAAGAAAAAAAATACGCAAAAGAGAGAGCAGCACCATTTAGACACACAACAACCATCTCAAAATAAATAAATAAATAACAGAATGCTAAAAATTAATTCCAATGTGCAAAATTAACTACATATTAGAAATTATTCTTGAGACCACAAGTAGGAGATTTGTAGTTGGTGTAATGTCAGTGTATATTGCAATAATCTTATGATATAAAGTATAAACTTTAGCATGTTTAACTACATCGGAAGCAGTAAATTACATTCCTTTATAATGGTATATACCATATATCCGGGCCAAATATCCATTTCCACGGAGGCATGATACATGTATTATGTGTATTCAGACCAAATTTTCAAGATGGTTCCAGAAATCACATTCTAAGTTAGTCAGTGTTGAAACAATAACTTTTATCACCAGTTGTTAAAAGTTCTCGTCATCAGTTTTTGACAATTAAAAATAGAAAGATACCATCTCTTCAACAACAAAACAAAAAAATGAGCAACAAAGTTTGCTTTGATAACAATACAAGACAATGTTAACACATATCTTTCCACTTAAAGGTGTTTCACTAGGCCTGCCAATCAAGTTAACAGCGAGAAAATATCAAGCACGCAAATTAGAGTACAAGGCAATAAGTATTCCAGAATCTTACCAGGAAGCAGATCATGGTTGAAAGCATATAATATTGCAATAGGGATTGCCCACATGAACAGTGATGCAATGAAAAACTTCTGAACAACACTCATCTTTATCTACAAGCCCTGAAAATAAATATATAGAAACCAGATTAATAACACAGAAACAGTAAAAAGTAGTTTAGATTTAAAAGTAAAACCAGATTAATTATGAGTATCATTCTTAGTCTACAGCAGTCATATTAAGTATTTGTACAGATGTTATGTTTGTTACCGTAGTAACAGAATATTTAGATTACAGTTAGTTTAGTTAGCTTGAGCCTCTTAGGGCTCAACCCCTATATAGTACAAAGTGAGCTTTATTATGTTAATTCCATTGAACATTGAGGAATGCTAGCAACACTCTCTTTTGAACACTTTCTCTAACACTCACTCTTTTATTGGATGAAATTCATGCATGTCCCACCACTTTGTGTGGGTTCTATTTCCAAAGTGTACACTCACAATGATTTAAACCA
>Ga0315914_1007232_pt1 | contig 15461 bp, 11 predicted proteins | sample MpolenodulesMG_FD_203920 | JGI IMG/M metagenome (GOLD analysis project Ga0315914, IMG submission 203920) | Medicago polymorpha root nodule microbial communities from Los Angeles, California, United States - elongated nodules | ecosystem: Host-associated > Plants > Roots > Nodule | place: USA... | reverse complement strand
CCCCCCCAAAAAAAAAAAACAATTTAAAATAGATTCAATAGAGGAAATGATACCTGAAGGAGCTTTGAAAAAGGAAAGCGCGTAAACAGGCAGAGATGACAGGATTGATTTCAATAGGACCAAGCGACCACCAAGGGACAGATGTTTGGAGTTCCAGCTTGACAATCTAGATTTAAGTCGGTAAATAAGAGGTTCCCAAAAAGCCAACCGTCTCGGATTTCCACCAATAGGCATTCCCAAATATACAAAGGGAACAAAACCAACCTTGCAGTTTAAAACCATTGCCGCCTCAGACAACCAAGAGGCGTGAATATTTACCCCCGCCAACTGGCTCTTGGAAAAATTAACCTTCAAACCAGACAAACCTTCAAAGAGAAGAAGAACCGCCCTCATACCTCGGATATTTGCCCATGACTTCTCTCCTAAAATTAAAGTGTCATCTGCAAATTGAAGATGCGACACCACCACTTGATCATTGGTCCCCACTTGATAACCACGAAATAAATTATTAACAGACATCGATTGCATCAAAACATGGAAGCCTTCTGTCACCAATAGAAACAGGAAAGGAGAAAGAGGATCCCCCTGCCTCAAACCCCTCCCTAAAGAGAACTCATCTGTTGGGGAACCATTTACCAAAACAGACGCAGTAGCTGTCTCGGTACATTCCTTTATCCATTTCCACCAAAGAGTAGGAAACCCCATTTTCAACATCACCTCTTGCAAAAAGCCCCAGTCAATAGAGTCGTACGCTTTTGCAAAGTCAACCTTAAACAGTAACAACTCCTTTTTATGTCTATGAGCTTCGTCAACTATTTCATTAACGGTTATTCTCTCAAAAAAAGATAGTTAACGGTTGTAATTTGTTGTACAAGTTACACCATGTAGTAGATTTCTCTTATAGTCAGGGGTGAATGCTTATGGAAGGGTGGGGTAGCCTTGACTACCCCAAAATTTGTATTTCCATTGAATGATTAAGTGTATTATTATAGTTAGCTACCCCAATAATATATTGTTAGCTACCTTAAATAAGTTTATTTGTAAAATATTAGCATAAATAAAAAGATTAACAAACTAATATTTGATTAATAAACATATTTGTCTTGTTTTGACATTTTGGTCTCTATGACAACTATATAGAAATCATTTTTAGCAATAAAAATTATCAATAATCAAACATAATGTATGATAGTTTAATACAAATAACTTATTTGTTTACACTGAGAAAGAAATTGTTAGCCTATTTAGCAAATATCCAATTATGAATATATATTTGCTCTGTGAAGCTTAATTTTATAGAGATTAAACCTATTTAACCCTTAAATTTAATAATATAACATTAAAAAAAATTAATTTTTCTTTACCTAAAAAAAAAACTTTGTATTTGGCCCCCTCATAAAAATGGCGCTAGCTTCGCCGCTGCTTATAGTGTAGTACAAGTTAGTTAGTAGTACAAGATCAAAATGTATATATACCAGTTGTAGTATATATATGAAACTCGCGCTTGGTGCAAAGAACAAGCTAGCTTTCATTGACGGTACTCTTCCCATTCCCGAGCTTGATGATTTGAATAGAGGAGCATGGGAAAGGTGAAATCATCTCATCCATTCTTGGATTTTGAATTCTATCTCACCTCAAATTGCTCAAACTCTTATTTTCCACATTCATGCTATTGATGTTTGGGAAGAATTGAAGGAAAGATTTTCCAAAGCTGATAGAATTCGCATTTCTACTTTGAGATCCTCCATTAACAATCTCAAGAAAGGTTCGAAATCCGTTCTTGACTACTTTACTAAAATGAAAACTTTACAAGAAGAACGTAAATCACACACACACACACATATAAGTCATCATCCTTTTGTTGTGAAGTTATGCGTTCTGCACACAATTTTTATTTGAAGGATCAGGTTATGTAGTTCTTGACAGGCTTGAATGATCATTTTTCTGTTATGAAAACTCAAGGTTCTTTTGATGGATCATTTTCCCTCTATTAACAAAGTTTATTCGTTGGTTGTTCAAGAAGAAAGTAATTGCAAAGTTGTTCCTGCACCTTCTTCAATTGATGAATCAAACATTTTGATCAACGCTTCTGATGCAAGCAAGTCTTTGGACGTTATAAAGGTTATAGGTTTTGCACCTTATGTAATGGTCATAGTCATTCTATTGAGTATTCTTATCAGAAACATGGATATCCCATTCCTAATAAGTCCAAGCATTATATTAATGCTTCTTCCAGTGACACATCTAAGGCAAAATCTACTCACAACAACTCTGAAAGCTTGCTTCCTGCTTCTGGTACTTGCTTAACTCAAGAATATTATGCACATCTTGTATCCTTACTTCATTAAGCAATTTTAACTCCCTCATCACTTGTGTCAAACACTCCTAGTTCACACCATATTCACTCTCATTTAGCTAGTAGTTTCCTACTATAAAACTTTGCATCAGGTATAAACACTCTTTTTTCTTACTTTTTTCATGTTGCTTCTTATATATGGTTGCTTGATTATGGTGCTAATGAGCACATTTGTTCTTCTATTCATTGTTTTAGTAACTTTTATGTTATTCAACTTGTTTTTGTTAGTTTACCTAATGGTCAGTCTCTTGTTGTTACTCAAGCAGGTAATGTACAATTCTCTCCTCATTTATACATCAATAATGTTTTGTACTCTCCAAATTTCAAAGTCAACTTTATCTATGTTTCTATACTATATCAATCTTTATCTTGCACAGTTCAGCTTTCACTTACAAATGTGTTGTAAAGGATCTCAAAACCCAGCAGATGATTGGTTCGGGTGAATATTGTGATGGCCTTCACGAATTGCAAATCCCATCACTCATCTCATGTTCCTGTCAGTTAACATGTTTTTTCTTTGCTTAGTCCTTGTAGTAAATCCATCAATAAACCTTGGAAGTCTAAGAATATTTATTCTAGTACTACTATTCCTTTATCAGCTTTATGTTAGTCTTTCTCATGCTGCTGCTAAATTTGATCTTTTCCACACGAATATTTGGGGTCCTATTTATATTCCCTCTATACATGGTCATCAATATTTTCTCACTATAGTATATGATCACAATAGATTGTTTGGTTTTTATTGCTAAAATCCAAAGCTGAAGTTTCTCATCAAATACAAATTTTTGTTACTATGATTGAAACTCAGTATAATCTCACTCTCAAAGTTATTAGATCTGATAATGGACTGGAGTTTTTCCATTCATATTTTTATGCATCCAAAGATATTCACCAAAAATCTTGTGTAGAAACCCCTCAGAAAAATGCTTGTATTGAAAGAAAACATCAACGTATATTAAATGTAGGGTGAGCCCTTTTGTTTCAATCAAAATTACCTATGACTTTTGGTCTTATGTTGTTACTCATGCAATTTTCTTAACCAACATAGTTACTACACCTTTACTCAATCACAAATCTCCTTTTCAAATTCTTTTTGACTCTATCCCTGATAAAAATCTTTTCAAAGTCATTGCTTGTTTGTGTTATGCATCCACTATTCGGACACACAAAAACAAAACTTCACCCTAGAGCTAGAAAGTCTATTTTCTTGGGTTACAAGTCAGGTTACAAAGGCTATGTCTTATTTGATCCTCATTCTCAAAACCTTTTCATTTTTTGAAATGTTGTTTTTCATGAACAAATAATCTCATATGTCACTAATCCATCTTTTCTAACCTCTGATTGGAACTATAAAATATGCTATTTCCTACCAATATTGTGGTAAAAAAAAATAGTGATGTGAATAATGTAACACTGCAAGATGATCTAATTGGTGAAAGAAAGTTGATATATTTGGTCCAAAATTTGAACCAATTATATCGACTTTTAACTTATTTTTGCTTATTATATCAAATCCTGCAATCTGTGTAATGAAAATTAGATTCCCTATGTATGAACTTTGATGGGATTGTGCCAGTAAAGTTGTTTAAATTGAAAGCAAGACACAGAAGAGAAGTGCAGTTGAATATGCTGTCAGCCTGTCACGATGCCTCCAATCAGGCTTTCCAGTTTCTTAATGCAGTAGAGAATTTTCAGCAATAATTAATTGAGTATAAGTTGCAAAGATTGTGCTGATCATAAGCATACCAAGTTGAAAATTTTGTGCAATCATTCAACTTGCATATGTAACAGAATTGAATTTACAAGTGTAGGAATGACTATTTCCTGTTGATTCAAGCCATAAATTAGTAGCATCCATCTAACTACTCTTTAGAAGCAAAACTCGGACAAATTACTTCCTTTTATGTATTATATATAATGTTATTATAAATATAAGGAAGCATTCCTTTGAATCCTTGCACAATGATCTTCCATTATAAACAGCAAATCGCGAAGTTCAACATAAAATATAAAATATGTTAGTGTATACTCGAATTTATTGTTTGTAAGAACTTTCTAGGGTTACAAGTTGACGAAGGAAAAGGTAGTAGATCATAATACAGTAAAAGAATTGAATTTTGATATTTGACACGACTAGAAAGAAAGAAAGAAAGAAATCTCATTCCAGTTAATTTGATAAGAGTTAGATATCGGGATCAAAAACTTTTCCTGTATGAAAATCACTGTTTCAAACCAATGATATGATCCAAAATGGTCAATTACCGAAAGAGCCTCGGGACTGTTTTCTTAAAGGCTTTTCCTTCAAGCTTTAGTCGTCTATGTGCTTCTCTCAGATGTGTTGGCCGAATCGGTCCAGATTCCCTCCTCTCCTTCATAATTGTTCTAGCTGCAAAGATAATAACTTTGACTAATGAAAACAATGCACTGCAACATTTTTACCTTGGAAGCACTATGTGCAGGAGTATTTACTATCCTATTCATATGCAATTTTCTAATTCTAATTTATTTATATTAAAAGAAAGCATGTCATGTTTGTAAAGGAAAACTAAAAATTAATCTACCTGTTTCCACAACTTCACCCACAAACATTTTTGCAATCCCTGATACTACAATCGTAATTGGCTGAGAGACTGTCTGGGTCCCAATGATGCTTGCTAATACCTGCTTTGAGGCAACGAAGAGAGAAGAGGAAACTTGTGAGCAATCTTATCACACCATAACGTAAATTATTCATGCAAATTGAAATGTAAAAATGGGAATCTGCGGTCTACTCTAGAAGCACATGAGTTCAAAAGCAGCATCAATGCACAAACTAACTTGACAGAAACTATGGTTGACTAATATACAAGGAGAACGCGTGAATAAATTTAGCGTAAGCGAATATAAGCAATGGGAAAAAACTATGGAATCTCTACAATATAAACAACCGATCATGTGTACGGAAAAAACTGTACTTTCTCCTTCTCAGTGGGACTGTATTCTGTTTTCCAAAACCAGAGAAGATCCAAAACGAATTGTAGCTCTTTATAAATAATCTGAACTCAACAGTTAAAAATTTCATATTCGGAAAAGTTCTGTGTCTACGATGGTATATGGATCATTCGAGTCCTGACATTATAATTAATTTTTTGCTCTAATCAGTTTGCGAGAAAAGAAAACAGAATGCTGAAGGGCACCGTATCAGCCTAGCCGAGCATCAAGAAATAAAGAGATTAAACATGAAATCACCTATTAATGTGTTTGTTTTATATTCTGGGAAGAAGCTGTTCACTGATTTATTTTCAATTTCCGAACAGAATGTAAATAAAACAAACAGATACAGTGAGCAACTAACTTTAGAGTTTAAAGTAATATTGATCATTGATGAATAAATCAATGATTGATATTAGAGGCCCCGTCATAACAAATCATTAGTTTGTTGATATAACAATCATTGGTTTTATCACTTTACTATATACTCATGGCCAAATTCAAAACAACCAGGCCTTAAAAGACAATTGTTAGTTCCACTAGTTTCCTATACGAACCATCAAACCCGAAAGATCTTTTATTTAAAACTCATTCTCTTACCTCAAAAACTCAAATATACACAATGAACATTTAATCCACTCAACAAAACCAAGCTAAACCTGAACTATTAACCCCAATTATTCCACAGCCCTATATCTGATACATAGTATGCGGATGTTGTCTGTCTATCACGGTAGCCATTTACATCGGTGTTGTCAATTACGGATCACGGAATATAGTGGTTCATTCAAATTCCGCTACACAATAGTGCTATAGCAACCTATAGTCTCTGTTAGTCTATTTCACAATATTTTGTACTAGACAGCGTATTTCGGAACAATTGTGATTTGTTCAAATTCCCCTAAGCAATAGCGCTATAGCCGCTATTAAACAACACTAATTTACATCAATGTCGTGGTTTCCTTTATTTTTATGTTAGATGCATTTTATATGCGCTTTCTACCTGATGCACCGTCATCTTTAACCTGCATCATTCTTTTACATTGTTTTATGTTCATATTTTTGTTTACAATAATGTTGGATTCCTCTACGCATTTTTAAATCTATCTTATTTATTTGCTTTGAATTTTCTTTCTAAGCAGTCTAATACTGCTACTAACTAAGTTCTTCTAGACAGTTTCCTAATTGCCAATGCTGGTGCATCTAGACAAGGAATAAGGATACCGGAATCAGGTTTGTTACCAAGGTGAGTGAACTTATATTATATCAACTTTTAACTCTGTTTTTAATTCAAAATGGTTACTAATATGTTGTTACTTTTGCTGTATAATGATGACAATAACCCTCCAAATGGTTATGAAAAGTTTCAGCGGTTGTGCTGTGAATATAATCTAAGAACTTCAGTAATTTTCACTTTTCATACATCATATCACTTACTTTATATAGCATTCTTGCTTAACTATTTTCCCCAATCATATGAAAGGTTTCCAGGTTTCTTTGCAAGGAAATTTTTTTAAGGGTTTGCGGCCTTACAATAGAAAAACTTGTTTCAAATTGCGGTCCACATCCACAATTACGACCACAATATTGTTTTTGCGGTAGCCTTCACAACAACATTGTACCACAAGTGTAGTGTTATCTTCAATCACGTATATGGCCGCATCGTGACTGCATAACACGATTTCAGCCATGTTTGTTCAAACCTTCTCGCCAAAAATTAAAGTTTAGAACCCCAAATCCCAATTTGTTTCAGATCTAATAAAAAATCTTACATTTAATGGTCTCTCAATTGTGTATTTCAAGCACCTCCTAATTGATATATATTATTTACAGAGAAAATTGAGACACTGCAATGGTGGGTAAGGTGGTGCCACTTTATATTGTTTGTAAAAATTTAAAATTATTTCACACCTTAACAGCTGCAATGCACAATGCACGTCGCAGCAACCGCAATTTAAAACCATGGTTTAAAATGTTTAGGTATCAGAGATAGTGTTAAACAATTTCCTGTCACATCTACTCACCATTTTCTCATTAACCAGATTATATAAGAAAAAACAAAATAGTAAGAGTGAACAAAAAATAAAAAAAATTACCCGTGTCATTTTAGCTTTCTGGAATCCAGCTCTACGAAATGACTCGTATCTACTCATTTGTTCATCGGTGAATTGTGACAGAATAGAACTATGTATTGACAAAAAAAAATAAATAGGGTTTATCATAAATGATATGAAAAATAACATAACATTTAAGAAAAGAATGAAAGAAATTAGTAACTAACTGCATCTTAGCCATTTTGTGAGGATCACCAACAGCACGAAACTTAGCGAGTTCAACATCCATGTTATCTTCATCTTCTTCTTCATCTTCTTCATCATCTTTATTACTATTATTATTCTTGGTGTTATTGGAGATTGTGTTTTTCACGTGAACCTGTTGTTGTTCATGGATGTGAGAGGGTTGTGAAATCAAGGAATTGGAATTTGGGTTCACGGGTTCCGGTTCGATTTCGATTGGGGAGTCTGGTGGTGATTCTTCGAATGCTGCTTCGAATGGATCCTTTGATTGCTTCATTCTTGATCTTGATCGATTCTGTTGGAAAGTTGTTATTGGAAGTGAAACTCTCGTTTGGGTGTATATATAGGTTTGTGTTGTGGGTGGCTTCTTAGGTAAGGCACCAATTGAAGCCATCACAAGTGGGCCTACTTAGTAAAAAATAAGTAGGTCTTCAGTGTAATAAGATGATAGCTTCTTTTCACACCCCTCCTTCTCTTTTTCTTTTCACACTAGTGAGTATTAAGCTTCTTTTTTTTGACAATCACAAAATTAACTCATTTCATTTCTCAAAGTAATCACAATACAGGATGGAATATAATCAAAAACTTGGCAACTAGCGTAAGACAGTGCCTCTCTAGCTAGCAAATGAATCACATTGTTAGCTTGTCACCTAATAAAACGTATCTTACAGTTTGGTAAAGTAGCGAGTATTAAAGCTTAAAAGTATATGATATGTATTTTTTTTTCAAGTAGGTGAGTGGCAAGAATCTCACCCCTTAATAATGAATAAGTAAAAAATTTGAGGTTCAAATTTCAGCTACTGCATGTTGGAATGCATTGTCCTTGCCAATTGAATTATTCTCAGTGACATAATATGGATTTTAAAAAGGATATTTTTCTTTTTTGAGGAAAAAAAAAAGGATATTTAGTTAAATTTGAACATACAGGACAACCCGATAAATTGTTTGGTAAAAATATGGACCGGGTATGATCCAATTTCACCTTACTAATCAAAATATATGAAAAACTTATCAACATTATTTAATTAAGAGTTTAAAAAAAAAATTGATCTTTTGTCATCATTACTCTCTCTCCTCCCCTCTCTTTTGTGAGCCTTCAGCTGAAACCCTAATTTCTTCTCCTTCATCCACCAAAGAGGGGTGGTTTATGGTCAATTTTTGACACCAAATCACCCCTCTAAATCGTGTTTTTCCTTCCCTTTTATTTAAATAAGTGATTTTCACATCGAATTAAGTTTTTCTTTTGTGATTTCGTCGTCTTAGTGCGTCGTTGATTTGGTTGTCGTCTTTGTGCGACGTTGTTTGTCTTTACACTCTTGTTTAGGTGTTTGTTCGGTTCAGATTGTCAGATCAAACTTCGATCCAGTGCAGATCAAACCAATGACTTTGGTGTCATCAACGTTGCAGATCCGGAGGCATGGCTATTTCGGAGATTTTAATATAGTCATATTTGTATGCTTATGTACTTTGCCGTTTTATGCTATTAACATGGATGTTGTGAGTTTGTTCACAGATTCATCCGTTTTGTTTTTAGCAAATTTGTATTACATCGATGTACTCTATCAATTTGAATGAATGAATGTCGTTTGTTTTGTGTCAATTTTTTTTTTTTTGCAATTAAGTTAAATTAATAGACAACATTTATATGACCCTTACAACATCAAATAAGAAATAAAAAGATGATTGTTCTTTTAGTCGCCATAAATGCGCAAGAGGTTAGGGAAATAACTTACTCCCTCCGTTCCTATATCTAAACACCTATTTGACTAAAAAATTGTCCCTAAATGTAAATACCTTTTCAAATTACTAGATGCATTTATTATTATTTTTCCTTAACATACCCTTAATTAATACTACTAACTTTGTATTGAAATATGAAAAGTCAAATTTAATACATATAAAAAAAGGACAATTTACTAATATTAACACACAAAATAGACACATTAACTGCACTAACTACTTTCCTTAAGAAATGTGAAAAAAGTAAAAAGTGCCTACATATAGGGACGGAGGGAGTATAAACGACATTTTGTGTTTTTTCTTTTGGATAATAAGATGGTCTCAACCCAAAAAAAGATACAACTACCGCTTAACAAAGCGCGGAGTCGAAATACCAATAGAGTCGGTTAAAAATAACAAATTAATTTGAGCATGACAATGCTCATATAACATCAAAGAAAAAACTCCATCACATGTCATATTCGCCAAATCTTGCTCTCCCACTCCAACTCCAACAATCTTCTAATATTTTTGCAATAACCTCCAACCACCCACAATTCCTCCTTCCCCTAAAGCAAGTGTTGAAGGTACTACCCAAGATTAAATATGGAGCTCCACTTTATGAAAATCACGCAATCTAGCCAACTTCAAACCTTCGAAGATCCTCCAAAACTCTGCTACATATGCACTACAAGCTCCCAAACCCTTTGGGGATTTGGAGAGATAAATCTCGAATATTGTTTTTTAAGATAAATAACAAATAAGGGGTAAAAAGAGCAATCATATTGACGCAACAAACTATAAAAAAAGGCCCAAAACTTTTTTAGAGAATAGGCCCAAACTAAGAAGAAGATTGCTTTTTTGACATTCATCGTGTCTTAGTAACACAAGTAAATGACGACAAAACCCAGCAACAGTTAACTACCGGCGTGTTTTTTAGTTATAAGCCAGCGGTAGTTAACTATCGCTGGGAATATTTTAGTCTTTTACTTATGTTTTTAGGAAGCATCGAAAAAGTCAGAAAATGAATTGTACAACTAACAAATCAACACGCGGGACACATGTACTGTTGAAATGTGGCGGTAACTCTCATTTCTCATTCAAAGTGTTTGTCGCATTGCGTAACAGAACAACACAGCAATGGAAGATTCAGGAGCGATTCTCTCTCACATTTCATCTCTCAAGGAAATGCTCGATCAGGTACTGATTCGATCTTTCTTCCTCTTCATTCATTCTTCAATCATCATAATAGTTTCATTATTATTGATCAATTAGGTCAACGAAGAAATCGAAGCTCATATTCAGGTCACACGCGAGATCGAATCCAGCATCGTCAAATGCGAAGAGATGGAGAGTCATTTTGCAAGTAAGGAAGCTGAATTGATCGGAATCTGTGGCGTTCTGCAGTTTGACACTGTTGGATTCGTAACGGTTGCTGGTTAGAATTATTCACTTCACAGTTTAACCTATATCATTGATTATTATGATTTTTTAATTAATTGGTCAGTTTATAGAAATATTAGATTAGTTGGAGGAATGCGTTTCAGATTATTGATCAAATTTTTTTTATTATCAATCTAAATTTCTGATTTAAAAATAAATAAGCTCGTGTATATTATCCTCTCTAGCATCGAAACTTCTAACAAATTTGTGTAAGATATTTGACACGTGTCAGTTTCCGACACCCACACAACACTCACATGTAATTCCGTTTAATTATTGGTGTCGATGTGACATTATTGTTTCTGGTGTCTCTGTGTTAGTCTTCATAGATATTATCTGAATGGAACGGAACGGAGCAATATCAAACTAACAATTCAATAATTTAATCTGATCAATTATTATTTTTTTTTTTGGCGTTAATTTATTTGGTTTTAATCTTTGCTTACTTTTTAATAGCGTGACATTTGAATTTGTAAGTATTTGATGGCTTTTCATTTTTAAAACAGATTAAAATTGACTTTAAAAAAAATGTAATTGAATAAATAGTATTTGCAACATTTTGGATACTAAGAAGCAAACACAGTTTTTGTTTAAGCATGACAGGGGTTTTATAGAAAAAGGTTGTTTACTGAAATTTGGATTGTTATATCAAGGTTTTTTTGTCTTTATGATCGCATAGAAGTATATTTAACAATTATTTTCTGTAATATCGTGGATCATGTCGTGATCGCAATTTAAAACTTTACCCGCGGAGAATTGCTTGAAAATTTGGTTTTTGGATGATGCAGACCAAGTCAAGTTGCACAAATTCTTCTCTCTCAGGGACGGAATCATGTTGGCACTTGTGCAGGCTCGTGCCCCCACTTTGTTTTTGATTTTCTTGGTACCCTTGCAATTCAAGGTTCTTCACCTACAGTCCAACTTTTATATATGTGCAGTATTAATTATCAATAGTGTATAGTATCTCACTAAAACTAACATCTTGTACCAAAAAAATTTACTGGTAATATTTGCACATATTAAAGGCATTTTCTTCTTAAGTGTTTTCCTTTATCAAAGGCAAAAGAAGATATTTCATCAATAACCGTCATAGTAGAGATTAGAGAATGTATATCTTTTCTAGAAATAGGAGAACTCACAAAAAATTGTAAATATGTAAATTTATATGTATATATTGCTCCCGCTACTCAAAATTCCTGGATCCGTCATTGTTCTTTGTTGATAAAAAAAAAACGAATCAACTCGAGCTCATATCTACCTAGCTATCAGTAACAGTCCTTCACTTCTTAATGGACATTAAATTAACATAGGAAGGCATTTTCTTAAATGTCCTGTTTCCTTTCTATAATATAATTATTGATTTGTTTGAGTCTTATTACCAATAAGCATATGCTTTTCTTTAATCTTTTTTCTATCTTGTTACTTTTACGTTTTTCACTGTTATATTTATATTTCTTCAACATTTTGACAAATTTTTAACCAACTTGGTTAGGAAAATCTGAAAATGTCTTTAAATTTGAAATCAGCATATGGAGAAAACTTGGCTGAAAGCTTGTGTGTCTAATAGGTTCCCGACAAAGATTAATCACTACTATGCGGCGGTGATGTAACATGGTTATAAAAAAAATCTGAAGCTAGCTTATTTAACATTTAATCGTTCGGCGATTTTTTTTTATACTGTTTTGCTTATGTGCTGTATTACATTTTTTTTCTCCCTATTATAGCTGGTTTCAGGGAATCAGTGAGTACTTTGGAGAAGGAGCTGTGCTGTGTTAAAAACAAGAGGGACGATATGGTTAACAGATTGAATGAAAAATGGTATTGAAAAATTCTTTATTATCTCTAGATACATGTAGCTATGGAAGTTTTATTTTGTTTTGGACTTCACTACAAGTTAAATTTGCAACTGCTGGAATTATTTTTTGGGCTCCAGCAATCTCTAAAGAAAATAATACTGTGCCGCAAGAACTATCCATTTTTTACTTTTTGTTTGGCTTTAAGTTTGCCATATGTAGTATGCATTTATGTTATGGTACTTGCATAAATTAAGATGAAAAAAACTGTACCTGGGCATTCACATGTGATTAGGTCGTATGGGATGGGATATTTTGTTATATCTACAATTGATATAAGATTTACTATTTAGCAATAGTGTGATGATAACTCCTGAGAACCTAAAGCTGGCCAAATATAATAATGATAGTACTCCCCCGTCCTATTTTAAACGATCTAATTTGAATGTGCAGTATTCACATAACATACTTTGACAATATTTTTCTACTAGTATATAAACATAAATAGTAGCACATAAGATGTTGGATTTGTCTAGATATCAATTTTTTAATTTTTTTTTAATAGATTATTAAAGATATCTAAGATCAAAATTGTGCATTGACACGTGTGACGGAGTCAACTGTGTTATACAATAGGAGTTGGACGGAGGGGGTAGTATTTTGGTTAGCTCTCATTTCTCATTGTTTGTCATTTGGCTACATATAAACAAAGGTAAATATATTGTTGTCTTTCTATTTGAACATATGTCACTGTATTGTTTTTTTATTGAAATAGAAAAGGAAACAATATATGTTAGGAAAATAGCACAAGATACTCAGATAGATGAATTTATCTCTATATTCTAATGTCACTATAATGTACCTTACCTTAATTATGTAACATTTCGATGTTGCATCCTAATTTGATGACCGATTGATTTGTTTCCAAGCAGGGAAGAATTTACAGCACACTGCCTAGAATTTCAAAGAGAAATTGACAATAGAGAAAATTGTAAAGTGAGAACTTTGTTGGCAGAGAAATATTCACTTGAAAATGAAATTCAACTTTTGGATGAGAAGAATTGTGTTTTGAAAAATTCGGTTTTGGCATTTGTAGAGGAAATTCTTGAAGATCTTCATAATTCAAACTCAGGTAATAATCTATGTATACAAGGAAGTAGGTTTTTCATGCTAGTTATTACTTCTATGTTTATATTATTGCACCAAACCAAATAAGGATTAACATATATATAGAAGTTAAAGAAGTTAATGCTGCAGCATAACCTTTATATGCACTTCCCCAAACCCCCTACTGCAGCATTAGAAGCTGAAATCCAGAGCAAGAACTGGGAGAATGAGAGATTACTTAAAGATATCAATGAATTGAAGACTGCAATGTTTTCAGCAATTGGGAGCAGTGATAATCTACTGTAAGTTCCTTTCTTTAAACATAAGTTAATTCCTGGTTTGTCAACTTTGCCAAATTTGGTCATTAATTAAGATAGAACAATAATATTTGTAAATGATACTGTTAAAAACTTAGCAGTGATCAGTGTATTGTAGTTTTCATGTTCTGATGAAGTAGTAAGAATGGCAAAAGAGTGTCAGAGAGCTAGTCCTTTTGGTTGATAAATAATTAGCATAGCTATAGTATCATCTCTCATATTCATCCCTGTGAAGTTAAATTTGACCAGTTATGTAGTACAAGAAGAATCGTGACTAGCAAGTAATTGTTAACTTCACATAATCCCAGGCGCAAGCCAAAGGAAAGACAGGGCATTAAGACTTCTATTAGAAAAAATCTAAATATGAACTCATACTTTATGAACGCTTGCTAAGACCAAAGACTACATTGATATAGACATATGCTCAATGTGACTAATGATAAGTGGAAAAGTTTTTTTTTTTAAGAAAAAAAGTTATATCAGGAACTAACATAGACCAAAAAGTTTTTATCCCTGGAATATCATTGACTCCATTAGATAAAAAGATCCCTTTCAATTTTCAACGAAGACAATTTCCGCTTGCACTTTCCTTTGCTATGACCACTAACAAAACTCAAGGCCAGTCACTTAATTATGTTGGGATTTATCTACCTCAGCCAGTATTTTCTCGTGCTCAGTTGTATGTTGCCATGTCTAAAGTTACTTCTCGAAAGGGTTTAAAAATATTGTTGCTATCTGATGACGGTGATGATATTGACACCACCTCTAATGTCATTTACCAAGAAGTTTTTCAAAATATTAGGTAGTTGTTTTATTTACTTCACTTCACTTCACATTGTACTTATTGTGTAAGTCAACTATGTTTTGCTTCATTCTCTTTTATTTTTTACTCCATAATCACCACTGAACTAATTTTCTTCTATCTTATGATTGATGCATTTTTATAACGTTACTAATGTAATGTCTTTGTTATTGACTTGTGCGATAGCACAAACCAGCGATCTAGATTATGTTTAAGCATTAAAACATCTAACAAATAACCTAGCTGACCTTTAAAGACTAAAAATATAAGAAAACTTTAAAATTATAAAAGGAACAAAAAACACAAGTGACCCTCAAATCATTAATGAGTTTCAATTTATGACTAATTATTCAAAAGAACCCCAGTTTAAATATCAAAATTTCTTGCCGGTTTTTAATTTTTATTCTCTTGATCGATTTTCAGATCATCAAAGACCGGCAACAAATATTATTGAAGACCAAAGATCTAAACAAAAAAATTATTGTTTGCATTAAATCAATGGCCTCATTTCACATAGTACATTCCATTTTATTTTAGAGGACGACATTCCACATACATATGATATAGATGTGATAATGTGCGCACGTCAATTATCACTTCTATCATGAAATAAATTGACTAGTTTTATATTACGTTCCACATATATATATATATATA
>Ga0315914_1007231_pt1 | contig 15461 bp, 10 predicted proteins | sample MpolenodulesMG_FD_203920 | JGI IMG/M metagenome (GOLD analysis project Ga0315914, IMG submission 203920) | Medicago polymorpha root nodule microbial communities from Los Angeles, California, United States - elongated nodules | ecosystem: Host-associated > Plants > Roots > Nodule | place: USA... | reverse complement strand
TATATATATATATAGGGGATGTATCAAATGAGAGGAGAGTTTATTGCGAGAGATGAGAGGAGTGATCAATAGTCGTTAGATCTAAATAAATGGCTCAGATTTAAAAACTCTACTTTAATGAGTCACTAGCCTCTTCTTTACTTTTCTCCCTCTCACTAAATCCCCGTTTCAGTTTCCATTCCTCCTAATCATTCCATCGTCTTCATCCTCCTAATACACACACACACTTATATATATATATAAATTGGCAACCGTTGGTTTAAGTAAACGACAATGGTGATGTTTAACTCTTAAAATAACACTTGACTTTTTTCATTACTAGATGTGGGGTAACGACAATTACTAATGATAAATACTCTTTGAGTGCAGCTTCAACATCACCGCTTATGTATTGGTATGACTAACTGCATAAAAACTAGATAAGGAATGGAAAATAGAAGGGAACAAAGTGACGTAACCGAATCAAAATATGCACAATAAAAAGGATTGGTGTTTGTAATTTTAGGTAAATTCATTGATAAATTCAAATTCGATTAAAACAGATGAAGAAATTGTGCATTATGAATATCGGTTTTACAGTCTGAAACCATAGAAGAACATACGAAGACTAAGCGCAGGAAAAAATGAGAGCACGAGCCATGTTTAAAAAATGGTTTAGTCTGAACTCTGAAATATTTATTTAATCCAACAGTTGCCAATTAATGCTCTCATCCAAGGTAGACAAACTCGAGATCCTAAGTAAGATCGGGTAGGACCAATGAGATTGTGAATCGGGGGATTGTAACACGGATCGTAAGATCCTACCAAATTTAGAAATTCATATATATTGCATATAAATTCATACATATTCATATGAAGCAACATAATTTAATAGAAAAATAACTTTAAATAACACTCAAATTGCATTGGTAAGGTTCCATGATTTATGGGTGTATTGGAAAATTTCCCTAATTATTGATAGTGGATGTATTGGGAAGATTTTCAGTAATCAATTGGTTTAATGAGAGAACTTGAAACCGTTTCAGAGAATTAGAAGAGTGAAACACGTTTTTTTTTTTGCCTTTCTGTTCGCAAAAACGTTTTGAATAAATTCGGGTTACGAACCCGACCCGGGAAAACCAGATTTTGGTTAGCAAAACACAAACTGGGTCGCGAACCGACCCACGAACCCGGATTTCTGGGTAACAAATCTGAATCACCGGAGTCGTACGATACAAACGATCATGCGTTTTTCAACGACGATCTAAGCCGCGCCAACCAATTTCCGATTCCGACGACTTTCCGGCACGGCAAGGGGAGGTGAGATCGCAAACTCGGACGATCCTACGAGTTTGATCGCGAGTTTGTCTACCTTGCTCTCATCTCTCACAATGACCACTCCTCTAAATTGATATGTCCCCTCTCGTTTATAAATAGGAAGAAAAAGCTCCCCACCTGTTTGTTGATGACTATGAAGATGATTATGTTGGGCTTGTAGAAGAAGATAGGAGATATAGACGTTCTGTTTGCATTGCTTTTTTATAACTTGTTATTTTGAAGTCTCGAATTTGATAAGTGGTTGTCAGTTGTTTATGACACTGTGATTGAGACATAATATGTTCTTTCAATTTAGTCTATGGTTCTTGACATATATTGATTGTGTTTGTATCTTTTATTTAATTTTGCTTTTTTGTGTGTATGTGTATGTGTGTGTGTGTGTATGATAAGATTTTTACTTTGAATGACATGCTTCCGCCATATGCCATTAAACCATCCTCCGCATGGCACATGTTTATGGCAGATTTCTGGCTCACCACTATAATCCGCCAACGACAACACTAACTAGGCATATATACACTAATAAGTATTATCCCTCAGGTTTTGAGATGAAGTTGAAGTGCAGATCCCCGACTCTTCCATTTTATGCATGTATTACATTCTAGGGTTAGATCCTTTGGAAAACACACTTTTTTTCCACACACCTCGAAGGCAGATGCTTTTTCAAATATAATGATATATTTTAACTAATTGTTACTTTTGTCTGTGTAGGAAGCAATTCGTAGGGTCACCATAGCACGGAAATTTATACCAGTATTCATGGGTAGTGCTTTCAAATATAAGGTAACCATTGAATTACCTTGAATTCACATATGCATTATTTGTTGTATGGTCTTGGCCTTCATTCGTCCTCTTTCTCGGGTAGATACATTTTGTTCCCTTTTTCTTTAATCTTGACTTATTACTATGATTTTGATATAATTTAGTTTGGGTCTTTCCATAGACTTCACTTTGGAAATTGAATTCCCTTGTAGCATTTTTAGTGCGTGATGGCTACTAGTGGTCCATGACCAATCATAAATGTCAGGTCACTCTGCAAACTTTTTGAGTCAGGTCAAATCGTATGTCATATAAATAATAAAAGAGCAATCAGTGTCATATAAATGTACTTAGAATAATGCTCTTTGATAAACAATAGTAAATAATAAAAGAGGAGTCTTAGTCTGATAAAATCTACTTAGAATCTTGCTGTTTTAATAGCTAGCTAGTATTTTTCGAGCTTTTCCATTCCCTTAATATGGTTATGTAGGGGGAAATCTGATTTATGATCTACCATTATCTTAAAAGAATGGCAATTTTCTTCTCTTATAAGGCTTTATTACAGATGGAAGGGGTTCCAACTAAGAGAAATAAGAGTTGAAAATCCTAAGAAATCTCATGTTATAGGGCAACACATTTTATGACTAAAAGTTAAAAAGTCATTACAATGTCCAACAAATCTAATATATAAAACAATCCACCGATATTAAAATGTTTTTAAATACCACAAGACTTGTTGTAATTTGTAAATAGTTTTGATTGAATACGACTAGGTTTAGACACCCTAATTGTCGTGATTGAATACCACAATTTATTTAGATTAAAAATCTTGATTGAGTACCACAATTTATTTTTATATCAGAAACAAGTCTCTTAAAATCCCAATGTGATATAAGACGAAAGAGGCTGAACATGACTTAGATCATATGTTAGATTCAAGCCAAAAGAGAGATATGATCGGAAAGATTTATACTAGAAGGAAGAAAGGTGGGCCCAGGAGGAGAGTTGGTAATTATGTTGAGTTGGCTAGTTAGATATGCTTAGCTATGGGTTTATATTTAGGAGTGTGGGAGAATGAGGGCCATCCTTTAGTCATTAGCTTCTTGACGAAGAATCAAAGGATTTTTGTGGTTCGGCTGAGGGTCCTTTATTTGTAAGCGCTTCTGCTATTTTGACTGGTGTTAACGATCGCAAATGGTGAACCATGGAAGAAGGCCATTAACCCTCCAATTTAGTCGCTATTTTTGCTATAAAACGCGATATTACCACCATCTTTCACAAATTGGCCATAGCAGTTGGTAAAAAATCATTCATTGCAATCTGCCATGGCCACTATTTGATAACACTGATTCTGGCTTGAATAATACATTCAAGCCAGCTCTGTGTCGTGTTTTATCGGTCTTATATTTTTCATTTTCTGTTGTTTCTGGTACAGGGGCTACAACTACTTTTGGAGGGTGTACTTAATTATTTGCCGTGTCCAACTGAAGTTAGTAATTATTCTCTCGACAAATCTAAGAATGAGGAAAAGGTACCAAATTCAAAGAAACTTTATCCTGTGTTATCTTGATTGTCTGAAATTGCAATTTAAGTTTTTGATTTGGCGGCCAATTTCTTGAATCTTGAATATTTAGATTCTCTAGAAACAGGAAATATTCATATTTGATTTTAATATATTTCTTAGTATAGAGGTTAAGCACACTTCTTCAGGCTCTCCGATTATTTCACTACCCAAGTATGTTGGAGTAGGTCAGAGGTTACTCCAGAAAACATAGATGGTCTCTACCTCCTTCCTAGGAATCCTAAGTTGTTACAGTTTTGTTCAGACTGCATGGAAGATCTTTCCACCTGCATGTCCATAGTTGGTGCACTGAAGTATGTGACCATAACTATTATGTTGATTGGGACAGGGTCTCTGATGTAGATAATCTGAGGTCTAACTGTGGGGCACTCTTATGTCTTGGTTCTAACTTGGTGGTTCATAGCCCTAGTTACTTCTAAGGTGTTATCCATACTTCTTGAGCTGCAAATTCCCGCCTTCACGCCAATATTGCGGCAGTCAAAGCACTTTTGCTGAGTCCTAATCTGATTCGGCATTCTAGAACCAAACAACATATGGACCTTGATTTGTTTTTTGTTTGATAAAAATTTCTTGGCAAATCTCTAGCCGTGACTTGTGTTCCTGCTCAGGCTTAGATTGCCGATATTCTCTCAAAGCCATTGACCAGTGTCAGTTTTGTAAGCCGAGAGACAGACTTAGGGTTCTTAGTAAAAAAGACTGCACAGTTCTACACTTAAACTTCTTCACTCTAATCCAATGCACCACAACATAACAAAGGCCGCACTGTTCCACAAAATCTTGATAAACATGGTTGTTATGCTATCTTTTAATCTACTAAGAAAGAATATTATTGGGCTATTTTAACAGGATACACTTGTGGCATTGGCTTTCACATTGAAGGAGAGGGTTGGTCAAATAACATATCTAAGGTACCTTAACCTTTAAATGTGGTTAAATCCTATTTCAAATTTGATGTTGTCTTTAAATAAAATAAAGTATAAGTTAGGATCTGTTGACACATGTGTTAAACTTAACACACTTACACCTTAAATAACTCTTTGTAGGAGAATTAAATCAATCCAACCGATCTTGTATACAAAAACTTCAATGTAGGAGAATTAAATCAATCCAACCGATCTTGTATACAAAACTTCAATGTAGGAGAAGTAATTCAATCCAACTGATCTTGTATACAAAACTTCAAAAATTTAGACATTTGTTGGTATTTGTTTTAATAATAGATATTAAAATAAGATGATGTGACACAATATCATCTAGTTTCAAAATTTTATGAATTTATCTAGGTTTGATTTACTTAACAAGAATCTTCAATTCAACGTTGGGATTGATTTAATTTGCCTTCTACAAAGAAATGGTGTAAGTTTGTTAAGTTTGACTTCTGGTGTCTGTAGATCCTGATTCGTATTATATACATATATATTGATTTTTTTTATTGATTGAAGAATCTATGAAGGTGTCATTCGGAAGGGAGATTTTATTACAAACATTAACTTTGGCAAGACGTTTGAGGTAAGTTTAAGGCTCCTCGCCATTCTAATTTGATTGCATTGGTCTTGTGCACAAGGTGTTTTGCATTGTGGATCTGCTTTTCTTTTTTGCTATGCTAATGTTACCTAATCTTTGTTTCTAGTTACTCAATTTTTCTATTTTTTTTTTATAAATGTATGACACCATGACTCAATTCAAGATTACATTTATGATAACCCACGTGCGTTGCCTTGGTGGTGTTGACTTGAGACCTTACCGTGTGCTCTTCTCGAGGTCTCAGTTTGATTCTCTCCAGTGTCAATTTCGGCGGGGCTAGTTTGGCTTCTTCAAAAAAAAAAAAAAGATTACATTTACGATAATCTACAATTGAGATAAGTTTCTACGCGCTGACGATGTAATTTTTTTTACCGATGCATCCAATCAAATCATGCCAAATAGATATTTATAGAGATATTTTACGATCTAATCTAAAAAAGGTGGTATCATAGAGTGATTTGATTGGATGCATGTGTAAAAAAAATTACACAGTCAGTGTATACAAATTAATTACTAGTTATTCTAATTAAATTATGGCTTGGGAAGAATAACAACGATATACACAATTATAGGATCTTTCATTATTAATTTACCCTTAAATTATCCATTTTTTACTAGTCCATGAATTCAAATCTCTAAAACAGTGAGTGGATTCAAATTCATACTTGCTACTTCCTACCAGCAACATTGACTATTTTTTTCAAGAAACTTATCCCACAGAAAAGTATCTATTCAACCATACTTCTAATATTATCGTCTTGCACACCTCATTTTGTATCTTTTTCTAAAAACATTGCTACAACAAAGACTATTACTAGTTTAATGAGGCATGAAACATGGTTGCAAACAATACGCAATGGTGTGCACTCATAAGATCATTTTCATGTCTCTGCTTTCGTTTATTGCATTTTAAGACTAGTGATTTTGTGGCTGAAGCCTTTCTTCTCTGCAAATGCAGGTTCCTCATTTGATTGGGTTGCGTAATGATGAGGTGGAGGTTAGTTTTTAAATTTTCACCATGATTTGTGGATCTCCCAATTAAATTGAATGTCTTTGGAGAACTTCTGTAAAACTGTTCTGCCATATCTCTTTTTAAATTCAAATTTTAGCTTTTACTAGTTTAGTGAGGCATGAAACATGATTGAAAACAATATGCAGTGGTTCAGTGGCGTGCACTCATAAGATTGTTTCAAATCTCTACTTTCATTTATTGCATTTTGAGACTAGTGATTTTGTAGTTGAAGCTTTTCTTCTCTACAGCTGCAGGTTCCTCGTTCGATTGAAGTGCGTAAAGATGATATGGGGGTTAGTTTTTAGATTTCCCCCTTGATTTGTGATTCTTCTTCCCATTATATCAAATGTCTTTGGAGAACCTCTGTATAATTGTTTTGTAACATCTCTTTAAATTCGAATTTTAACTTTTACTAGTTTAATGAGGCATGAAACACGATTGAAACAATATGTCATGGTGTGCACTCGTAGATCATTTTCATGTCTCTGCTTTCATATATTGCATTTTAAGACTAGTTATTTTGTGGCTGAAGCCTTTCTTTTCTGAAAATGCAGGTTCCTTATTTGATTGGGGTGCGTAATTATGACAATACCAGGGTTGGTTTTTAGATTTTCACCATGATTTGTGAATTTTCTCATTAAATCGAATGTTTTTGGAGAACTTTTGTATGTATAGTTGTTCTGCCATATCTCTTTATAAATTCTAATTTGGATTCTTCTCTCAAATTGACAGGAGAGTCAAGAGGTTCAAGAGGCTCATGCTGGAGAAATAGTCATGGTACATGATGTCAATAATGCATCAGGTTAAACTTTTTTCTTCTCTCAAAGCATATTGTTGCATTTCCTGTTACGATACTCGTTTTTTTGCAAGATTGAATTTTTCAAGAATCTGTTGTTGGTGGTTTAAGTTCTTTATAACTGCGGACATTTTATTTTTTATTGGAGAGTAAATTTCATTTGAAGGCTCGAAAATACTGAAAACTGCATTAGATAAACCTAAAAGAAGGAGCCAAAATGGTTGGGAAATGAATATTTTAAACAATAATAAGTCTTTCTTTGTGTCACAATCCAAACTCATTTGCCTTGTGACTCTATATTAGATCCCGTTTAACAACACAATTCAATCTCATACGACATGTAACAAGTTGTTGTCCTTACATTTTGGGCATTCCTCTTCAACAAAATATGCTTGGTGAAGCAAATGTTAATGTGATGTGTTCATTATTTAACCAGGAGATACTTTTACTGATGGTTCAGTACGATATACAAGGGGAAAAGCAGTTTTGTATCATTGGGAAACCTGACCATAATGTTCAGTTTTGTAATATTGGGAAAAGCAGTTTTGTATCATTGGGAAACCTGACCATAATGTTTGTAGTTTTGTATCATTGGTAAAAGCAATTTTCCAAAGATCTGGCAAACTAGATTCAAAGATCACTTCCTGGAACGCAAAATCATTGCTTCACCCGGTAAATGTTTCTCATACTCTTCAGCTTGTGCAGCAATGGTGGGATATGATACTTTCTGCAATAAAATAAAGTTTTTTTTACTTAGTGTTAATAATTGATTTATACTCCTTCAAAAAAGAAAGTGTTAAAATTACCATAACATGCCATAAGTGCCGCATGCCATATAAGTGGTTACGTCCAACCAAAGCTAAAATAGATGGATAATTTTGGGCATGCTTCCAAAGTCTGTGTGTCATGACCCTGCATTAACAACATAGACAATTATCAACTTAACTTTAATAGCTGGTTTGCTTTGTTAGTGTAAGATGATTTTTAAATTGAAACTTACACATTTCGCAAGTCTATAGTTGTTGCTCTCTCAGCCATGTAGTCCAAGCGTACTTTCTATAGTAAAAAAGAAATTTTATTATGTAAAGCGGAGTAGACAATGAAATATAAAAGAATTCTTCAATATTTAGTTCAATGGATAATGGAAAACTTACATGTTCAGGATCTGTTCCATATCTTTTGTATAGCTCCTCACGCTTTCGCTTCTCGAACCAGTCAAAACGCTGCAAACATATTTTAATATTAAGTCACATCACTCAATTTTTTTGTTTTATTTATTTCAAAATGAACATCATTTACATTTACATTTTTTAATATAAAATTGATTCTATTTTTCTATCAGCAATTTACTTACTTCATTAGAAATATCACCTAGAGCAGTGTCAATGTCCCATGCATATTTGAATGCTACTGCTTGCTCACTGTAATGATCCTACAATAATAATTTAACAGACTTAAATTGAAATAAAGATTAATTAAATTTAAAAAATATCTTATTAACCAATAAATTGTGTAACTTTACCGCTTGTAAAACGTGTTCACGAGTTTTATCGAGCTCTAAGAACAATAGTTTTGGTTTAACCAAATCCATCATGTTGCTAGCATCTTCTCTTGAACGCTGCAAACATGTTGGTTCATATATAAGAGTTTGAAGGAAAGCATGCACCTTTGCATATAAAGTATTAACCCATTATATTCTTTTATTTATTTTAAAATGAATGTCGTTTACATTTACATTTTTCAATATAGTATTAATTCTATTTTTTCAATCATGCCCTCTATTTAATGCCGGGCATACTAATTCTAAAACATTGTATTTTTTCAATCGTGCGCCCTATTCTGTTGTGAAAGTGTTAGACTAGCAAAAGTGTTGTGCCTTATGATAACATCAATACATTTATTTTAAAATATATGTTAAAAACATAGACTAACTCTCTTTCTTTAATGATAAATTTACAAAAACAATGGTCACTACAAAAAAAATTAATATTTGAAAAACAACAATGCTGCATATTGGCGTAACATCAATAAAAACACCAAATCTACCCTCAGAAAAAAGAAACGACGCAAAGGCCTCTAGGAGAAGCGAAAGCCAAGCCAAAAGAGCTAGAGCTATGACGCTGAATTCACATAATGTACTCTAGAATTCAATTTCATAGCACAGCCGCTTCACTCCCACTACCAGAACCGAAACCAGCAGCCCCGAAAAAGCCGCACAGCAGCTGAAACAAATACAGGAAACAAAACAGAAGCCTCAGCAAACCAACAACCGCAGACAAGACATCCAGCTGTCATGACAGCAGCCGAACCATCACTAGAAGAGCCAAAACCTGTCATGACAGCTGCTGCACCAACCTGCCAGAACAGCCCTCTCCGCAAACACCAATTCGGTCACACTTGCGCCAAACTCCAATGATCTCAACAAACACTCGCAGGGACACCAACACCACTCCTAATACATACAAGCCGGAATATTAAATCTCTCTAACACCCACCTCCAAGACATAACCTTTACCTCCTCCACTAACTCATCCCACAAAGCATGCTCATCGTTAAAAATGTGTCCGTTTTTAGCTTTCCTAATTACCCAAATCACTACCTCCCATATCATTCGCAATCCCTTCCGGATTTTATTGTGAATAGGTCCCCCACTCCAACATTTCCAATGAATAAACAAATTCGGTGGCATAACAAAATTCAAATCTAACCACACCATCAATTTTATTAACTCTCGTGATTTAACTAAAACAATCATATATTTACAAACAGACCCCATTTAGGGAGTTAGGACCTTCTGCATTTATTCTCTCCATCACTATAGTTTTTAAATTTTTTGGGTGTATAAAAAACATTTAGACTCATTTAATGTCACATTTTCGCATTTATATTTTCAAAACTTTTGTAATGAAACAAATGGAGACAATAAAAATTGGAGAAGATCTTAACTCCTACTATTTAGAACATTGTATCAGTCCTTGCTTTAAGGGAATGGGATTAATTTACTACAATGATGATGTGTTTAAATGAGAGTAACTTTAAAATTCTTGAAATGTTTTTTTTTTCTCTTTTCCGGCTTCTAATAGTAGAAAGAGAAGTTAAACAAAATACCTGATGACCATGCTTCACAGTTAGTAAGTACACATAGGATTCACCAAATTTGCTTGGAACCCGGAATATATCTGTGTAGAAAAGCACGCGCAAAGACCGCACTGCAAGGTTGGTACGAGCTACCTGAGCCAGATGTGTTGCCAATGCCCATATCGTCCTGCACTAATAGTACACAAATTTATAAATTTTACAAAATTATGCATATAACTTAATACGAACAAAATAAAACATTTCCCGTCAAAAACAAAACAAAATAAGACATTTAAAATACTTAAAATAATTTTATATTGGGTACAATAATACTTAATTTATTTTTACTTGAGAGTAAATGAAAGTATCTACTATGATTATGAGTATGCTAGCAAGTTTCTGTCAAAAAAAAAAAAATGCGAAATGTTAACGAGTATCTCCGAACATTATTTAAAGGTCTTAAATATAATAATTTTTTTAATAAAAACATAACAAGTGCCTCCGGACACTGGCACTCTTTAAAGGTCTTATGACAGTGTTGGTTGCTATTGGAGTGTCAATTGTAAAGCATAAATAAATGTTGGTAGAGAGAGGGAGGGAGGGAGAGAGAGAACGGGGGGGGGGGAGGGAATAGCTAACCAAAACTTTGATGTTTTGATTTGAAAAAGCATAAAAAATTTAAAAACACTAATCCTTGCACAAGTTGTACTAGGATTAGAATACAAGCATAATGTTAATTACACCAATACCAAAGGCCTAAACCTTTACAGGACCTAATAAAATACATCAAAATAAACAAGCTACTATCACCGAATATAAAGAGGCTTCATGCTCCCATAGTGATACTTCCTATCAAAACCAAAGCTTATATGACAAATTCTCCAATCCGATCCGACAACACAAAAATATGAAACACAATTCATTTGATAACTGATTTGACCACCTAATTTGTTCAATCTTAGACTCCTACGACAGGAAGTCCATGCTACAATCATATAGACTCCAGAACATAACCAACATGGATGTTCCACAGAAGAGAAGAGTGCAGCACCAAAAACAAAACTACATGATCGAATACACACATGAACATCTCCTACGCCAAGGGGAAAGTTAAAACCTGTCGATCTTGATCGAATAATTCTCTAAGATTGAGATGCTCAAATCCCCTTTCAACAAAATCACCTGAAACATCGAGCTACTTCAACGACTCGCTCCAAGTCGTAGACAAAATAGCACAATTAAAAAAGACGTGGTTCACAGTCTCAAGCCTACCGCAGCCACCAACAGAATACAACAATGAATTCAACCTCACCTCTAAAGCTTAGATTATCTTAGTGGCTAATCTATTAAAGAATAGCCTCCAGACCAACACCGACAATATCAACGGTATCAGCAGATTCCACACATCTTTAGCCCAAAACACTTCCTTGTCTTACATTCACTCCAATAAAAATAAGCTTCCTTAATGTGTACACTGATTCCCCCCACTTCCACCGACCCTAGGATCAAGCTTTCACAACCGGAACTTGAATCAAATAACTATAACTAAAATCTTAAACTTAAAAGTTTAAGTTAGATTACATACATTACACAGGCAACTGAATGTCTCAATGCTAAAACAAACAATCCAAACTTAAGAATCAAATAACTATAGAAATATATTATTATAACTAGACTTTTTTACTATTGCCTCTGATGTCCTGTATGAGAAATCAATGATCAACAACTAAATCCAAAATACATTAATACAGAAAATTTTGTAAACTTGAATGTGCAAATTAAAATAGAATTCAAGCAAATTATAGAAAACTTGATTCAATATGAAAATCAATGATGACCAGTAACAATAAATCAGGGGACACACACTTAAAAGAAGTAAGACGAAATAGCAAGTTACTAACCAAGCAAGTGATGATACAAGAATAGTATAAAGGCTAATGACATTCTATAGCCTTGGTTTGCACAAGTTGAATCTTTGAGCAGATCACCTATTAGACTACTATTAGACTACTTATCTGATTGCAGGTTTACACAAGGATATGCCAACAATTTACAAGTTGAATCTCTTCAAACGAGGTCTTTATCTATTAGAGGTAACTTCAACTTTCTCCATAATGCTACATAAGTTAACTGATTAAGTGTTGCCACTTACATGAATAAAGTTTAATAATCATAAATAAACCTTTTGTACTCACATAAATAAACTTATGAAATATAAATTAGTACTATGTACTATTCTTCTTTACAAACAATAAATGGCAACTCAAATTCTCTGGCTCTTTATGTGTTCTTCACTCCTCTCTCTTTCTTTTTGAACACTTAGAACACCAAGTGTGTGTATCAATGCAAAAATAGCAATGGAACTTCCAGATCTACTACTATGAAATATAGTCCATCGTTCCATCCTCTCAAACTGTAGTACAAAAGTAGATTTCCAGTCCACTGTTGAGGATAAATTGTTCTGCTGGTGGAGTTTTTATGGGTTAAAATAAAACCGCCGGTTTCAACCGGTTTTCCGGTTTTAGAGATGAGCGGTTTTTAGTGCAAACCGGACCGGACGCTGTTCCGGTTTCCGGTTCAACCGATCGAACCGGACGGTCCGGCCCGGTTTTGACTACCTTAAAATTGACTTACTAAGCATTAATAGCACCATGCAGGAAGGTTATAACCTGAGAATACTCAAGTCTGAGAAATAACACAAAAATCTAACAAACAAATAAACAAGAAAATGATTCATAAATCATACTCGACAAATAAGAATCACACACTATTATCTATCATATAATAAAACTATGAATTAAACCATGAAACAAAATCAATACCTTAGACTAGATCTGTGGCGGCTGCGATGAAACCGATTCCGATGATGATGAAGCTTCGAATCAGAGAACCAGACTACGATACGAGACCGATTGCTACGAGAGCAGTAAAACGATGCGGAATCAGAGAACTAGACTACAATGCGGAATCAGAGAACCAGACTACGATGCGGAATAATCGGGATCATGATGAAATTTCCATGTCCTCATTTCTCGCTCTTGATGAATGAACGAGAGTGTAGTGTTGTAATGACGGTTAGAATAGAATGGTCATACTTATACCAGAACTAGCAACACGTTTTTATACTTGTGAGTTTTTTTTTAAGAGAACTACGTAATAAAGATACGTAATTCCCCTAGAAAAATAAAATAAAAGACAATTAACATTGGGTACTTATATAATAAAATTAATTTTTTTTAAAGATATGATAAAATTAATGTTGATATAGTTTGATCCTTATAAATCTTTTAAGTTTTCATAAATTTTTTATTAGACTCTTAATCCTTCAAAAAAATTTCATTATTATATTGTGATCCTTGTTTTTTAGTCAAGTTGTGGCTAATCTTCATGTTCTTTTATGAAAAAAAAATTAATCAACTTGTGAGTTGAATATTATGATAATTTCTCTTGATAAATTTTTTAATGAAACATGATTTAAATGTGAACTTTTATGTTTTTGGTGTTTAAAAATTCATATTTAATTCATATTATGTTAAAAATAATTTTATTTTTACGAGAGAAGAAATACTAACTAAAATTATTTTATTTTTATGGTTAAGACTTCACACTATCTCCTACTTAGGTTGAATTTGAATTTTCAATAATAGATATTTTTTAATGTTGAAGGGTGGGGCGGCTTTGTTTTCAAGGAGAAACTTAAGTTGATAAAATCCGCTTTGAAGGAATGGCATTTGTCTCATTATAATAACATTCCGGCAAAGCTTGATTCTTTGAAGGCTAGGTTAGCTTGGTTAGACGGTAGAGGTGAAGATGCATTGTTGTCGTCAGTTGAGATGGAGGAAATGCGTGATATCACACACAACATTCATTCCTTGTCTCGAGTGAACACTAGCATATGTTGGCAGTAGTCTAGGTTGCTTTGGCTTAAAGAAGGTGACGCAAATTATAAATTCTTTCACACAGTTTTATCTAGTCGACGAAGACGCAACTCTATTGTTTCTTTTGTGGAGAACAGTAACATTGTGGAGGGGGTTCAGCCTATTCGAAATGCCATTTTTACGCATTTCAGCAAGCACTTCAAGGGGCAAAATGTAACTCAGCCAGGTGTGGGCAATTTGACATTCAAGACTTTATCGCATGTGGACGGGGGCGGTTTGGTTAAACCTTTTTCAGTTGACGAAGTTAAGGTTGCGGTGTGGGATTGTGACAATTTTAAGAGTCCCGGACTGGATGGCGTCAATTTTGGTTTCATTAAGGAATTATGGCAAATCTTGAAGGATGATATCATGCGCTTCATTACGGAGTTTCATCGGAACGGTAAATTGGCCCGAGGTATTAATACTACTTTTATAGCTCTAATTCCAGAAGTTGAGAATCTGCATAAGTTGAATGATTTTCGGCCCATTTCTTTGGTGAGTTGTTTGTATAAAATTTTGGCAAAGGTTTTAGAAAACAGGCTTAGATTGGTGGTGGATAAGGTTATTTCAGAGAGTCAATCGGTGTTTGTTAAAGATAGACAAATTCTAGATGGGGTTCTTATTACTAATGAGGTGGTGGATGAAGCTCGAAAATTGAAAAAGGAGCTTCTGTTATTTAAAGTGGATTTTGAAAAGGCCTATGACTCTGTTAACTGGAAATATCTGGATGAGGTTATGAGTAGAATGTCTTTTCTGGTTTTATGGTGGAAATGGATAAAAGAATGTGTGTCTACAGCTACGACGTCAGTATTGGTGAATGGCAGCCCTACTGAAGAATTTCCTTTGGAGAGGGCCCTTCGTCAAGGGGATCCACTCTCTCCTTTTTTATTTCTTTTGGTTGCGGAGGGGCTGAATATTATCATGACTGAGATGGTGAATGCCAACATTTTTTAGGGGTATGTGGTAAGTTGAGTAATGCAACGGTTGTTTCCCACCTTCAGTTTGCAAATGATACTTTGTTGTTGGGTGTTAAGAGTTGGGCAAATGTCTGTGCTCTAAGAGCGGTTTTGTTGTTGTTTGAGGTTATGTCTGGGCTTAAGGTTAATTTTAATAAAAGCATGATGGTTGGGGTAAACATCTCTGAGTCCTGGTTGGTTGAGGGAACATTTATTCTGAATTGTAGAGTGGGAAAGGTGCCTTTTTTGTACGTGGGTCTCTCTATTGGGGGTGATCCCCGTAGGTTAACGTTTTGGGGCCTTGTGTTGCATACCATAAAGTATAGACTGTCGGCGTGGAAAAGTCGTTTCCTTTTTTTTGGGGGGTCGTTTGATTCTTCTAAAATTCGTCCCGACCTCTCTGCCTGTCTATGCCCTTTCCCTTTTCAAAGCTTCGTCAGGTATAATCTCTTCCATTGATTCTTTATTTATAAAAAAAAAAAATGGGGGGGGGGGGGGGGGGGGGAAAAAAAAAAAATTT